>JAEAME010000786.1_pt1 | contig 27929 bp, 23 predicted proteins | sample 8958731 | NCBI WGS metagenome assembly JAEAME01 (sample SAMN16933194, study PRJNA681113) | bioreactor sludge metagenome | isolation source: anerobic bioreactor sludge (Control) | place: India:Bengaluru | collected 2018-10-24 | reverse complement strand
GTCATATTGATGGAATTACGGAAACTCCGGGTAAAGGCATCCTGAGCACTGAAACCATAACGGTAGGCGGTATCTACAATATCATCGCCTGACAAGATAGCACGGGCTGCTTCAGTCATTTTTCTTAGCCTGACATATTCCATCGGGGTATAGCCGGTAACAGTACGGAAAATCCAGATAAAGTGACCTGGAGAATACGATTCACACAATGCCAGGTCTTCCAGGTTGATTTCAGACTCTAGATGATTTTCGATATATTCAAATGCTCGGTTAAGCCTGTATCGATATTCTGTCCCAGTCATCGTTATGATGATAACCTTAAATAGTAGTCTTTGTCTTGGCAGAAATTATGGAATTTATCCGGTAATATGAAAAGAGAATACGGTATATGAATCCAGATAGAAAAGAGGATCTGATATATTTAGCTACTTTGTTTTTGTTGTTTAGACTAATAACTGACTCTCCAATTTGGGGAAAAGTCGCTCATCAGCTCCATGAGCATGTAAGTATTCCCTCATGGAACCATATTCCTGCTTGATGCCGGCGAGAAAAAAGGACATGATTTCCGGCCCGGTCTGCCAGAAGAAGTCGGGCAGTTTGTTGGCATTGGGGTCGGTCTTGTCCGCATTTACCTTGTCCTGCAGGGCTTTCATATAAGAGGCTGACATTGCATAATCGGCAGCAATATCGGCATCGGAAACATTCAAAGAACTAAGAATCATTGATGCCAGGATACCAGTACGGTCTTTCCCGGCAAAACAGTGAAAAACCAGGGGAGTACTGTTATTGTTTGCAATTACCTCTAGAGCTTCCACGGCTTTCCCACCGAATCCCGGGGTATGGACCATATTTATGTAAGTCTCTCCCAGATGAGTTACTCCCTGAAACTGGCGGTCGTTCATTTCTTTCTTACCACCATCAGTGATAAAACATACATTCCGGTGCTTGATCTCCGGATGTGACACTTTCCCCAATCCCTGCCTTTTAATTTCAAAATCGCTTCTTAGATCGATGACTGTACCTACTCCCAAATCGCCGTGAAATTTGGTAAAGTCATTATCCGTCATCTCCGCCAGGTTGCCTGACCGGAAAAGCCGCCGCCAGGCTACAGTCCTGCCCTCTCCGGCTTTATAGCCACCAAGGTCACGGAAGTTTAGTACCGACTCAAAGGTTATTTCCCTATTATTGTTTGACGAAGGCATAAATGATACTCCCACTTTCCGGCCAAGATAATACAGTACGACCACTTTATCGTCATTAATCTAATGTCTACCTTGCCTGGTTATGGTGGTTTATTATACAGAAAGAAAAGATTTTGTGATACCCAGTGCCCGGTCTGTTTTCTCGATGGACTTCCGGCCATCAATCTCGATGCCGGTCATCGCCCGGATGGCATCTATCGTTTCCGGTACCGTTATAGCTTCATTATGCACCTGGAATACCATGTAGATCTCACTATCGTTTACCGTCAACGCATCTTCCCAGACTGCTACTTCCCACAAGTCATTACGCGGCCGGCCCAGGTCGCGCATCAATTCGATAACTGAATTCAGGGCTACTAAACCTTCGTCGGAACGGATGAAGGCTATCCGTGGCTCCTCCCGTAATGCCTGGCACACCAGTTCATTGTTCAACGGTATGGCAGTTTCGACCATCGCATAGTGGATGTGGCTTAAATTTTCTGGTACGGTGCCGGCCATGGTAACGATCTCCAGTCCTTTAATCACACTGCGCACATCCGGCCCCTGGTGGCTGGGGACTTTCATTTCCGGCATCATGGTATTGATCAAGCCAGATTTATGACTTTCCCAGGGATCGGTAGCCCGCCTCATGAGGACCGCTCTTGCTTTCTTGACCCAACCTCGTTTATGCAGAGCATACATGATCCGGCACAAGCCGGTGGTATTACAAGAAACCACACGGACAAATTGTTGATGTACTGCTTCCTGGAAATTAACCTGGGCGGTAAAAGAGATACCAGTTAGTTCATGTTTTTCGCCACCCTGGAAGATCGCTTTGATGCCAGCTTTTTCATATGCTTCTTTATTGGCAGCCGCCACGCCCTTGACGGTACAATCAACCATAATATCTACCCGTCTGATCAGGTCATCAAGGGTGCCCTGCATGGGAAAAGAATGATCACTGCACACCTGGTCAGGGACACAGGCATAAATCGGAAATCCTTTTCCAGCCGCCACCCGGATACGGTAATCGAAATGATTGAAAGTAACACCGGTTACTTCCATATCATCCTGAAGGGATATAGCATCAGCAACCCGTTTACCGATAACACCATAGCCATTGATACCCACCCTGATCTTTTCTGCCATCAACCTTCTCCCTATCTCCGGAAAAATGACACAAAAAACCACCTTCAAGCGTTTGTAACCGCTTTAAACAGGAGAACTGCTGCCTGAAGCCCCGGTAAACCGGAGCTTCAGGTGGGGGTACAAATTAATCTTCCTGGTAATATTCCAGGCCGAGGTGGGTGATCTGTTCTTCACCCATCATCCAGCGGAGAGTATTCTTAAGCTTGGTCTGCTGGATGAACAGATCATGCTCAGGATAAACGCTGGCAGCATGGTGTGGGCTCTTGAAATAGAAGGACAACCATTCCTGGATACCACTCATGCCGGCCCGTTTGGCCAGGTCAACGAACAAGACCAGATCGAGGGCTAACGGGGCGGCTAATGTGGAATCAGAACACAGGAAATTAACCTTGATCTGCATCCGGCGGCCCAGCCAGCCGAAGATATCGATGTTGTCCCAGGCTTCTTTATTATCGCCGCGCGGCGGGTAATAGTTGATACGAATCTTGTGATACATTTTGGCGTAAAGGTCGGGATACATCTGCGGCTGGAAGATATATTCCAGTGAACCCAGTTTAGATTCTTCTTTGGTCTTAAAATTCTCCGGCTCGTCGAGGACTTCGCCATCACGATTGCCCAGAATGTTGGTGGAGAACCAGCCGTCAACGCCCAACATGCGGGCTTTCAGCATAGGAGCAATTACCGTCTTGACCATGGTTTGGCCTGACTTGAAGTCTTTACCGCAAATCGGCAACCCTTTATCAACTGCCAATTTTTCCAGGCAGGGGATGTCGACGGTTAGAGCCGGAGCGCCGTTGATGAAAGGTACATCTTCCATCAGGGCAGCGTAGGCATACATCATGGACGGCGATATACGGTCATCGTTTTCCGCCAGGCCGCTGACAAAACTGTCCAGATTCTGATGAACGCCGGAAGCGGTGATGAATTTTTCCGTAGAAGCACACCAGACCATTACCAGGCGGTCGCACTTATTCTTTTTCTTGAACTGCTTGATATCGTCACGAAGCATTTCCACTAATTGAAGCTTGGTCCGGGCGCGTTTGACATTAGTCCCATGGATGCGTTTAACCCATTGGTTATCAAAAATCGCCGGCATCGGCTTGATACCTTTCAGAAAGTCGGCGATGGGCGCAATGTGTTCATACTTGTCCAAAACACCGCATTTCATCGCAGACTCATAGGCATCGTCGGGGATCGGGTCCCAGGCACCAAATACCAGTTGGTCAAGTTTGGCTAAGGGTACAAAATCTTTAATCAGAGGAGAACGGTTTTCTGTCCGCTTGCCCAACCGGATGGTTGCCATCTGGGTCACTGAACCAAATGGCTTGCCCAGGCCGCGTCGCACATATTCCACCCCGGCAATAAAGGTTGAGGCTACGGCCCCTAAACCAACAACCAGTACGCCCAGATTACCATCGGCAGGGGCGATATTTGTGGTTTTCGGAGTAACAAAATCTTTAGCTTCCAGATTGATCTTCTTTTCGCGTGCTGTCTTCATTAATTTCTCCTGCCACTGGGCGGGTATTCGTCCTGTTTTCGCCCAATGTTCGATCGTACTTTGCCGCCGGCCGAGTAATTTGGCCAGTTCCGACTGTCCGCCAAAGCGGTTGATGATTTGTTCTGCTATATTCATCTTCTCTTTCATATTATTCATCTTAACGAATTTTTCGTTAATTGTCAAGAGGAATTTTTCTCCTTCAGGATATGGTAAAATAATTTACCTGTTATTCTCGAGTCAGGTAGCATCAAGGCAATAATGTTAAAACTGGCGGAATTCATCACAAATAATGAAAGCCCCATTCTCCTTGACGGTTCCATGGGCACCCAATTAGCCGCCGCAGGAGTACCTATGGGCGGACAGACCTGTCTTACCCACCCGGAAGCCGTTGCCGCCATCCACCGCCGTTATGCTGAAATCGGGGCCGACCTTATCATCACTAATACCCTGACCATGAACCGCATTTTTATCGAGGCACACAGAGTTGGCGTAGACGTGAGGGGGGTAAATCTCGCCGGCGCCAGGTTGGCCCGGGAATCTATTCATCCGGGACAATATATCCTGGGCGATGTCAGTTCCACTGGGAAATTATTGAGACCCAGCGGAACTCTAAACGAGGCAGATGCCTATGAATCCTTCCGGGAACAGGCAGTAATCCTGGCCGAAGGCGGCGTGGACGGGCTGATCATCGAGACCATGACCGACCTCAAGGAAGCTCTTTGTGCCCTGCGCGCCTGTAAGACCACCGGCTTACCAGTGCTCGTTTCCATCTCTTTCGAAACGGCGAAGAACGGCGGCCGCACCATCATGGGCAACACAGCCCGGGACTGTGCAGAAGCCTTGGCCGCCGGCAATCCCGCAGCCCTGGGCACAAACTGCGGAAGTATCACGCCCCTGGAAATGGCAGCTATTGTTGCTTCAATGCGGGTAATCACCTCTCTACCTATAATCGTCGAACCAAATGCCGGACGGCCCAAATTTAACGCCGGACAAACCGTATTCAATATGACTCCGGCTGATTTTGCAGCCGGAGTTCAGAAGTGTATCGAGGCCGGGGCAGCACTGGTAGGAGGATGCTGCGGCACTTCACCCGCCCACATTCAAGCCCTGGCTGATCTTCTCCGTGCCAATTAAAAGCAGACTGCGGCAAAAATTACGCCATCGTTTACTTTTAATTTTCCCATGCGTTTTGATAAGCTATATGGAATGAATTCATGACTAACAGGTAAGGAAAGTTGATGAAGAAGACTGTATTTATAGACGGCCAGCATGGTACCACCGGACTTAAGATACGAGACCGGTTAGCCCTGCGGCAGGATATCGAAATATTGGAAATTCCCGAGAACAAGCGTAAAGACCCGGAAGCACGGAAAACATTATTAAACGAAGCCGATATCGTTTTCCTCTGCCTGCCAGATGATGCCGCCCGTGAATCAGTCAACCTGGTAAAAAGCAGTAAGGTTTGCATCATCGACGGTTCGACTGCCCACCGTGTTACCGAGGGTTGGGTCTACGGCTTACCCGAGCTGCGAAAAGGACAGCGGGACTTGATACGAGAATCAAAGCGGATCGCCGTTCCGGGCTGCCATGCCACCGGTTTCATCTCAATGATTTACCCACTGGTCACCGGGGGCATCGTCCCGGCCGACTATCCGGTTACCTGCAACGCCGTGGCTGGTTACAGCGGTGGGGGCAAGTCCATGATCGCCGATTACGAGACGCCAGGCACACCCGGTTATATCAAGAATCCACGCCCGTATTCCCTTGCTTTGAACCATAAGCATATCCCCGAGATGACCAAAATCCCCGGCCTGGCACATCCTCCCCTTTTCGCGCCAACCGTGGTCAACGAATATAAGGGCGAAATCATCTCCATCCCCCTGACGGTCCGTTTTCTGAAGAAATCCCTGGCCGCTGCCGATATTAGAAAATACCTGGCTGAATATTATGCCGGTGAGCAGTTCATCCGGGTAATGCCCTTCCCTGCCGATGAATATCTGAAGAACGGATATATGACCTTTACCGACTGTAATGACACCAATAACCTGGATATCTTCGTCTTCAGCAACGCCGAACGCATCCTGTTGAACGCCCGTTTCGACAACCTGGGCAAAGGTGCTTCCGGGGCGGCAGTACAGAACATGAACCTGGTCCTGGGAGTAGATGAGGCTACGGGACTGGTTTCCTGACAACGATCATCAGGCTTCCGTGCTTAAACCTGGCAGGGGTATCGCTCCTTCGCAGGGGACTTTCGTCTGGCACAGGCCGCAGCCGGCATAACGTCCGAGGTATACTTCTGTACGCCCCATTTCTTTCGCCTGAGCTTGCTGCTGGTTCAAATAAGCGAAGCATTTTTGCTTATCATGCCCTTTTTCCGAAATTGCCCCCACCGGGCAGCGTTCGATGCAGCGGCGACAGGAAACGCCCTGGTAAAACAGGCAGTTCGCCAAGTGGTTTTTATACTTACGCGGAGTCGGAGGAATCACCGCATCAGTAACTATGCTGCCGCAGCGCATGGCAATGCCCTTCGGCGTAATAAAACCGTCATTTAAACTGAATGTCCCCAATCCGGCAGCATAAGCCATATGGCGCTGCGACCAGTTGGAAACAAGAGTGCCTGGAATAATTTTAAAATATGGAGATACTTCCGGAGCAATTGCTTGATATCCCCGTTTTTCCAGTTCGACAACCATGTATTTCGATAACTCATTGATAAAATCCTGTCCCTTCCAGCGGGTGTGGTTCCAGCGTAAGGAAGGAAGGAGAATCTCCCGATGCATACTCCGGCGGGTCTCTTGTGCAGACGGCATAATAAAAGAGATGACTGTGACCCGCGCCGGTACAGCGGAGATGCCTTTTTCCTGGAGATGCATTTCCATGACCTGGCGCGGGGTCAGATGAGCTTCAGAGATGATGGTCTTATATTCGCCGAAAAGAGGATCGTCGCCGTCAGCAAACCCTACCAGCGGTTCGTCAAAAATTCGGCTGCCGTCGATGTCTTTCAGTGAATTAGCCGGGTTTTCTACCGTGTACCTGGTGATGATTTCTCCGGTGAATCTGGCAAGTTCAGCAGGAGAGGGGATATTTACCGGATGGTTGTCTATCATCTGATACCGCCTTCTCAAAGATCCTGATAATACCAACTCACATTATATCATCGTACTGAGTATTCATTTTGCATATAACACTAATGATTGCGGCACTCTCTCCTGCTCTTCGATGCTGTTCCGAGTGAAGGAAAAACGCCAAATTTGAATTCAAACCTTGACAGTTATTTCACCTGACGGATACAATTTTTGAATAGTACAGGGCAAGAGGTTAAGTGTCACCAGCAGTGTCCGATCTGAACATAGAATTTCAGCCGATGGGGCGAAGGGCGAAATTCCCTTCCGGTCAATCCCTGATGGATTATGCCCGCAAACTGGGCATTGGGTTGAGCGCTGTCTGTGGCGGCAAAGGTGTCTGTGGTAAATGTAAAGTCCAGCTATTGAATGGTTCTTCTTTACAACCCCGGCAGCACGAACTGGAAGCTCTTTCTGCGGTACAGCTAGCAGCAGGCTGGCATTTAGCCTGTCAATGCTATCCAACAACCGATTGCCTGGTCCATATCCCCGTCGAGTCTATGACCACCCCCCAGCGGACCCAATTGGAAGGTATCGAAACACCCTTTCGTGTCCAGTCCGCAGTCAAGGCACGTCCGGTCAAGCTGACAATACCCACACTGACCGATACCACTGGAGATGCCGACCGGCTACTGAAAGAACTGACAAGAAAACATGTCCGCTGTAATCAGATTGATTACTCAGTCTTGAAAACGATTTCACCACAAGTTCGTGATTGGAATTGGGAATTTGAAGCTTTCGTCCGCCACGGGGAATTGATCGCTGTGGGGCCAAGATCCGGACGACATCTTGGTTTAGCGGTAGATTTTGGCAGCACCAAGTTAGCTGGCTACCTTATCGATCTAAAGTCAGGAAAAACTCTGGCTTCCAAAGGGATTATGAATCCCCAAATCAGCTATGGTGAAGATATTATTGCCCGGTGCAATTTAGCCGCCGCATCGGCTGAAGGTGCCTCACTGCTGCAAAAATTAGCCGCGGATGCCATTAATGAACTGTCACTATCCATGACTGCTTCCGTCAACGCCAAACCAGAAGAAATCGTTGACGCTGTGGTCGTTGGTAATACGGCCATGCATCATGTCTACCTTGGCCTGCCGGTCAAGCAATTAGTCACGGCACCTTTCATCCCGGTGGTCAGCAGGGAACTGGATGTAAAAGCCCGTGATTTCGGCATCCGTATCGCACAAGGAGCCTATGTACACATTCTACCAAATATCGCCGGCTTTGTCGGAGCGGATCATGTCTCCATGCTGCTGGCCATCGATATACAAAAACTGAAGGGTAATGTAGTCGCCCTGGATATCGGGACTAACACCGAAATCTCTCTACTACATGACGGCCAGATCGATAGCATCTCCTGTGCTTCCGGCCCGGCTTTCGAGGGCGGCCACATTAAGGATGGTATGCGCGCCGGCAGCGGAGCTATCGAGCGGGTCCGCATTACCAGTACCAGTGTGATTTACGAGACCATCGACGACACGCCACCCATCGGCATCTGCGGGTCGGGCATCATCGATACCATAGCGCAACTATATAACGCCGGAGTAATCGATGCTACCGGCCGTATGAAAGCGGCCGGAAAACATATCCGTGACCACGAAGGGGTGAAGGAATTTGTCCTGGCCGAAGCTGGAGAGACCGCCGGTCGTTCCGATATCGTCTTTAACCAGCACGATATCCGCGAACTACAACTCGGTAAAGCCGCCATACGCGGCGGCATTGCTACCCTGATCCAGAATGCGGGACTGAAGGAATCAGACATTAATGATATCATTATTGCCGGGGCTTTCGGCAGTTATATCGATGTCTCCAGTGCCCTGGACCTGGGCATGCTGCCGCCGGTACCCATCGAACATGTCCGCCAGGTAGGAAACGCAGCTGGTATGGGTGCCAAGCGTGCCTTGATTTCCAATACCCAACGAACCGAAGCACACGCTATTGCCCGGAAAGCTCATTATCTCGAACTGGCCGGCAATGCCATGTTTAACCAGAATTTCATCAGTGCCATGCAACTTGGGCATTATCACCTACAAAATGGGAAGAGGAAGGAGTTAGACTAATGGAAACGAAAATATCCGGTGTCAGTAAAGAAGTCGTGATCAGTTACGATAGTACGACGGTCCTGATCGGCGAACGCATCAACCCCAGCGGCAAGAAGAAACTAACCGCCGCTTTACAGGCCGGCGACCTGGACTATGCCTGCAAAGAGGCAACCGCCCAGGTGCAGGCAGGAGCAAGCGTGCTGGACGTTAATGTTGCAGCTCTGAATGTAGACGAGGTTACCCTGCTGCCGAAAGCCGTCCAGGCAATCCAGGCGGTAGTCGATGTCCCCCTGTGCGTCGACAGTACCAACCCTGCCGCCCTCGAAGCCGCCTTAAAAGTGTATAAGGGTAAAGCCCTGGTAAACTCGGTTAACGGAGAAGAGGCTTCGATGAATGCCGTCTTGCCCGTGATCAAACATTACGGAGCTGCCGTCGTCGGCCTGACCATGGATGAAAAGGGCATCCCCGGCGATACCGAGCGGCGGGTGGTTATTGCCCACCGCATCGTAGAACGGGCGGAAAAGATGGGCATCCCCCGGGAAGATATCGTCATCGACTGCCTGGCCCGAACCCTGGCTGCGGAAAGCCAGTCCGGCCCGGCGGTCTTGAACGCCATGCGCCGTGTCCGGCTGGAACTGGGGGTAAACCAGACCATGGGCGCCGGTAATGTCTCCTTCTACATGCCGGACCGCCATTTCCTGACCGGAACCTTCCTGGCCATGGCCATGGAAGCTGGGGTGACCTGTCCGATCCTGGACGCCGCCCTCATCCGGCCTTACGTCCTGGCGGCCGACCTGGTGCTCGGCCGCGATAATCATGCCCTGAAATATATCCGGGCTTTCCGTGAAGCACAAAAGTCTAAAGCTTAATCCGGACTAACAATGTACAGGTAGATTAATGATGGGGCAGAGCCGCCTTACGGTATCTCTGCCCCATTTCTTTCTCCGTCCCGCCAAGGTAAGGTTGACCGCACCTTACTTTCCAATATACAATCACTTAAAAATCGGTGATAGGTAGATGTTTAAGTATCCTTCGAGCAAACTGGAATATGCGGATTTTCATATCGCGGACCTGGCCTTACGGGATGTCAATCCGACGATCGAACAATGCCTCCGGGTATTAGCATATCCCGACAGTGATATCATGCAGCTGGTACATGAAACCTACAAGGTACGCTACCAACATTTCGGCAACCGGGTCCACGTCCAGGTGTTACGGAACGTTAAGAGTGGTTTATGCTCGGAGGATTGCCATTACTGTGCCCAATCAAAGATATCTGAAGCTGAAATCGAAAAATATCCCCTCATTTCCAAGACAGCACTGCTGGAAGAAGCCCGTCAGGCCAGCCGTATCAATGCCACCCGTTTTTGCATGGCTACCAGCGGCGGCCGCCTGAGCGACCATGATGTCGAGCAACTCTGCGATGCCATATATGAAATGAAAAAGGAAACCCATCTGCCCCTGTGTGCTTCAGTTGGTTTGATCACGGAAGACCAGGCAGTCCGTTTAAAAGCCGCCGGCTTGGACCGCGTCAACCATAATCTGAACACCAGCCGCCGGTACTACCCCCAGATTTGCACCTCCCATAACTACCAGGACCGGGTTGATACCATTATCCGCTGCCGGGCGGCCGGCCTCGAGATCTGCTGCGGCGGCATCGTCGGCCAGGGGGAGACCGATGAAGACATCATTGACCTGCTGCTGGCCTTGAGGGTGATGCAGCCGGAAGCCATTCCCATTAATTTCCTGATTCCGATCAAGGGCACTCCCTTCGGTGAAATGGCAACCGGTTTGAATCCCCGGAGATGCTTGAAGATATTATGCCTGGCCCGGTTGCTGAACCCCAAGAGTGAAATACGAGCAGCCGGGGGTTGGGAATACCATATGCGTTCCTTTAAACCGCTGGCCTTATATCCAGCCGATTCTATCTTCGTGACCGGCTACCTGACTACCGGCGGTACCTCGGTAAAAGAAGTCTGCGATATGATCGCCGATATGGGTTTCGAATCATCCGTTGAAGACCCCGGCGCATGAGATAACACCCGGATGTCGTACTCATCGATGCCAGGTAATTTTTTCGAACAACAGCTCGCTGCACTTAAGGAACAGGGTTTGCTGCGCGACCTGACCGTATTTCCCAATGTCGAAGACGAAGGCCCGCCGGATAAAAAAATATCCCTGAATTTTTCTTCCAACGATTATCTTGGCCTGGCTCGCGACCAGCGTCTGAAAGACGCCGCCGCGGCGGCCGTCAACCGCTTCGGTTCCGGCGCCACCGCGTCACGCCTGTTAGCCGGTAATCTCAAGATAACCGAAGAACTGGAAGCCGACCTGGCACGCATGATGGGGACTGAGGCGGCCCTGGTTTTTGGATCCGGATTCCTGACGAACCTGGGCGTCATCTCGGCAGTGACCGATGCCGAAGATGAGATATATTCCGACTGGTTGAACCATGCCAGCATTATCGACGGCATCCGGCTCTCCCATGCCCGCCGCCTGCGGTACCGGCACAAGGACCTGGCCCATCTCGAATCGCTTTTGAAAAGCAGTACTACCCGGGGAAAACGCATCATCGTCAGCGAGTCTCTTTTCAGCATGGACGGCGATATTGCCCCGGTCAAAGGCCTGGTAGAACTGGCAGAGCATTATCAAGCTTTATTGATATTGGATGAAGCCCACGCCGTCGGCATCTTTGGCAAGGGAGGCGGCATTTGCCGCCGTGAAGATATTGGTATCCAACCTGATATCGTAGTGGGGACACTCAGCAAAGCCCTCGGCGGCTACGGCGGCTTTGTAGCTTGTTCGCCCCGCATCCGTGATTTTTTAATCAACCGGGCCCGTAGTTTCATCTATTCCACCGGGCTGCCGCCCGCCTGTATTGCCAGCGCCCGGGAAGCCGTGACGATCATTATTTCCAATCCGGAAATCGGCACCAAACTGCTGGACAAAGCCCGGCGTTTCCGAAACCACCTGGAAGCCGCTGGTTTCAGGCTGCCGACATTCGAGTCCCAGATCATCCAGATACCCATCGGCAGTAACGAGAAAGCAATACAGTTTTCCAAGCTGGTAATCGACCAGGGTTTGTACGTACGGGCAATACGCCCCCCCACCGTCCCTCCCGGCACCGCCCGGGTACGCCTGTCGATGACCTTATCCATGACCGAGCCTTCTCTGAAGAAAGCGGCAACCATCATGGCGGAAGCCGCCCGGGAAACAGGACTGATCAAATGATACACGGTATTTTTGTCACCGGGACAGACACCGGCATCGGTAAGACACTGATTGCCGCCGGTATCATCCGCTGGCTGCGGGCGCACTGGATCGATACGGTACCGATGAAACCGGTGCAGACCGGAGCGGAGCGGCGGGGTGAGGTTCTGATAGCTCCTGACCTGGAATATTGCCTGGCGGCGGCAGGTATCCAACCCAATGCGGACGAACGCCGCTTGATGGCGCCGTATATATACGAACCCGCCTGCAGCCCCCACCTGGCGGGGAGAATGGCGGGAAAGTACGCCGGTATCGAGACGATACAGAAAAGCGCCGAAATCCTGCTGCGCCGGCGACAGGCTGTAGTGATCGAAGGAGCCGGCGGCATCATGGTACCCCTAAATGAAAAAGAAACGACCCTCGACCTGATGCAAAGGTTAGGTTTCCCAGTAATCCTGGTTTCCCGGATCGGGTTAGGCGCAATCAACCACGCCCTGCTGTCGATCAACACCCTTAATGCAGCCGGGCTGCGGCTGCTGGGCATAATCTTTAACCAGACAGAACCGCCGCTCTCCGAAAACCAGTTTATCGAGGAGGATAACCCGAAAGCGGTGGCAGACTTCGGTAAAGTGAAGATACTCGGCAGTGTCGGCTACCTGGAGAAAACTCTGGCATCCGCAGAGATGTGGCAACGGTTCACCCAGGCGGTACCCGGCCTGGAAGATATAGGAAAGGCAATGGAGATGGGGCCATGGCAGAAACATTGAGAGACCTGGATATCAAGTACCTGTGGCACCCCTGTACCGATATCAACAAGCTGGAACAGATGCTTTTCCCCATCATCGAACGCGCCCAGGGTGTTTACCTGTACGAGAGCGGCGGCCGGCCCCTGCTGGATGGCATTGCCTCGTGGTGGTGCGTGAACCTGGGACACAGCCATCCCAAGCTCATCGAAGCCATCCAACAACAAGCACCAATCCTGCAGCATGCTATCCTGGGCGGCATGTCCCACCCCAATGCCATCCGGCTGGCGGAACGCCTGGCAGAAATCACGCCCGGTGACCTGCAGCATTCCTTTTTCTGCAGCGACGGAGCTTCTGCCGTGGAAGCCGCCCTCAAGATATCCGTACAGTACTGGGCGAATACCGGGGAAAAAGGCCGCTACCGCTTCGTCGGCCTGGAGGAAGGTTATCACGGCGATACCCTGGGCGTGATGGGTGTTGGCTATGTCGAAGCCTTTCACCAGGATTATCAGAACGTGGTCCGCCCTGCTTACCATGCCCGTTCGCCGCACTGCCTTGACTGCCCCTGCGGGAAAATACCGGAGAGCTGCGGCATTGAATGCTTCGACTCCATGGAAGACATCATCCACGAACACCACCGGGAGGTGGCGGCGGTAGTCGTCGAGCCCCTTTGCCAGGCGGCGGCCGGCATCCGCATCTATCCCGAGGCTTATCTGCAGCGGCTGCGCCGTCTGTGCGACAAATACAACCTGATATTGATCGCCGACGAGATCGCGGTGGGCTTCGGGCGGACCGGGGCCATGTTCGCCTGTGAAAAAGCAGGCATCACGCCCGATATCATGACGGTGGGTAAAGGCATCACCGGCGGCTATATGCCCCTCAGCGCGGCGGTGGTCAACGACCGGGTTTACCAGACGTTCCGCAATAAAGGCGATAAGCGGGACAATACTTTCCAACACAGCCATACCTTCGGCGGCAATCCTATCATCACCGGCCTGGCCCTGGCGGCCCTGGATGTTTACCGGGACGAAAAGGTCCTGGAGTTAGCCCAACCCCGAATCACCCAACTGGCGGCCGGGATGGCCAGTATCTCCGCCTTACTTCCAGGCTCCAGGTGGCGGGCGCTGGGGATGATGGGGGTGGTGGAAATCGCCGACGACATCGCTGAGGGAAAGGTTGTGCCGGGCGGCGGTGCAGCACGGGCGGCGGCGATCGTGGGGAAATGTTATGAACTAGGATTGTTCCTGCGCCCCCGCGGCCGGGCAGTTTATCTCTGGCCGCCGCTGACGGCGACCGAGGCCGAACTCGGGCAGATGATAGCCCTTATCAAGCAAGCGGTTCAGTCCGCCTGATCCGGTTTCAGCTTCGAAAGCTCCTCTTCGCCCATCCCCAGCCACTCCTGGAGAACCTGGGCAGTATGTTCGCCGAGTTCCGGAGCATGGCCAGCGGCTCCACCAGTTGTGCGGGAGAACTTGAAGGGAGAATTGATGACTTTAAAAGAACCCGCCCCCGGCTGTGCCACTTCTACGATCATGTCGCGGGCAGCCACCTGAGGCTCCGCCGCCGCCTGGGCAATGTTGTTCACACGGCTGCAGGGGATGCCGACTGCTTCCAGACAGGAGATCCATTCTGCCGTCGTTCTGGTTTTGAAAGCGGCGGTCATGGCTGGTTCCAGTTCCTGATAATGGACGGTGCGCTGCCAGCCATCACTAAAGCGCGGGTCATCGATGAGGTCTACCCGGCCGATGGCCGCGCAGAAAAGCGGCCACTGATCGTGAAGACCTCCCTTGACCGAGATCGCTGCATAGCCATCCTTCGTTTGGAAGACCTGGAATGGTGTATAAATGGGATTCCTTGTCCCCACCGCCGCCGGCACCTCCCCCATATTGAGATAGCGGACAAAGGCGTTCTCCAGGATGGTTACCTGGCTGTCCAGCATCGCCACGTCGATATATTGGCCCCGGCTGTTGGCATGACGCTCGTGCAGGGCGGCCAGTACTGCCGTACAAAGGAACAGGCCGGCGGAGATATCTCCATAGGAAACCCCCGGCCGGACCGGCGGCCCGCCCTCCTCCCCGGTGATGCTCATGATGCCGCCCATGGCCTGTACCGTGATATCAAAGGCCGGCTTTTGGGTATAAGGGCCAGACTGGCCGAAACCCGATCCGGCGGCATAGACAAGCGCCGGATTCCGCTTTGCCAAGGCGTCGTAACCTAACCCCAGTTTCGCCATAGTGCCCGGGGTAAAATTCTCCACCAGGATATCAGCTTTCTCCACCAGGGAAAGGAAGACCTCTTTGTCCCGGGTTTCCTGAAGATCCAGAGCGATGCTTTTCTTGCCCCGGTTCAAGCTGAGGAAGTATAAACTTATTCCCCGCACCACCGGCCCGGAATTGCGGGCGATGTCACCCACTCCTGGCCGCTCCACCTTGACCACCTCGGCACCGAGGTCGCACAGCAGCATGGTGGCGAAGGGGCCGAAAAGGACCTGGGTCAAATCCAGGACTCTAATACCAGCTAAAGGACCGGGCATACCGCTTTCCCCTTTTTAAACCAGGTCGACCGACGGATAACTGCCCAGCATCGCTTTATCGTAGATGAGCCGGGCGACGGCGATATCTTCGATGGCGACCCCGGTGGAATCGAAAATCGTTACTGCTTTGGCATCGGGACGGCCCGGTTTATAACCCGCGATAATCTCCCCCAGGGTAGTATAAATCTCACCAGCCGAGTACAGCCCCCGGGCGATGGGCACATTAATCTCACCCGAACCGGAAGCCTGTTTCAGGTCATCGACCACCACCACCGCCCCTTTCAACAGGGCCGGCTCCAGTTCTTCTTTACCTGCAGCATCCGCTCCGATGGCATTGATATGCGTCCCGGGGTGGATATGTTCTTTTTTAACGATAGGCGCCCGGACCGGGGTTACCGTACACACGATATCGCAGGCGGCGGCTTCTTCAAGGGTAGCGGCCGAGGCTTTATATTGCGACATCCCGCTGGCAGCCCTTTCCGCATTGGCCGGGATGACATCATAAATCCTGACTGCCTTCAGGTCGAATAACTGGACATGGGCTTCGACCTGGGTATAAGCCTGCCGCCCCGCCCCGATGATCCCCAAAGTACCAGCGTTCCGCCGCGCCATGTATTTAGAAGCGAGAGCGGCGGCAGCCCCGGTGCGGTAAGCGGTGATATCGGTGGCATCCATCACTGCCAGGGGATAACCGGTCTCCGGGTCGTTCAGAACGAGCACGGCCATTACTGTGGGGAGGCCCTGGGCGGGGTTACCCGTATGCACATTCACCCATTTCAGCCCAGCCGACCCCGGTAGTGCCGCCGGCATAGCCCGGAAATCGCCTTTCTCTACGCGGATATAGGACTTGGCAGGCATCACGGCCTTACCGCCCGCCCAGTCACGGAAGGCCTGTTCCACGGCCTTGATGACCTCGGCCATATTCAGCATACTGCGGACGACGGTTTTACCTAATATCAGGGTAGCCATATAATATCTTCCCGTTTACTTATATCATACTGCATCGGTGCGGAAGCGCATCACGGCAATAATACCAAAGATCACGGCAAAGACGGCCAGGGCGATCAGGTTAGGAATGACGGCATTAAATTCCCCGCCGAAGACCATCAGGGTATTGAAACCCTCATTGGCCCAGCCGTGTGGTATCAGTTTAGCCATGGACTGCATCCAGCGCGGCACGATGAAAAGCGGCCACCAGCAGCCGCCCAGTGGCGCCAGTACCAGGGCTACCAAAACTCCCAACGCGCCGGCGGCCTTTTCCGTCTTTACCAGTGTAGCCAGCATGATCGAAAAAGCTGCCGAGACGAGCACCATGAGTACGGATAATAGTATCACCCCCAGGGGCGAGGATCCCATATCTATCTTGAAAACCAGGGCGCCGACCACCCAGAAGATGATGATCTGTATCAGGCCCCGGGCGATGGTCCCCAGAAACATCCCGGCGAGGATGCTCTGGCGTTTAGCCGAACCGGCCAGCAGCCTTTCCAGGGTATTGTTCTGCCGTTCCAGGACGATGACGGAAGCCGTCTGGGCAGCGGCAAAGAAAGTAAACATCACCAGGTAGCCCGGGATGACGTAGTTGGCCGGATTCTCCGCCTCTACATCGCCCACCTTTTCTGTCTGGAAAGATATCAAAGACGGGCCCATGGATGTGCCCGTAGAACCGACGATGCGGCCGATTTCTTCGCCCAGATTCGCGGTATTCCCGCTGGCAACCGCCTGTTCCACGATAAGGCTGATGGCGGTATTCAAAGCAAGTTGTTCCGTGCCTACCTGCGAAGCAATATTCGCCGCCAGGCTGTCCAGGGCCGCCCGGATGGTGGTGTTGGCAGGGTTGACCACAACTTCCAGTTTCGTGCCGTAGCCCATCATCACAGCCTGGGTAAAATCCGCCGGGAAAAGGAGAAAACCACTTAGTTTCTTATCCGCCACCTGCTGCCGGGCAGCTTCGTAGTCCTGGTCCCAGATGATCTCCGGTGCCCCCGGTGCCAACTGCGCCGCATCTTTGGTTTCCAGAGCACCGATGATCTGATAACTCATCCCGCCTGGGGCTTCCATAGTGGCCAGGTGCAGTTTCAAACGGGAGTCTTCGCCGCCCACCCCCTTTAACATGAAGTTGAAGATGAGCACGAAGATAAAGGGGAAAACGATGAAAAAGAACAGAGCGGTACGGTCGTTCACGAACCGCTTCAGGTTCAACATAGTGATAAACCAGGTATGTTTCAATTGTGCTCTCATCTACCGCCTCCCACCACAGGCCGGAACAACAGCCGGCTGATAACCAGGGCGGCAATAGTAACCCCCAGGAGGATAAGTACTTCCATACCCACTCCCGCCAAGTTCCGACCTTCGGCGATGAGACCGGTCAAGGCCTGGTTCACGTAAGTGCTGATGGACAACTTACCCAGAACCCCGATCACGCCGCTCTCGGGCAGGGTAAAGAAAGTACCACCCAGGATCACCGAGACATTGGTGAAAACCACTGATATCCAGACTGCCTGGTCGGCCGTACGGGAGATAGCGGCGATCACCAATCCCAGGGCACTGGCAGCAGCAGAGAAGACCAGGGCAACCAGCAGCACCTGCAGTAACGATAATGGCGTAAAGATGCCGAAGACGATCCAGGCCAGGATGAGTAGTATCAGTGTCTGTACGAAACCCCGGAAAATACCGGAGAGGAATTTTCCGAAAAACAATTCGCTGCGGGTCAGGCGCGTGGTCAGCATCCGTTCCAGGGTACCCTTCTTGCGTTCTTCCACGATAACTTGAGCACCCAAGGACACCGCAAACAGGACGAACATGGCCAGGATGCCCGGTAGAAACTGGTTCACCGGGTCCGGGTTGCTGCCGACCGTGGTCTCCGTAATCCCGACCAGCGGTGCAGCCGCTTCACGTTCCAGGAATTTGTGTACCGTGACCGTCACCTGTCCAGCCGGGATGTTCTTATCCACCACGAGTTCGGTGACCCTTTGTTGAACCTGGAATTCCCGGTTCAGCTGCTCCACCGCCCCACTCACCATGCTGGCCACAATCTGGCCTTCAGTACCGGCGTTGCCCCGCTGGCGGATGGTGATCTGAACCGGCTGCCCGGCTGCCAGCTTGCCGGAAAAATCGGCCGGAATATAGACCGCCAGCAGGATATTGGATTTTTCCAGAGCCCGGGCGGCTTCATCAATGGACATAAGGTCGACGGTCAGGCCGTCGATCTCTTCCAGCATTGTAATCAGGCTGGCGGAATAATTGACGGTGCCGGCACCTGTGTCTTCATTAACGATATGGGCAGTACCGTTGAACTGCATCTGCCCGCCGAAAGCGCCGTAGATGACGGCGAAAATAGCGATGGGCAGGAGCAGACTGAAGGCCAGGTCACCTTTATCCAGGAGGTAGCTGCGGACTTCGCGCAAGGCGACAGTAATTGCTCTTTTCATAGCTAGTCTCTCAGGCTGCGGCCGGTCAATTTGAGGAAAACGTCTTCCAGGGTCGTTTTCTCAGGCGGGCCGATCTGGGCTTTCAGATGATACGGGGTATCCATAGCCACGATCTGGCCGTGGTCCATGATCGCAATGCGGTCACATAAACGGTCGGCTTCTTCCATGTAATGGGTGGTGTAGAGTACGGTCAACCCGCTCTTTTTCAGCTCTACGATGGTTTCGAAGATGTTATTGCGGGACTGCGGGTCGATGCCCACGGTAGGCTCGTCCAGGAACAGCAGTTCCGGGTGTCCCATGAGGCCAATGGCCAGGTTAACGCGCCTTTTCATACCGCCGGAATATTTCTCCAATTTCCCCTTCGCCCGTTCCAGTAAGCCCAGTTTGCTGAGCAGGCTGTTGGCCTGGGCTTTAGCTTCCGGGCCGTTCAAGCCCACCATGCGGCCGAAAAAAACCAGGTTGTCAAGGGCGGACAGGTCCGGGTAGAAGGCCAGTTCCTGGGGGCAGACGCCGATAATGCGGCGGATGCCGGCGGCATCGCTGCGCAGGGAATGGCCGCCCACGGTGACGTCGCCGGCGTCGGGCAGGAGGACGGTGGAAAGGATGCGGATGGTAGTAGTCTTACCCGCCCCGTTCGGCCCCAACAGGCCAAAGATCTCCCCCTTCTCGATATTAAAGGAAACATCGGCCACGGCCCTGTGGCTGTTGAAGCTTTTCTGCAGGTTTTGTACGGTCACGAACGGTTCGGCCATTACTTTCTCCAACAAGATACTTGTCTCAGGATAGCAGTATACACCATCGCAGACACTAGCCGGAAGAATAGTATTCAGGGTAGCCGGAGGGGGAGGACGAGGGGAGCAACCTCAAATGTCATTCTGAGGAATCCCGATGAATCGGGATGACGAAAGAATCCGTACTGTGTGAAAAAAACGGATCTTTCGGCTTCGCCTCAGGATGACATTTTCAGCCAACCTTCAATCGATCTTGTACCACTCCTCTACCCCCCCTGTTAAGAGAGACCGCAAGTAAAACGAATCCATCTATATCTTCCCTTGGGAAGGGAAGAGAAAACGTGGAACAACCTGAAGCTAAATGACGGATTTTGAAGAAACAACCTCAGGCACGGATTGAAGCTAAAGGGCGAAACTCAAAATTCAAAACTCAAAATCCTAAATAAATTCCAATTTCCAAAACACAAATTACAAAAACCCCTCAAGGAGCAGTGACAGGGCTCTGCCCCTACAAATAAGAAAGCCCAAATTTCAAAAATTATGAAGGAACGAATGAAGCTGGTAAAAGGGAAACAGGCATATTCGTTTCGCGCGATAAATACCAATCATACCAACACCTCGCTACTCGAACTTATTTTGCCCAAATCCTACGGATTAGTACAAATCCGTAGGATTTGTACTAATCAGACGGTAAAAACAAAGGTTCTGCTATTATAGTACTTAAGTTCTGAATTGTCAAAGACTAACTGACGGACGGTTCCCTCATTAGACAAGAGAAAAAGGGCAAGGCAAGATTAAACCTGCAGATTGCCCTTTTGGGATATGGCTTGATATTCTACTTAAGAAAAACGGTTTAGCTTACGGGCGGCCGGTTGTTGGGCGGCGGGGGGTCTTTCATGCCGATGCGGTACAAAGCCCCGGTCTCTTTCCTTTTCCAACCAACCTTCTGGTTGAGGGGGTGTTCCATGCGGATCGCCCCGGGCACGGGACATTCCTCGACACAGGTGCCGCAGAACCAGCATTCATCGGAATACAGGACAAGCGGCGGCTCATACTGGCTGCAGCGAAAGCAGCGCCAGGCTTCCGAGACGGCCAATTCCCGCGGTAAGCCTTTATTAACCTCATCATGGGAGGCGATACGTTTTGCCGACGGCAGCATCTCCGGCTGCAAGCGGCCGCCCGGACCGAAATAAGCACTCTCCGGCTCTTCCGGGACCCGATTCTCCGGATTCGCCTTACCGTCTTTCAGATATTCTCCCATGGAAGTGGCGGCCCGGCCGGTATCAACCAGTACCTGTTGGTTGCCGCCGTGGAGATAAAGGTCGATGCTGATGGCCGCCCGCTTACCGGAAGCGATAGCCTGGACGATGGACCGGATGGTAGAACCGACGTCGCCGCCGGCAAACACCCCGGGGACATCCGTAGCCAGGGTATCGGGATCAGTCTTAATGCGGCTACCAGCCTGAATACGATTATCAGTAAAAGACAGGTCGGTAGTTTGGCCAATAGCGGCGATGACAGTATCGGCTGCAATGTTCCTGGTTACAGATTCATCATATACCGGGCTGAAACGCCCCTCTTTATCATAAACCGAAGTGCAGGATTTCAGGGCGATAGCGGAAATGCGGCCGCCATCGAGGTTGATCTGCTGTACGCCCCAGGAAGCGACGATGTGGACCCCTTCGGCTTCAGCCGCATCCACTTCCGCCTGATAAGCGGGCATGATATCGCGGCTTTCCAGACAGATCATATTAACTTCAGCGGCACCCAGGCGGCGGGCCAAACGGGCGGAGTCGGTAGCCACATTGCCGCCTCCGATGACAGCGACTTTCTTGCCGACCACGACCGGTGCGCCTAATCTCACCTTACGCAGGAATTCCAGGGCACTGAAAACATTATTATTTTCTTCACCCGGTACGCCCAGTTTCTGCGACAAGGGGGCTCCCGTAGCCACGAAACAGGCATCATATTCTTTCGTCAAGCGGGCAAACGCCTGACGATCGACCGGGTTGTTGAGTTTGATCTCAACGCCGAGGGCAGCAACATCACCCACTTCCTGATCCACCACGGCCGCCGGCAACCGGAATTCGGGGATGTTCAGGCGGGGAATGCCCCCGGCAAACGGTTGGGCCTCGAAGACGGTCACCTGGTGGCCGAGGACCGCCAGGTAATAAGCGCAGGTCAGTCCGGCAGGGCCACCGCCGATAACGGCGACCTTTTTACCCGTGGCTGGCCGCTTCGCCGGCGGTTGAAGGGATTGCCGGTCAGCATAATCATAGGCCGCCCGCTCCAGGGCATTGGTGGCGACACCGGCATCGAGTTCAATACGGGCACACTTTTCCTCGCAGGGATGGAAACAGACACGACCGCAGATGCCGGGAAAGGGATTCTCGGCTTTGATGCCCGCCAGAGCTTCAGTAAAGCGCTCTTTCTCGATATAGTAGGTCGTCCAGCGGATGTTCTCGCCGGCCGGGCAGCTAACTTCGCAGCGGGATATCCCGCCGGCTTTCGGCTGGTTGCGGACCATGATATCCACACGGCACTGGTCGGCACACCGGTAGCAGGAAACGCATAACTCCGGGTCGATGCGGATGGGACGGCAGGGAGTGGCCGGATTGGGGACCAGATATGCCTGATTATTCATTTTTGCACCCTCATATCATTTAGTTCCGCATGTTGGTCATAATTCTCTTTGAAAGTGGAACCATAGGGCGCTGCCAGGTAGTAGTTGAGGGGCAAGCTGCCGGTTATCACCTGGTGGTCCTTTTGTTTTACCGTGATCAGCTTCTTCCAGTCTTTCGGTTCCACGGCCGGGTAATCCACTCTATGGAAATCGAGGATCTCACTGGAGGCTTTACGGGCCAGGGAGGCGTGGATGATGATCTCACTCATAGTCAGCCGGGTGAGGCATTCCAGGTAACGTTCCAGTTCATGGGGGTTGCGGACATAGGTGTTACTCGCTTCGCTCTGCCGTACCGAGTCCAGCCACCAAAGACCGGTCTGGAGCATACGTTCACTCTTATATGCTCCGCAGTAGATCTGCATAGCCTTGCACATCCCGGCCTGCAGCTCTTTCCAACCGACGTCGCCACTCATGCCGATACGCTGGTAGACACGAGTTTTTTCCTTTTCGATCTGCTGCCGCTCCGGGGCAACCCGGCCTACTGTGACCGCATAACCAGCGGCTTTACGGCCGGCGTACCTACCGGTGGTAGCGGCACCAGGGTGGCCGCCGTTCTGGCCGGCGATCTGGTTCCCGGCCGCGTAGAGGCCGGGCAGAGTAGTCCGCAAGTCCCAGTCCACCAACAAGCCGCCGCTGCCCCAGCCGCCTCCGGCGGCAGCACTGCGCCACAGCGGTGGGCCCAGGCCTTCGCCGCCGACCTCATGTTCGGTGATGGGGGTAATCAACATATCTTTATCCGGATCAAAGCCGGCCTGACCGTAAACCTGATAGACCGGGACCCGGGTTTTACCTTCATTGGCGATCATCATGCCCCAGATAGCCCGGCGCTCATGCTCCGGCATGCCAGGTAAATCGGCGAATAACGGCAGCACCAATTCGCCGCGGGCAATCATATCGGCAAGATCAGGGGTGGGGGAGGCACCAATCTTATGCCGGGTACGGTCTGCGACAGACGGCAGGATGTTTCCCTCCCGGTCTACCCAGGGCACCTCTTTGCCGTTGGCATCGAGGATGGTGCAGGGGAACCAGGTGTTGCTGGGACTGCCGACACCGAAGCGCGGCCAGCCGAAACTCCCGTGTACCGGCCCCTTGCTGCGTTCCATCAGGGTAAGTTCCGCCCCGGCTTGCCAGGCCATGGCAGTACCCTCACCCACGTCATTGGGGTCATCAAGGTGGACGGCAGAACCGGCCAGTTCGGTATTGAAAACCCAGATCCCGGAATACTGGGCGGCACTAAGGATGACGGCGTTGGCATTGAAGATATAGAATTCACCGGTGCGCACATTGACCCCGGTGGCGCCGATCACCCGGGCACCGGACCGGCCGCCTTCGGTCAATAAACCGGTAGCCATGACACGGTCGAATATCTTGATCCCCAGCCGCAGCATTTCCCGGTACAAAACCGGCTTGACCCTGGCGCCGCCGCTGACCCGGATATTAGTCCGGGAGGTATAATCGTAAGCGAACATGAGCCTGGTCTTCTCATCGCGAAAGGGAGCGCCGGCAAATTCATCCTGCACGTCCCGTACCTGCATCCCCATCCTTTCCACGTCCACCAGGGCATCCCAGGATTCCTTCATGATGATGTAACTAACCATACCGTTGGCATAAGAACGGATCCGGGCACTGTTTTCGGCGGCCTGCTCCAAATCGGAGGTACAGCAGGGGTTCCCGTAAGCGGCGCCCCAGTGGTCGACCCCCGCCCCGCTGCAGCCGCTGTGTACGGTCGCTCCTTTTTCCACCACAGCGACGCGCACGCCTCTTTTGGCAGCATTGATGGCAGCATGACAGCCGGCAATGCCACCCCCGATTATAAGGACATCGGTATCGTACTCATTTTCTTTCCCGTACCTCACGGGGTACGGCCAAGCCGGATTACCACGACCTGTCGTTTCTTCATAAACTGCCATATACCCTCCTGATCCCCAAACATTCGGTTGTATCGGCTGAAAAAAATGCCCCGGTTAAATATGCTGAAATAGATATCATATATGATATTAGTATTATGATTATATTACTCTTAAATATCTTTGTCAATGGGTAAATACGAATATTTGCCGCAAGACCTCATCCAGCATATGATGAAGTTTAAGTGGAGAGCTTATAGAAAATCCCGGGGAAATTTAACGAAACTAACTGTAACATTCTGAAGGATGATTCGTTATACAGGGCAGAAGGCTCGTGGAAAATAACCAGAACAACGTTACTTTATCAGAACAGGAAGTGGAGTCTCTGGTAGACCTGGCCAGAAATGGTGACGGCGAGGCTTTCGGACGTATTTATGATGTTTTTGCCGACCGCATATACCGGCACATCTATTACCGGACAGGGAATGGCGAAGATGCCCGGGACCTTACCCAGGAAGTCTTCGCCAAAGCCTGGCAGGTACTGCCGAAATACAAAAAAACGGGCACTCCCTTCCTGGGGTGGCTTTTTACCATCAGCCACAACCGGGTCATCGATTATTACCGGACCAAGAAAGACCATGCTTATCTCGATAATGAAATCGAACTACCAGCTGGAGGCATCAGCCCGGAAGAATACGCCGAGTCCAGTTTCACTCAACAACAGATACGGCGGGCGATACTGCAGCTGCCGGAAGAACAGCAGCAGGTGGTAATCATGACCTTTATCGAGGGATACGGATACAGTGAGGTGGCAGCGGCTCTGAATAAAAGTGAGGGGAATGTCCGGGTGATGGTGCACCGGGCATTAAAAAAGATGCAGGAGACCCTGAAACGGGAGAAAGCCTAAAGTGAAAGGGATCGAAATAATTCTGACCAACTGCATAGAGGAAATCCGGTCGGGTGAAGCCACACTGGAAGAATGCCTGGCCCGGCATCCGGAAATGCGGCAGGAACTGGAGCCGCTGCTGCGGACGGCAGTCAGCATTAAGAACCCGCCGGCGTATCATATGGAAGCAGAGGATAAACAATCTGTCCGGGCGAACCTGCTCCGGCAAATCAGACAGGTAAAGCGGCCGGGGCGAGTATCTTTTGCCGATATCCTGAGCCTGGGATTGCCCCGCCAGTTGGCTGGAGCACGGGCGGCTGCCATGACAATGGTAATAGCCCTGTTCGTAGGAGCACTCGGCACCGGTACTGCTTACGCTTCCCAGAGTAGTGTACCCGGAGATGCCCTGTATGCGGTAAAGACCGGGACGGAGAGTGTTCGCTTATGGGCCGCAGGAAGCCCGGTAGCAAAAGCGGGACTAAATGTTGAATTCGCCGGGAAACGGCTGCAGGAATTAAGCCGGTTAGTAAACCGGGGTGACGTAAATGCCCAAGCGGCCGCGGACCGATACCGGCAGCACCTGGCAGCGGCCTTACGGCAGTTAGAAGAATCCGGAGTGACGGGAGAATCGACTAACCGACTGGCAGGAATGATCACCGAGATGGAAGCACAAATACAGACATGTGATGAATTGGCAGACAAAGATCCGGTGAATGCAGCACCGGTGAATGAAGCGGCGTCACAGGCAGTGGACAGCCAGGCCAGGGTTTTACAAGTCATGGCGGGGTTCAACGCCTTGAGAGCAGCGGAAATAAATACCGGGATGATGCAGAACCGGCTGCAAGGGGCAACGGCAGCCGCGGCTACCGGCCGTTATCAAGCCATGGCACAAAAATTGTGGCAGTACCGGCAGCTCAATCAAGCGGGGCAGCAAATCCTGGAACAGGCGCAAAATACCAACTGCCAGCTAGAGCAGATCAAGGCCATCAGTATGCAGCAGCTTGCGATGGATACAGAAAATCTGGCGGACCTGGCGCAGCAGGCCCCTGCCGAATATCAGGACATGATCAATGAATGTGAACAGATAATACAACAGTTCCAGCAGCGGTTCCGCTACGGCCAGGAAGGCTCCGGCAACCAGGATAGCAGCCCAGGCGGCAATCCGGGTGGATATAAAGATGAGACGATGCCCAGGTCAGTTTCACCCACGACCACACTTACACCAGATACTACCAATAATCCCGGCACAGGTACAGCGACGCCGACCACTACACCCGGGAGCGGCGGTGGGGATAACGGGGGAAACGGCAGCCCGGGCGAACCGGGCAGCGGCGGGGGGATGGAGGGCGGTAATTCCGATAACGGGACCGGCAGCAAACCCTGGTAAAAAAATAAAGTCAAAAAAGAAGGGGGGCGGTTTTTGACCTGCCCCCCTTCTTTTTTTGCTGATATCCGGATCCAGATTAATTGGAGAGTCGTTTTCCGGGGGGACCTGGAGTCAGGTACTCGTTAGGCGTACAATCATCACAGGAACCATTCCTCAGCCGGAGTTGATCACCGGTGCAATCACCACATGAGCCGTCTTTAAGCTGCGGGCAATCACCAGTACAATCCCCACAGGGACCATCCCTAAGTTGTGCCCGGTCAGCCGCAAGTGCCGTCCCACCAATAGCCAAAGCCAACACGGCAGTGACCAGCAGGCCAAAGCCCAGGAATTTCATTGTTCTTTTCATTTCAAACACCCACCTCTTAATTATTTCTATACCATCTCTGGTATACCATGCTTAACGATGGATGATGGAAATTGTTACAGGGGAAATTACCTTTTTCCTTCATGTAGTACCATCGTTTATCTATTGGTTAAAACTGTAACAGTTTAAAAAACGATTCGTTAAGCTTGATGAAACACCGCAACAAAACCAGAAAACAATAAAGGAGACTAAAAATGAAAAAAAGGATTTTTACCATACTGGCGGTATTAGCACTGGCAGTCATGATCCCGGCCAACGCGCTGGCAGCCGAACCGGAGACGCTGCCGGACCCCGGCATGACGCCGGCATACGGGTTTTATTTCATAGAAACCTGGATGCAGCGCCTGAACATGGCATTTACCTTTGGCCCGGAGGCTAAACTGCAGAAAGCCCTGCATTATGCGGGGGAAAAACTAGCCGAAATGGAAGTGATGGCAGAGCAAAACCGGGCGGGCAATATGGCGCAATCAGCCAATCAATACCGTTATTATATGAATATCACCAACCGGAACATGGCGCAGGCGATGGTGGGGGATAACGGAACAGCGGAACAGGTCGCCCGGATGATGGCCCGACATATCTCAGTGATGAACAGCAATCAGAATACTGGGGAAGAGGATTGCCAGCAGATACGGGAACGTACCCAGGAACAAGCCGAAGAATGCCAGGAGACAGCCGTACGGACCCTGGCGGGGCGTAATGCGGAAGCCGCCATCGAACTCAACCTGGCCTTGATGGAGCAGCAGCGGGAACGGATACAGAATATGCTGGGGCAGACAGGTGGCGCCGAGCTAGAAGAAGCGTTACAGCAATGTGAAAGGCTGCATAACATGAACCAGGAAATGATCGCTAACGGCGAGCAACTGGGACTGGGAACTGAAGCGCAGCAAAGATTATAGCAAGCCATGGCCACTCAGGAAGGTGTCTTAAGCCAACTTCGCTATCAGTACCAGGCCGGTACCAGGGAAGGAGCAGGTTCACCGGTACAGAACCAGACCCAGGGCCAACCGGATGCAGCCACGGCCAGCAGCGATATTACGGACGAGCGGAACAGTTCCGGCCCGATGGGACCAGCCCCGAATTCAGGGGACGGCATTCCTGACGGCAGCGGGTTCGATGGAACTA
>JAEAME010000784.1_pt1 | contig 27971 bp, 25 predicted proteins | sample 8958731 | NCBI WGS metagenome assembly JAEAME01 (sample SAMN16933194, study PRJNA681113) | bioreactor sludge metagenome | isolation source: anerobic bioreactor sludge (Control) | place: India:Bengaluru | collected 2018-10-24 | reverse complement strand
ATCCATATTGCGGGAGAAGATAAGCTCTCCTAAACTTTCGTAGAGTGGACTGTTGAAAAATTCTGTTTTAGGTTGCGTTGTGCGGAATAAATTTAAAAAAGATAATTACAAAACGCTAAAATGTATAAATAAGGCGCTATTGAGGCCATTTTCCGAATTTATCATACCTTCTGAGAGTCGCTCTATGATTTTTTTGGGTCGACTAATGACCGATATCGACCACAATACGAATAGGGTCCACCAGCACAGGTTCTATTTTGAGGTTGATGGAGGCTACAAACACTCCGTTTTGGGCAACCTCCACTAAATACGCCACGCAGTTTCTCAACTGATGCCATCTTTTGTCACCTTAACCCTGTTTTTATCAGATATTAATGGCTCATAAGGCGTATTTCAAATGCCACAATATGTCGGCTTAAAACAGGAAAACTCAAGATTAAGACAAATAAGCAGTTATTCTTTAAACGCGTGGCTTTTGTGCTTAGTCCACCGCTTCACTTCATCACAATTCAAACACCGCTTCTCCCAAGCCTCAACACTCTTGTTGACTATCTCCAAAAGATGTGATTCACCCCATCTATGAATACCCATTTTGCAATGCAGAGGTTTGTGCTCTATTAGAAAGGGCTTACGACGGTCTGGCATAAAGGAAAATGTGCAATCCTTAGGATTTAATGTTTGTGAAGTAAGCCTACAGATGAAAACACATGCAGGTACAAATGAGTGGGAAACTTAATACCTCGCGATTTTGTAGCGTCCTCGCAACTGGCGCTTGCGCTCCTCCTGAGCCTCAGTCAACTTCGAATCGCCAGTCTTAACGTCAAAAACGGTGGGCTCTCCGTCTTTTCCGCCGAAAAAGTCCCTTTTCTGCACAACAAAGTCGCCGCCCCTGCGGGTTTTGGCGCAGTCATTTCCTTGCATGGCTTGATCAAAAGCAAAGCGGTCTTTGGCAATGTTACCTTTTTCATGTGTCACTTGTGGAAATCTGCGGTTAGTGTTCCCGAATCCATATGGTTTGTCGATTGAGGTTTTTTTAGGCAAATCAAGTTACCTTTAGGTTGCTATTCAAGGTGGTTATATTAAAAAGTGCCGATTTCCATGGAAAACAGGTGGTTGGCTGAAGTGAAGGCAAAAAGCCCACCTAAACAACTCAAACTATTGGGAAGGCAGGTTTTTAATGAACTCTACCTGTTTTGCAGCCCATTTTTTGGCTTCAGCTAAATCGCCTGCGTTTGGTCTACCGCGTCGGCTAAATCGAAAAGTTTGCCCCAGACAAATAAAATAATCCTCACCCAAACGCTGACCCTTTGCTTCGATCGTCTGCTTCAGCTTTTCATAAGTTAACCTGTTGCTTGCACCGCCGCCTGCCCACGTCATAAAAAGTACAAACCTCTTGCGGCTATCCTTTAGGTCGACTGCTCTCAGATAATCCAGAAGCTCGGCGTAGGGTTCACCACCTCTGATGCCTGTGCCAATAAAAACCAAGTCATAGCCTACCAATGGCAAAGTTGAAGCGTCAAAGTTTTCCGTTATTTTCACTACTTTGAATCCAGTTTGGTTTGCTATTTCTTTAGCGATTTTTTCGGTGTTCCCGCGGTGGCTTGAATAGATAACGATTGAATTCATGGACATCATCCTAGGAGCGTTTGATGAAGGTTACATAAGCTTCTTTGTCTTTTTTTGATTTTTCAATTTTCTGAGTTATGGTCTGCAATAGCTTAGGGTCTGCTTCATACCCCACACTGTTACGATCATTAACTATAGCGATCTTGACAGTTGTCCCTGAACCTAAAAAGGGGTCTAAAACCATTTCACCTTTAACGCTAAACATACGGATCAGCCTCTCCGCAACCTCATCAGGGTAAGCCGCTGTTCTACGGTCAAGTTCGCTTGCCGTCTGACGTACGCCTTTAAAGTCCCAGATTTGGCTAAACCATTCATCCCGTTGGGCTTTTGTAAACTTACTCGCATAGCGTTCGGTATGGTTAGGTTCAAACTTGCGAAGTTTACCCTTTCTAAACAGCAGGATAAATTCACAGTCTAAAGTAACGTAGGCATTTGGCGGCAGAAATCCTGAGCCAAGAAAAGCGCCTTTGCCTTTGTACTTTGGTTTAGTGGTCGGTTTCTTCCACAGAATGTATGGTAGGGTAGTGAAGCCGATTTTTTCGCAGATTTCGGTTATTCGAGTGTGGTTGGGGAATAATTGAAATTTACCGTTGATACTGCGTGTGGCGTCACCGATGTTTATAGCTGCTATGCCCCCGTCGGCTAGCACGCGATAGGTTTCTAACCAAACTTTAGCGAGGTGATCATGCATGGCATCGTAGATTTGCCTGACGGTTTCGTCGCTTCTTTTGGTATCCAGCTTATGCCATAGCTCAGCGATTTTTGGGTCGCCGTTACAGAAGAGTTTATCCCACATAGATATTAGGGGGTAGGGCGGCGAAGTCACCATCAACTGGACACACCCGTCAGCGAGCTCTGGCATTTGTTGGCTGTTGCCGATGATTATGCGGTGCTGAGTGGGCATGCTTGCTTACATATCATTGATCGTATGTTTTTACTCTTGTGGTAAACAAGACTAACAGGCTAATAAACAGCGAATAAATACGCACCCAGAAAAAAGGGGCACTGCTCAGGGTAAAACTAAAACAAGACAAGTAGTCTAATTCTAAAGGGCATTATTAGAGAAATTAGTCAGGAATTTTTATTATGTATATAAATTGCAGCCTATCCGTAGAGAGAATTCGCAGATCGCATCATATGTTTTTAGCCCTTAAACCGCAATTTTTTGATTTTAGAATAAAAAGCTGTTGGCGATAACTTGTTGTATCCTTTTGTAGTCACACATGCTCTTATTCGCTGGTTTAGTTATAGTTAATCTTGGAGAGTAGAATAAATGACTGTTGTAAAAGTAATTGAGTTGATTGGAACTTCATCAAGTAATTGGGAAGATGCTGTTAAGAATGCTTTAGCACAAGCCGCAAAAACAGTTAAAAACATTAAATCTGTTTACGTGAAAAGTTGCAAAGCAACAGTAGAAAACAACAAAATTGCAGAATACAGAGCAGTAGTCAAAATAGCTTTCGTTGTTGAAGGAAGCTAAGGCAGCTTCCCCTGCTTTTTTCTCGTAGATTTTAGAATATTTTGCAATAAGATTAATTTCTATTACGCTTCATTTAGTATTGTCTAAGGGTAAACTATGAAAAAGATGAAGCTATAAAAAATTTGAAGAAAGAGATTACAAGCAACAAGAAGTCAAACGCTGTCTTGGAAAACTATTTTATCGCGGTAAGGACCAAAATTTCATCGGACAGCATTTTTATGTAGCCTGCGTTTTGATCGTTTTAAGAACACTTGATTCACTCGCAAATAGTTTTTATTCATAGAAGGTATTAGATAATGGTAGTGATTTTGTATGGTTGAAGATTTTGAACAAGATGATTGGGATATGCTTGATCAATCAGCCAAAAGAGTTCTTGTTGCTTTATCTGAATTTGATAAAGGTCAATTGGTAAACGTGGACAGTATACATAAAAAGACAGGTTTGATGCCTGAAGGCCTAAACGATGCAGTGAGACACCTATCAAAATCTAAACTCATCGATAACCCCGACCCGTTAAAAAGATATGGACCTTACGATTTCTACGCTGTTGAATTAACCGAACTTGGAAGGCAAGTGCTCGAGAAATTCGGGTAAAGTTACGTTTCAATTTTTAAGTATCTTTTTTTTAATTAAAAAATTAAATCCTGCATCACAGTGTTAGGTTTTTTCTGGCTTGAATCAGGCTTATTTCTAACAAGTGGTGTCGATTTAAAAATGTGCTTACTAAAATATAACGTACAAATATTTATGACGATTTGGCAAGAAATATTAGTTGAGTTGTAAATAATGGCAAAGGCAAAAAGCAAGACAAAGAGTAAAGGGAAAAAGAAATAAAATAATCCAATTAGGAATGTATCGCAAAACTTTTCTCTGAAAAATTCAGGATCGCAAACAATTTTATTTTGTCATCCTGAATTACAAACATTTTTTTGGGCATTATTTCTTACCGAGGCAAATTGGAATTTGGACCTATATTTGCACCAGTTGGTCCTAATTAAAACAAGTTGTTTGTGGGAAATGATTAATAAGACAGGAGCCAGACAATTTTTATACTACACCCTATGCTACGGTAACCAAGCCAGGTCAAAGGTGAAGGACTCAAGATCAACGTTTGGCCGGCAGGTCTGGCCCCACGGATGGGATATCCTTTCCCGCAGGGGTTCGCAGGTTCAAATCCTGCCCGTAGCACCATTCCAGATAAGCATTTTTACATCTATGCTTTATACGTTGGCAGTTGTAATGTAAGAAAGACTTAAAAGGCATTCATTAACAACTTGTTATTGGTGAATTTATTGAGCAAAGACCAGGTAATAGGCGGATTAATACTTGCAGTCTGTATTATCGTCGCAGTGGTTTATACTGTTACACTTTTCTATCCACAATGGCTAGGCACCATTGGTTTATTAAACGCAAATGATGCTGCTGAACTTGCGAATGCCCAGTTTTGGATAATAGCCATTCCCGTCTTCATCGCATTCATAGCTATTCTCCTTATTGGAGCTTGGATCGGCTATACGATGCTCACAACACCACCCCCAAAGCCTATCGAAGAAATCACAAGCGAAATCGAGGAGAAAAAACAAGAAGTTAAAGCTACTGAAGAAATAACCTCCAGTCCCCCAGTCACTTCAGCTGAAACGCCAAAAGAGGAAATTCCACCTACTTCTGAACCAGCAAAAGAAAAACTTCAATACAAAATTGTTGATGCCGAAGCGCGCACCCTCGAAGGCATAGGTCCAGTGTACGCAAAAAAACTAAACGAAAATAACATCTTTACAAGTACGGATTTATTAGAAGCGGGTGCAACTCCAGAAGGAAGAAAAGGACTATCTCAAAAAACTGACATCTCAAGTCAACCTCTTCTAAGATGGATTAATATGGCAGACCTTTTCAGAATTAAAGGAGTCGACGAAGAATACGCAGATCTACTTGAAGCCTCAGGAGTAGACACAGTGGTTGAACTATCAAAAAGAATCCCCGAGAATCTTCATGCCAAAATGCTGCAAGTTAATGCTGAGAAAAACCTTGTGCGAAGACCACCGACTTTAAATGAAGTAAAACAATGGGTTCAAGAAGCAAAGAATTTGCCAAGAAAAATCTATTATTAACCTAGCCCCTTTCTATTAGTTTTTTTAAAACAAGTTTTTTTTAATGTCTAACTTTACACCACACTTTGGTTAGAGTCGCAGGTAATTCTACGGAGAAAATTGAGCATTTTTCCATTTAGAAATGATTCACCACCCTGCAACTCTTAACCTGCAAATAACGCTCAAAAACTAACCTTACATAATGCTAATTCCTGGAAATTGTTTCACACTCCCTTATTATTTTAATATAATCATGGAAAATCATCAACTTTCATCGAGTTCCCTTATAACGCTCGTCTTTGTATAATTCTATGACCGCCCACAAAATTGAAAGGGTTGCGACCAAAAAAATTGGGTAGAGAGTACTGTTAGAGATTTCGATCGGCACGAGTCTAGCTAAATCGTAGAAGACATAGATTGCAAAGGTCAAAAATACTCCATAACCAAAACTTCTCTTTTTACCTACAGCCAAAAACAAGCCCGTCGTTGCAATTACAACCTCAATTAAGATGGCGACATACTGCAGGGGCACTACAAAAGCAGCTTCAAAACCCTCTACATATAGCCCTGAACCAACCAAATAGGTTTGGTTGCCAAAACTAACCCCCTTTATGAACGTGTCTTTAGTTGACGGTGTTTCCTCACCTGGTTTTGGCCAACTATATTCTATCCATCCTTCCCCTTCTGGACTAACTGCAATTTTTATGAACAATTGACCGATTGCCTTTCCGTTGATGTCAAAAAGGGAGCTCATGTTTCGCCCTTCACCACTGCTATCGACAGGATATACAACTCGAAGCCCATCTGTTCTCCAAACAAAAACATAAGTTTCGCCCTGGAACCATTTTGTGCCCTCTTCTCTAAACTGCACAAAGGCGCTCTCACCGTTCTCTGCGATGGCATTAGCGGCGTCTACGACGAGTGTTTTGATGTTGTTTTTTGCTTGCGCCTGCTGAGTTTCGTTTACATAGCCCAAAATTAACACTGACGCCAACAACATTACTAAGCCAACAAAAAACCAATTGCTTCTAGTCACACCCAAACACTGCCCCCAATATAGGAGCGTATTTGACCACCACTAATTAATATTTTTAACCGCTTATTTGATGCAACAACCCCCTCTATTATTTAGCCACCATGAGCCACCGGCAAAAAAATTAGGATACCAATTCTCTTGAAAAAGAGCAACAAAAAAACCGCAGATGGTATCTTTTCGTGGTCTGGTTGAAAGTTAATGAAACTAATGCGGCGGCGCTTCAATGTTTGATTTAAAACTATGCGACGGTTAACCCTTAAGCTTAAATATCAATCGCCCCCAAGGCTATTTAGCTCCTATTGGGGAGGAGATTGAAGATAGTAACCACGGAATCGGCATCACAAACTGAGAGCGCAGCATGGACTAGAGGCTACTCAGATGATTACTGGAACGACCCCGTGACACCACTATTTTTCGAGCTACTAGGCGACCAGCTCACTCAGATCGTTAATGTAGAACTCAACGGTATAATGGGATATTCAAAAGCTAGGGAAAAAACCGAGCAATTGCTTCTATTGCATCGAAACCATGTATACTTCAATCTTGAAGTACTTAAAAGAAAAGTAGAAAACGAAATTCCACCAATGATCCGAAACAATGATGTGCTAAACTACTTCGAAGATGGAGGTGGACCATACGGCAAAGAAACCATGAGAAACCAATCTTTTAAGTTGCCAAAAAGGATTATGGCTGAAATCCGAGTTATGCTTTACGATAAAAATGGATCAATCACAAAAACCGCTTCTGCCTATGAAAAATGGAGTCAAACACAGTTTTCCCCCTTCAAAACAAAATTTAACAAGAAATATCCAATTCTCGTTAAATCGCGTGACATAAATGGTTTGCTCGAGCTTGCCGCAGATTTAGATAAGGTTATGATTGGACATTTTCGATTAGTTCGCTACGGTATCCCAGTTCATAATATTGGCATGAATTTGATTGCACAATATGTTCTATCCAAACTTATTGGTCAAGAAAAAGCAACTGAGAGTTATCTTGTATTACTTGACGGATTAGAACATAAAACAAAACAAACTAATGATGAACTCTTCAAATTGGCATTGATGATCAACGCTTACCCTGATTTGAGAATTAAAATCCTATCATCGCCGTCCAATTCGCTACTAACTGAACTTCGAAGTGACCGAGACCCCGCCACAAAAGAATTTGTTAACAAAATAGATCAGTTCTTTTTCAATTATGGATTTCGCGGTTATACCCGTGAACCATATTATCCTCGTTGGGAAGATGCACCAGAACATGTATTCAACATACTCAAGTCAATGACACAAGAAGATAGCTCATTTCAAACAAAAAACTTGGGCAGTCTTTCCAAAAAAGAAGTGGAGAATCGAGTCAGAACTCAACCTTTAGGCTGGGCAAAATGGAAAGTTTTCTCAATAGTCTTAGGACTCGCTAGAAAATACATCATTTTCAGAGAAGAACAAAGATTCCATCTTGATCAATGGATAACAATGAACCGAAAAATCTACTTGGCAATCGGCGAAACATTCTACAACTCAGTTATCCTGAAGGAGCCAAGAGATATTTTCTTCATGCGAAAGTGTGAAGTCAAAAAAATAGTCAATAAACAAGTAGATAACACAGGAATAGAAAAACTCAAACAAACAATTAACCAGCGAAAAAGAGAATTCATTGAGAATGAAAAAATTACACCTCCCAAGTTTCTAAGAGGCGGAAAGGAGTCCCAAGAAGCCAGTTGTGACCAACAAGTGGAGTTTGAAGGCACTCCAGCGAGCCAAGGCTTGTTATCTGGACCCGTAAGGGTGCTTGATAACATTGATGATATCTGTTTAGTCCGTCCCGGGGAAATTCTTGTCGTTCCTAGAACGGATCCGGGATGGACACCAGTTTTTCGAATAATCGGTGGTTTGATTACTGAAACAGGTGGCTTACTATCGCATGGAGCAGTGGTTTCTAGGGAATACGGCATACCTGCTGTCACAAACATACCGAATGCCTGTCAAATATTCAAAACTGGGCAAAGGGTAATAATTGATGGCTCAAAAGGCACAGTAACGATAAAGAGTTAGGAGAAAAGACTGCAATGGAACCGTTATTGCATTCGGCTAAGGCTGATAAAGAATGGAATGAATCATACTACTTTGTTTTTTATGATAAGAAGCAGGGGATAGGTGGTATGACTAGGATAGGATTCAAGCCTAACAAGCAGGAGGGTACTGATTTTTTCATCCTGTTTCTACCAGACGGTTCAGCGGCGATCTATAATTTTGCTGAAAAAGTTTTGGATGAAAACAGAAAGAAAAATTCTGTTGGTGGAATGGTGTATCAGAGGTTTCCAAACGGCACCTGGCATTATGTGTTCAATGGAAAAATGGTTGTGACTAAAAAGCCTGAAGACCTGCCTAAAGTCAATCAACATAGAGAATTAATCTCTAAGATAGTAGATGTCAAATTTAACTTGACGTTGATACCTATCAATGAAACCTACGAGTACAGCAGTAATATGACAAAGGAATCGTTGGAGTTAGGTAAAAAGTCAGGTGATGAGCATTGGGAGCAAATCGGCAAAGTAAATGGATGGATAAAAATTGGCGAAGTAACTTATCAAATCGAAGATACCATGGGGCAGCGGGATCATACTCATGGAATCCGTGATTGGACTGGCATTGGCAACTGGCTCTACTTTGTTGTTTGGTTCAACGAAAATCTCTGTGTAAACCCAGCAGCGATCATTGCAGATGATGAGCGCGTGGCTTCAGGCGGTTTCATTTATCAATACGGCAGAAATATACCTATCAAGACTATTAGGGTACTGGAGCAAGTTTTTGGCGAGAATAATTTGCCTGTAAGTTGCAAGATAGAAATCGTCGATAAAACTGGCGCATACCATGTTTTAGAGGGCAAAACTGGGGCTATGGTTCCTTTACCATTTACAGATGATTCGGGCAAATTGTCGATTCTTGTTCAATCTTTCGGAGAATTCGTGTTTGATGGCAAAGTAGGCGGTTACGGAAGCTTTGAAAATCTGAGAATAACAAAATAATCATTATGTCTAATTCTCAGAGAGACTAAAAAAGAAAGGGGAGAGTTGTTTGTTTTGACTGTTTTTCGCTTTTATGGTCGCTTCTTTAGCATCAACACTGCCAGTATAGCACCGACAACGAAGATCGAAATTATAATGCCTGCAACTGCTACCGGGAAGTATTGGTCAACAGTTGATTGCGGGGTCTCAGTTGGAGATGGTGTTGCTTGTTGGACGTCGACTATGTTAAAGGTTGTTTCTGCACTTGATGGCCAGTAACCGTTGGTGCCTTCGAAAGATGCTAAAACTTTATAGTCACCCGGGATGTCGGGTGTCCATGTCACGCTATATGCGCCTCTACTGTCAGTTGTTGTTGAGAGCATTCGATAGTTGTTGTTTGCGTCCAAGACGATTATGTTAACGTTGACCCCAGTGAAATTCGCAGGTTTAGGCTGCTGCTGGTAGATATATCCCATCCATTCTTTCATGTTGCTGTCTGCACAAACTGGGACGCCATTGGGGAATCTTGCTGCTTGTTCATTTTGTTTTGTTCCAGATGATATGTCAGTTACAGTGCCTTCAATGACCACGTTTCCTCCAAGTGTTGAGCTCTTTGGTCCAATTTGTATTGTGGTTTCGCTTGGACCTCTGCCTAGGGTGTAGATTTGTTGATCGTAGCTGTTGAAGAAAGTTGAGTATCCGTCTGCGATTGCATAGCTCGAGGCGGCGAATTCTCCTGTAGCGGCTGAGAGGGTCCAAATTTCGGTGCCGTCGGTTGCGTTAATTGCTCTGGCTAGTGCTCCTTTGTAGATTGGTGTTTGGAAGGTGTGTTCGGATGTTACGGTGTAGACTATGCCGTTGCCTATAGCGTTTATGAAGGTTGGGTATGGTCCTGGGACTTCGAAACCGCTGTATGTGGTATTGCCTGGTACTCCGCCGTTGCCGTACGTCCATAGTATGTTGCCAGTAGCCATATCGTAGCAGTACAATATGCCTGAGTATGCACAGCTGTAGACGCGTCCGTAAGCGACTACGTTGGATAGTGTTCCAGGTCCGTTGCTGCCGTAGTAGTCTAGCGCTGCTTGGGGTTCGCTAAGTTTAATGAATGCACCCGTGCGTAGGTTGAAGAATGCAAATTGTTGGGTTTGTCTGTATGATTCACAGAAATATCCAGATGGATCCATTCCAGCGAATGAGATAGTGGTGATGTTGCCTGCTGGTCGGTTAACTGTGTTCCACCAAAGTACGTTTCCGAATGTGCTGTGTGATTTGTTGATGTCTACTGCGAAGTATGTGTATGGTTGACCGTTGTCACCTAATGCTGGGTATGATCCGTTTCTGCAAAGTAGAATGTCATTGTAGATTGCTCCCAATATGGATGGTGAATTAGGCATTGTTTTACGCCATGATATTGATTTGTTCTGTGTCGCCTCATCGATGTAATCATAGAAAATTCCTCTGCTGGCTTGAACTGCTGTTGTTTCGGTTGTGGTAGTTACATTTTTGCTCTGAATCTGTGGTACACCGTCGACGTAGACTGTTGTGTTTTCCCACTTCCATGTCGTTGTAGTAGTGGTGGTTGTTTGTGGGTTCCAAGCTGTGCTGTATCCATTCCACATTAGGCTGGAATTCCACTGAGACAAGTACCAGTCTGGGTTTGAAGGTGTACCATTGTTGTAGAAAGTGTACTTTATCATTTCGCCCATTGAACCAATGACATTGGCGCCTGATGGTACTCCAGTTACGTTAAATAGCGGTGTTCCTGTGTGTGCGTCGAAGGCTCGTCCAAAGTTGCTGGTGAATAGTATTGCTGGGTAGACTCCGTGATAGTTTGGTGTATGCATCCCTGATACATAGGCAAATGATAGCGCGGGTATGTCGTTTCGTCTCCAGATTTCTTCTCCTGTCTGTAAATCTACACAGACTGTGTCTCCGCCTGTTCCGCTAAAGGATAATGGTTCTTTGTAATAGATTCTGCCGTATACGACTATTGGGTTAACGAATCTCTGTTGGTATGCAGTGCCTTCAAAGTAGGTATCGCCTAAAATATCGAAGTTGTTGCCTCCCACTACCCCGCCCGGTTGTAATGATTTTGTCCAGGTTATGTGAGCTGTCTGTGATCCAATTGCGTCTGGTGCGAATTGACGTTGGTTTGGTCCATTCATGGCCCCGTATCCGGGCATACCGCTTCCAAGCCAATTTGAAGAGATAGTGAACCAAAATGGGTTTTCGCCATAGATAGGGCGAGTCCAGTATTCAGTAGGCAGTGGATTGACTGGTAGTTCTGTTATTTGTTCTTCTTGAACAGTTAAGGTTGTTGTTGCATTGCTTGGTAGATAATAGTCGTTTAGGTATGCAGAGGTGGGGCTGTGCGGGTAGTCGTTGACGTATTGACCTGGAAAAATAAATGTCAAGTTGTAAGTGCCTACTTGGTCAGGTGTTAATGAAGCGATCTGGTTTGAAGTTGTGTCCCAAATGGTGTCCCATTTCTGAGTGGTGACTTTTCCATCAGGTGCTGTGATTATGAGTTCATAGTTGTGGAATCTATAGTCGTTTGTCATCAATGTATCTGCATAAGTTGGTGTTAGAAATAGGTAAATGGATGCTTGTTGACCGACGCCTATGGGATTTGTAGCGGCAAAAATATGTGCAAAAGTAGGAATATTCCAAGATGGAGTGTGCGCATTCGCGTTTGGTAGTATTATTGATGCTCCTATTGAAACGGTTAAGATGGCTGCAATCAAAACAGCTAAAGTCTTGTTTTTTGTTTTTTGCATTTCTTTTCTTTCCTTTAAAATTTTTGGTTAGCTAACTTTTTTAGCTTGCCCGATTATTAAGCTTTATTATAATAAAGATGGATTAAAAGTACATAGAAATTATACAACAGAGCCAACTGGCTATTAGAAAATGTTTGATCTTGGAGTAAAATTCGCTTCCACTTAGGCATATTTTAGAAAATAAAACGGAGAAAGTGAAAACTCCACTTTGCAAGACCATCAAGTGTCACTCGCAATACTTGCTAAAACTGAAAAAAATTAGGTTTCTGCATTTTTAAAATGTTTTGTTATTTTCTTGAAAGAGTAAGCGGGGTTTTTTAATGTCATAAATTTTTTAAAAATAATGCAAATTACGATAAAAGGAAATTAATCATGAATTTGAACCAAAGCTCATTTAGCGCCATCTAATTTTCTAAAAAAAAACTAAAAAAGGGATGGAAGATAGTTTTCAGTTGTCTTACCCTTTATTGTCGTTTACTGAGCACCAATAAGTTCCCAGCTATTACAGTTCTGTTTCTCGCAGGTTTAGGAAAACCAGAGGGGCTAGTTGAGATCTGCGCAGTAGCAATTGAATCTATATAGCTTACTGTTTGCTGTAGCTGAAAACAGGTCGATAACTTATCCAATTAGCTTACAAAACAAGGAAACCAAGTAGAAAAAGAATTTTATGAGCACAAACTAAATCTTGAACAATCTGAATTTTGGCGCTTCCAAAGCTGTCATTACAAGCTCCTTGACATCACCCAGCAAATGCTCAACTTGCCACTTCTGTTCCGCCTTAACCGATTTGCCTGCATTTTTAACGGCTTTCAAAGCATATAGTGCCGCGCCCAATGAATGGTCAGCCATATGAGTCGTTGAGACTGCATGTCCAACAGAGCGAACGACTGCAATCGCAACAGGATCTGACAATTCACGGGCTAACTTGAGTATGTTATATGCAGCACTTCTTGCGTCGCCAACTGAGGCTTTTCCCTGCCGCCAATCGTCAGCTGTTTTCAATGCATTTATAATACGGGGATCAGGTTTGTCGCCGAAAAGAGGTAATACATGCGCTGAGCAATCTATGGCCCACTGCATTAGTTGGCGGTGTTGTTCTATTTTTAGTGTTCCACCTCTGTGTTTTGCAACAAATCGTTTGTCACGCAATAATGACACTTTTTCGCTTTTTTAGTAGATGATATTTTTTGTACTTAAAGATAATTAAGAAAATTAGGGATAATTATCTTGAAATGTTTAAGCTATGACATTTTATGGGGGTTGGGTATTCCGTTTTAGACTAACTATACCTTAAGAGTCCGACCAAGTAAAAACAACTTATGAGGTTTTCTAATAAACTACTACTATACTAAATGTTATGTTGGCTGCATCTTTTTCTATTTGTAGATAATCTACCAACAAGACCTTAATTGATATCTTGGGCAGAATGATTTTTGGTGAGGGTTGACGAATTTAATAGTGAAAAAATAGTAATCGCGGTGATAATGGCCATTTTTACCCAAAATTAATAAATTATTAATTTTGTAATATTAAGTGGAGAAAAGAAATGAAACAAAAAGTTAGATTAAACACTATATTTCTTGCGACATTACTGATCGCTTCAATGACAATTTCAACGATACCCCTTATCAACGCACAAAGCTCTGGTGAATTTGCAACATACGCATACATTTCAGCTGCTCCTAACCCAATCGGTTTGGGTCAAACAACCTATATCTCGGTGTGGGTTGATGTTCCCCTTCCCTCTGCGTCAGAAGCTAACGATATCAGAAGACATGACTACAAACTAACCATAACAGCGCCAGATGGCACAACAGAGGTAAAGACCTGGGCCATAATCTGGGACACCACAGGAGTAGAATTCACTTCTTACACACCAACGCAATTAGGAACGTATGAACTTAAATTTGAGTACCCAGGGCAAATCTACACTTGGGGCTCAATCAACCGTGCATGGAACAACACTAAATTCTTAGCATCAACGGCATCGACAACGCTGACTGTACAGCAAGATCCAATTTCGGGTACACCTGAAACTCCTTTACCAAGCGAATATTGGGCTAGACCAATTTATGGGCAAAACCATGCTTGGGCACAACTCGGCTCGCATTGGCTTGGGGGAGCGCAGTTTGGCGTTTTCCAGATGGCCAGCTATAACCTTTGGCAACAAAGCGGCATTGGACCTGAGAGTTCTCACATAATGTGGACTTATCCGATTGAATCTGGAGGTATAGTCGGCGGAAACCAAATTGGAATCGAGCAAAGCACCTACTATTCCGGCGGTTCATATGAAGGCAGATTTGGCAGCGCTATCATCATTGACGGAAAATTATGCTTTAAGTTACCTAAAAGTGACAGCCAAAATACCGGCGACTACATTTGCATGGATTTGCGAACTGGTAAAGAACTTTGGAGAAACGCAGATATCAATCCAAGTTTTGGTCAACTCTACAGTTATGAATCACCAAACCAACACGGTGTTATACCAAACGGCTACCTATGGCAAACAGTAAACATGGGCGGCGGATTGCAGACATGGATAGCATACGATCCTCTGACGAGCAACTGGCTGTTTAACTTGACTGATGTACCTTCAACTGGGACTATTGCATACACTGAAAAAGGCGAAATTGTGAAGTACATACTCAACTACAACACAAACACAAAAACTGGCTGGCTGGCACTTTGGAATTGGACAGCCGCGCCAACCGCAGCCGCAGGATTGCCTGGCTCTGGTTCTAACGCATTACAGTTCAGACCAGTAGGCAAAAACATAAACTGTAGCACTGCATATTCGTGGAACAAGACTTTCTCTGGTGATTTGATTGGAAACCAAGCGCCAGCTATTGTCTATGTATTACCAGGTGACATAATACTTGGAAGAAGCAGTGCAATAACCGCTGGTGTCTTTAGCACAAGAGGTACTCCTGATCCCTACACCGTCTGGGCTATGAACCTTAAAGACGGTCAAGAAGGGCAGATTCTTTGGAAGAAATCCTATGCTGCACCTTCAGGTAACGCGTCTCGAACACTTGGACCATTAGATCCAGTTAATCGTGTCTGGACTATGACTGACGCTGAATCGATGCAGTGGCTTGGATACAATTTGGCTGATGGCAATTTAATGTGGGGTCCGACGAGTATTGAAAAGCGTGCAATGCAGTTCTTTGCTAGCGGCTACGGTGCAGGACAGCGAGCAGTAACAGCTTATGGCAATCTCTATGAAGCGGGCTTTGGCGGAGAAATATTTGCTTATGACGCAAAAACCGGTGCGTTACTTTGGAAATACAACAACACTAACGCAGGTCTAGACAACTCTTGGGGCCTGACACCTATCTTTATTGCGGCGATCGCAGATGGAAAAGTCTATGCTTTCAACAACGAGCACTCTCCGAACGCGCCACTCTACAAAGGCGAATGCATCTACATCATAAACGCAACTGACGGTACTGAAATTTCAAAGATGTTAGGTTGGGCAGGACAAAGCGGTGGACCAGGCAGTTCAACTAGTATTTTAGCAGACGGTTTCTTTGTGTACTACAACTACTACGACAACTCGATCACCTGCATAGGTAAAGGTCCAAGCAAGACCACTGTATCGGCTCCAAACCTTGCTGCAGCACCGGGTCAAAGTGTATTGATCAGCGGAACCGTTACCGACATTTCCTCAGGCACAACTCAATCAGAGCAGGCAGCACGTTTCCCTAACGGTGTCCCAGCAGTCTCTGACGAAAGCGTAAGCGATTGGATGGAGTACGTCTACATGCAACAGCCATGCCCAGCTAGTGCAACTGGTGTTCCAGTTCAAATCAACGTTGTTGACGCAAATGGCAACTACCGCACTATTGGAACAGCAGTATCTGACGGCACAGGCTTCTACAGTTTAGAGTGGACACCTGACATCTCTGGCAAATACACAGTCTATGCGATGTTTATGGGTTCTAACTCGTATTGGCCATCACAAGCAACAACAGCCTTCACAGTAGATGAAGCACCAGAACCAACAGCAGCACCAACTCAGGCACCGGCAACAATGGTTGAACAATATTTCCTACCAGCTGTCGCAGCTATTATAATTGCCATCATCGCTATCGGTTTGGTTATAATTCTGCTAGTACGCAAGAAATAGATAAATCACAATCAACCTTCTTTTTTTTGTTTAATTCTAAAATTCAACTGGAATAATCAATCATTTAGCGTTAATAAATCGTCTGCTGAGAGTCGCCGTTGAAATAACAAGAGGCGGGAGCTTCAGAGCGATAAATTTGGGGACAGTGAATGCTTCAACTAAGCAGTTGAATCTGTACCAAATGGAAGGCTTCAAGATATCGGCGTGAGGAAGAACCTTTTTTTTGTAGATAACTATCCTAGAGCCATCGTTGAGAATAGAAAAGAACTTAATATGATTATGCTAAGAAAGGAATTACGATAAAAGACTTTTAGCGGCTGGAAAAGAGGGGGAAAAGGTTTTCATTTTCTGCGGTGTTTTCTTAGCTTTCATAGTGTTTAGCTGCTGCTTTTGTCGATTACCGTTGTTGTAACGATAGTTATTTTTGTGACTGCAGAGTTTTCAACGCCAACTTTCACTGTTGCAACGCCCGAGTCTCCGTTCTCCATGATTACTATGGCCGTTGTTGCTTTCGTTGCGAAGGTTCCGTCGCCTTCAATGACATTTTTGATTACTGGTTTGATTGAGGTTACATTGTAGCCTTCTGAGATCAAATTAGCTACGTCAACGTCGCTTGAGAGTATAGTGTTGACGTTTGCTTTGTATTCGTCGCTTACTTCTATGTTACTGATGTCATAACCCATTGATCCCATTCCATGTCCCTTACCGCTTGGACCGCCGCCGAATCCTTTAGGGCAATCGATCATCTTCATATTATCGGCGAATTGTTGAATAGTTGAATCCAATACTGTTGATGTGTCATTTGTTGTGTCTGTGCCTGTCGAGTTTGCGTCCGCTATTGCTGTCATTGTTACTAAGCCGCCTACTGCTGAAAGTACTGCGAGCGCTGCAAGACTTATCGCGAGGGTTTTTCTGTTTATCTTTTCACCTCCATGCAATCGAATGGGCAATCATTTATTAAACAATTTTTCAAAATTGACGCCAAAAGTGTACAAATTTTCACCCAAATTGCACCCTAATCTGCCATTCGTCAATCGGCTTTAATCAGAAGTTGAAAAAGGAAACCGAAAGTTTAAACCCCTCTGTCACGTATTAAGCATGAGGGTAAAAGAATGCCAACAGAATGTAAGTACTGTAAAAAAATAATTGAACCCGTGCTAAAAATTGATGAAGGGATTGACTGTCATGTTTGCCCTGAGTGCGGTCATACAATAGACGCATGCACCGATAACATACAAGTTATAGGAAGAGACATGTAGCAGTTTTCACTGTTTACTCAAGCTTCTTGTTCCTTTTTACTTCTAATGACCATATCAATTATCATATCAACAACATATTCTTTATTGAAATCCTTCAGGTCTATAGTCACATCTGCGTATCTCTTGTAGATAGGCAACCGTTCCTCAAAAAGCATATCTAATCCTTTTTCCTTGAAACCCACAATTCCTCTCTCAGAAAAATCTACAGGGCGCCTCTTGATTTCCTCTAAAGAAGCGTTCAGGAAGACTATTTTTGAGATACTTTTAAGAAAAGTCATTGCCCTTGCCGAATATATCGAGCTGCCTCCCGAAGAAATAACGGAGTTGCTTGTTTTTCCAATGCTAATTATGGCAGACTCTTCTAGCTTCAGAAACGCTTCATCGCCTAAACTATCTATAATGTCCTGCAGTTTTTTGCCATTTTCGTTCTCGATTATCCTGTCGATGTCTATGAAAGCATAATTCAACCTTTTTGAGAGGAGTCTTCCTATTCGGCTTTTTCCTACACCAGACATTCCTATGAGGGTTACATTCATAATGATAATAGAGAGGTAATGGCCAGTTATTTTTGTTTTGTATAACAAAGAAAATAGTCTCTAACTTAGCTATGAAAATATAAAAGATGAATTATTTCTCTTGGTTATGTTGCATGCTTTTTTGTTATTTCTATTTTAGTATGTCTATTGAGCATTTCTCTTTTGGATTGTACCAAAGCCAGATCAAATTTGTCGTTTTTTGTGAATATCCCAAGTCTGGCAGTTTGCTGAAAACTTTTTCTTCGATTCTTGCAGCTTTTGTCATGTTATTTAAAAAAAATTGATTTAGAATATAAGCCTTATGAATTGGAAGCAAATTGTGTATTAATGTAAAACATAACTACAACAGATCATTTTAAGATGCCCTTTTGAATGATTTACCATTAACAACTGTCAACTTGAACTTGGATCCCCGCAAATCAGAAAAAAGTGATTTAGCAGAATTACAGAGGTAAAATTACCTTCAAGCAATAATCCAAAAATTATATAATACAAATGATGTCACATGTCATCAACAGTAGAAGGTATCTGAACCAATGAGTACTGATTTTTTAACCATAGTTTTACTGAGTACTCTGGCGGGCTTAGGTACCGGGCTTGGTGGACTAGTAGTTCTTATTCGAAAACCCGGAGAGAGGCTATTTGTTTTTTTAATCGGACTAGCTGCTGGAATAATGATAATGATGTCATTTATGGAGCTCCTATACGATTCCTTAGAATTATCCGGCATATTTTCGGCCGCTGTGGGCTTTATTGCAGGTTCACTCGTACTATTCCTTTTGGATTATGTTTTGCCTCACAAACACATCGTAAATGAAAAGGGAACCATCAATGCGAAGATGTTTAGAGCAGGCACCTTGATCGCCATAGGAATCTCTCTTCACAACATTCCAGAAGGCATCGCGGTCGCCTCAGGCTACTCCTATTTGCCTGAAATAGGCATAGTCATTGCGATTGCAATTGCACTACATAACATACCAGAGGGAATGGCAATAACATTACCATTGCGTATAGGAGGGGCTTCAAGATTCGCAGCATTCCGCATTGCTCTACTATCAGGATTAGCTGAACCTTTGGGAGCGCTAATTGCCACAGGATTTCTATTAGTATTCCCAGTGTTGATGCCATTTTCATTGTCTTTTGCGGCTGGAGTAATGGTTTTCATCACAGTGGATGAATTGATTCCAATAGCTCACGAGCATGGACATGAACATTTTACTTCCTTTGGAATCATAGCTGGTTTCATCTTGGCTTTTGGGTTGCTTGCCGCAATCAGATGATAATTTTCAAACCGAGATTAACCTACATGCAAGTTTTTGGGAGCCTTTTGTCCTTCTTTCTTTTATCCAGTTTCCACCGTTCAATTTCGGTATCAGGTATACTAAGTAACATACCAAAAATTCGGTAAACTGCAACAGTTGATTTCCGACCTGCATCCCATTCACCGTACCCCAAAATATGATACATCTCATGAAGGAAAAAGTAAACCGACATTATCATAATGTTTGATGGAGTTATCCACTCTGTTTGCTTGAGCCTAACCCATTCGTCCAAAAAAACGACAATTATTGGAATGCTCGTAGACACCATCTTTCGAATGATGTACGCTTTTTCAGTATCGGGGTATTTCTCCATGAGTCCATCAAATTTAGCCTTGTCTTTTACTTCAAACCTGATGTGACACATTACAGGCGGGATTTTCGACGATGTCTTAGGGATTAGCTCAGCTATCATTTCGGGATATTCGGAATCAAGAACATAATCCCAAGATGTTGTATCGCTTGCTTCCACCTTTAACATAATGATTTTAGCTATTTCAAAATATATTGAAAGAGGTCTAGGATTATTTTTCCATTCTTTCCGTGATTGATCCAGCAATTGTTTTAGCTTGAGTTTTAACCTATTATCCTTAGCTTTTTTCTTTCCATGATTCTGATAATGCCTCTTGTACGAAGTCTTTTTAACTGGTTTACTACAAGTGGGGCAAATATGATAATAGATCATATTAAAGTCAAGCAACCATTACAGAACCAGCGATTAAAGCATTTTTGAACAAAACTTCGACAACTTCTAAGCTATAAAAAAATTTAAGACCATAGAAAGCAACAGTTAAAAGAGTATAATGAAAAGCACCAGAAAAACAAAGACTATAATTCTAACTATTTTGCTTTCAATAGCAATCATCATATCAGTTTATAGTATTTCGGCACACTGTGTGGCCTCTTTTGTTCATGAATATGAAGGAGTTCTCATTTGGCCAACCCCAGGATACACTTTTCTTCCGTGGCCAACTACCCCAACGGGGCTTATGATTCAAGTTACTTGGCCTTTGAACCAAACGGACGCGCAATATTACAGATACATTATTCAAACAGGATTATTAATTGTGCTTACAGTCTTATCATGGATTACTTTTATTTGGCACCTTCTACGACATAAAAAAACGGTTACACCGATTAACTCATAAGATAATCTCTAACTGTTACCCTCGCAGATTAACTTCAGATTAAGTTATATCCCATTAGACCTTTTATGCTCAAAAGTTAAATTCTTTATTAAACATATTATCTAACATCAAGAAGGGCTTCTTATGATGGAATTAAGTGAAAAAAAAGAGTTACTGAACATACTCAAAGTATTATGGAGGAAGGCTGACTCGCCTCTCCACAGGATTTATCCTTCTTGGGAAGAGTTGGTTGCTAATTTAGAAATTAATACAGAGGAAACGAAGAGGAAAAGGGTGTTTTTGTATAGGTCTTGTCCTTACTGTGGATTAACGCAGAAGATAGTAAAACCAGTAGATGATCTCTTTCCTTACGCTTCTTGTCATTCTTGTGAGCGCTCTTTTCGTGTCAACGATGATTTGACTTTGAGAAAACTAACGGAAAACGAGGAAGAAGAAATGCCTGCAGAATGGGTCAGAGTTCTGGAGGATTTGGATAAGAAGAAAATGGCAATAGTCTTCAAATTAGAATAAACCAATAATTAATTGAAAATAGGCGTTCTTTTTATGAGTTAAGAACCTTCGCCCTAAAACGGTTCAAAAAAATAACCTTAACTTGGAAAAAGCTTTTCAATGCTTCGAAAAAATAACGAAATATAGGTGATTGCGAAATGGCTGAGGCTATGCTCGGTTACCTCATACTTAGCAGGGGCGATGAAGGGCGACCCTTTGAAAAATGCAAAAACTGTGGTCACAGATACGATGAGCATAAACCCAACGGAAGCTGCCAGGTTAAATGTTGCTACTGCGATGCATTTGAAGCAGAAAGATAATACAACGAAGGTTCATCAACTTCGTCATGCATTGTACCTTAAAAAGAAAAAGATCAAGCCTAGTTGCCGAACGCCCCAGCTCTGCATCAGCAAATACAGCCATAGACAAATAGCGCTCTATTCTTCTTGCAGTATACGAAGCTTAGCCTTGTACTCCTCTTCAGATATTTCGCCTTTGACAAATCTAATTTTCAATTGATCAATGGGATCTTCAGTTGGTTTACCCTTAAAAGACGGTTTCTCTCTGAAAACTACCTCTGAAGGTTTATTGAACTCCCAGTCGGTTATGCCAAGTAACTCTCCTTTATGTTTCATCGAAACCGGTTCCACTGCAATATTGTTATACGCTGTTTCTAGGGCATCTATAAAAGTCGAAAGATCTTTTCGGCTGACTCTCTCTACAGTATAAACTTCGCCATCTTCCATTTTGAAGGTGACTTCGCCCCACACGACAGCGCCTTTGTGTGCCGTTACTTGAAGGAGCTTTTGGAAAGGTAACGATTTGAATGTATAACGACCCAGATGTTTTTCGTCAAAGTAGATAAGACGTTGATTTGTCAGTAGAATGTAGTTTGTCTTTTCAGCTAACACGAAACTTTTGAGGTAACATATTATTTCCTCGCCGGGAGAAAGATTTCGCTTTACACCATTAGGCAGTTTATCGATTATACTTTTAGCAGGTGGTCTCTCAGTCATTTTTTCACCATGATAGGAACTTTTTTGAGATAGGTTATTCGAAGCGATCTGAAATTCGCGTTTTTAATTCGTCGTATTTCTGCCTTATTTGTGACCTTGCCGCCACTATTTCATCAATGAGTTTATCCTTAGACTCAGAACTCAAACTATCTTTTTTTGCAATATCTCTTTCCAGCTTCTCTAAATCAGTTGCTGCAGACGTCATCATTTCTTCAGTTTTCTTAAGGAATTCTGCCTTTAATTTCTGTACCTTACCAAAAACATCCAGAACGTCTGTTACTTTTTTGCTGGAATTTAGCTTGATTTTATCTATTTTTTCAGAAAATTCGCTTTCAGAATCATTACCCATGCAATTAACCTCATAGTTTCTATAGGAATAACAGATATATTTGTTTATACTGTGCAAATATCCGCTATTTTTAGCTGATGAATTCTTTATTGGCCTTCTTTATCTAAATTATGATTAGGTTAGTGATTAATTAGAAGGGTGGAGGCGGCAGATAATTGCTCCTTTTTCTTGACCGCGAATTTGAGGCCAGCGATAAAATCACAAAAATTACCCCAATCACCACAATAGGAACGATTATATCTGTTGAGAAAAACTCAGCGGGGGTAGTTGTGCTGTCTTCTTCTATTGGCTCTATTGCACCTAATGGATAACCGGTCCAATCGCCATTTTCATAATCGGATGGCGTCCACCCCAGGGGATTGCTATCGCCAGTAGCTTCAACCCAAATCCAACCCGAACCCCGATTGTCATCGGGTATGTCCCAGTAGTTGTCTGCATTATCAAATTCAGGCAACCAAATCAGCAGCGCAACGTGCCCTGGAGCATCAACAATGGCCGCGTCAAATCCAGCGCCCATATAGATAGTACCGCAGAGGAAGGCCATGTCTTCGCAATCTCCAATTGCAACCGCCCCGGTTGTTTGGTCGAAGCTGTGTGCGGTTTCGTCAGCATTCCACGCCCACTCCTCTTGCGCGACTCCATTCATGTAAACGTTATCTTCATCATATCCATATTCAGTCCACTGTTGTACATAACGAAGGATAGCTCGTGCTCTCTCCGTTTTTTGAGTGTATTGCGCCTGAAATGACTCACCTATACTATAGGCTAACTCCTTGTTTTCATTCAATGTTTCATAGGCTAAGTTTGGCAGATACCCATTTTTTCCTCCGTAATAGTTTCTGTTTATGTTCCAGTCATCGAGCCACTCGCCATATGATTCCAAAAAGTTGGAGCTAGGAATGGCAATGCAGGTACCTATTGGTAGAAGAACTGTGCAAACCAGCAGAAAAATAAGCAGTTTTCGCGTCTTCATCTTATTTTCCTTTTCAAGCTATAGGCAGGGTTAAGCTGGCATACATAATCAAACCAAGAAATATCTCATAACAGAACAGAAAAACCCCAACAGCAACTGGATTTTTATTTATGTCATCTAGGTCTACTCCGAAGGGCTTGAGTTTAGCAAAGATTACATAGAATAGCCATCCGAAGAATAAGCTTACAAAGAAACTCAAAATCACCGCCAGCAGCCTCTGCAAATTGAAGTATGCACCTATGGTTACAGATTGGGATAGAAAGAAGGGATTAACCATTGAACCAAAAATAACGAGACCAGCATACACAAGAAAACCGCTGACAAAGAGGCTAGTTGCTAAGGGTTGACCTTTAAGCGTTTCAAATTCTTGAATATTGGTTGTTATGCGGGAAATAACTCTGATTGATAAATAACCTAGGAGCAAACAAATCAAACTTGAAACGAACGCTCGTACAAACCATAGACCTAATGTTGTTAAGAATTCTTCTCCAGCCATAAATGACCCTCTAAAGCATGTAGTTAGAGGATATATTATTTGTTTTTGGTAGAATCATGATTTTATCCTAAAATTCTCAACAGAATCATTGAAGCACGAAGGCAATAAATATGGTTAAAAAAAAATAATAATTGCGGCTAATTATTTTAACAATTAGCCTTTTGTATATTTAATCCAAGAGGTTACTTCTTCAATTGTTGGTCTTTCGTTTTCTGCAGCTTTTCCTTTTGCTAGTCGTTCTTTAAAGATCGCGTTGATTTTTCTTCCGAGATCAATGGGGTCTTGTATTGAAAGTTTATTTCTATCGGTAATATCAAGCTCTTCTAAGAAGGAAAGATCTTTCTCTTTTATACCTGGAACCATTTGAAGTTGTGCTCGTCCCTGCAACTTTTCAACAGTCTTTTCGGTTGAACCCATGCTTTGTGCAACTACTTTAGGATCAGCCATGATAAAGTCGCTTGCACTAATTATTCCGGCATTCTTTAGTTCAGTTGCTTTGTTAGGCCCTATCCCTTTAATGTCTTCTACCTTACTATCGCTTTTAAGCATCGAATTGGGTGATAACAGCGAAACTTCCAGTCGCGCCAATTTTTGCCTAATCTCAGTGATTTCCTCTTTTTGCCGCGTTATTGCTGCAACAGTCTTATCATCAGCTGCTTCAAGTTTCTCAAAAGTCTCTTTGACATCAGTCAATTGAGAGGTTACATTTTTAGCAATATTAGTGTCAATAGTTTTCATAAATTCGGCTTGTTCACCGAGTTCAGTCTTTATATCCTTCAAACTTTCATCAACAAAAAGCATTCTCCCCTGCAGGCCATCTATTAGTCTCTGTTGATTTTGATTCCCAGTTTCTACTGTCTGCTTGATTGATTCTCCTTGGCTTGTAAATTCTTCAGAGAGTTTTTTACCTGTAAGCTCTAGATTTTCGTTTACCTCAGTTACTTCGCTTTGAACTACTTTCAAGTTTTGTTGTTGAGACTCCTGACTAGCTTGCAACTTGCTCGTCAAACTCTTTTTTAATGCATCGCCCTGACTGCTAAGTTCAGAAGAAAGCTTGCTACCTGTACGATAGATACTATCATCAATTTTAGACGCCTTATCTTGAAGATCCATTATGCTTACACGCTGAGTTTCTTGATTAGTCTGAAGACTACTGACTTGTTCGCCGAGTAACTCTACTTGATCAACAACCGACAAGTTTTTCATTATAAGATAGGAAGCCCCACCTAGAAAAGCCAGAGTTGCAAGAATTGAAATCAATGCATAGATATAAACTGGAATCGTCAAACCGCTAATCAGAAAAGAATTAAACGTGCTTGTCGGCCCAGTTGAAAACCACATTATTATGGCATTGACTACGTTTGCTCCTGAAAGTAAAGAAAAAAATCCTAGTAAACAAATATATATAGAGTTGCGAGTTATACCCGTCAAATACAAATTCACCCATATTTCCTTTATTTTAGCATTACAATTAATTGAGCAAATTTTGTTTTAAGATTTTCCCTAAGAGGTGCCAATTAGAAAACAAAAAAGAAGAAAACACAATTCAAAAATGCTTAAAGAGTTATTCGGCTGTTGCAGTTTTATTGAAATCAAGGATTTAATCTGCCAAAAACATTGCCCGTGAGATCTATGACTCCATCACAACTTCTATGTAACCAGCTAATAAAAATTTGTCAAAAACCCAAAATAGCCCAGCCACAAATTAGAATAGAAGAGGAAAAAAAATGGCGGCTCAACAAGGTACATGGGATCTCTCTGAACTTTTCTCAGGTATAACTGACCCTAAAATTCAAGAGGCAATCACCCAGGCAATTAAAACGGCAAATCAATTTGAAAAAAAGTACCGAGGAAAAATCAAACTTCTTTCAGCAAAAGGCTTATTCGAATGCATCCAAGAATTAGAGGCGTTTGAAGCAAAATTCAGCGATATCAGCCTCTACTCCAGCCTCACATTCTCCGCTGACATGACACAGCCCCAGACTCAAGCGCTTCACGACAAAATAGACAAACTCAACGCCAAAATGAGTAAACAACTCGCGTTCTACTCACTCGAATTAGGGCAACTCGTGAAAGCTAGACCTGAACTCATAGAGGAGCCAGTCTTGGCAAACTACAGGCACCTCCTCCAGAGAGTATACCGTAGAGTTGAACATCAATTAAGCGAAATAGAAGAACAGTTGATTATAGAGAAAGATCAGTTCGGCGTCAATGCATGGGAGGAGCTACAGTGTAAATGGCTCAACACACGCCTCTTCGAAGTAACCGTACTAGGTAAGAAAAAGACGCTTAGCTACTGTGAGGCTAATGGCTTACTACCTCATCCTGACCGAGCGACAAGGGAATCAGCCAACCGCTCAATCTATGGATTGCTTGGTAAAGATGGCGAAGTCTTCTCAGCCGCACTTCGAAGCATATGTAACGACTGGGTAGCAGTCTCCAAACGCCGAAAATATGTTTCGCCCATGGAATCCAGCCTGATCAGCAATGACACACAACAAGCTATAATCGACAATCTACTAAAAACAGTAGAAGCAGGCTCCACATCCTATCGGCGCTACCTCAGATTAAAAGCCAAACTCATGGGTCTACCTGTACTGGGCAGTCACGACATCGTGGCACCTCTACCTAACACGCCAGAACTCAAATACACCTTACCCGAGGCACAGGACCTTATTACCCAAGCCTACAGCCGCTTAGACCCGCAGTATGCAATGGCAGTAAAAGAAATGTTCCAAAAACGCCACATCGACGCCACACCACGCTTTGGAAAACGCAACGGAGCCTTCTGCGCAAGCCACTACAACGGAAAATCCGCCTACATACTGCAGAGCTTCAACTGCACACTAAGCGATGTCTTCACTTTAGCCCATGAGCTTGGACACGCCACACATGACTGGTACATGTCAAGAAAACAGACGATACTAAACACAAACGTTCCATCTGTCGTAGCTGAGACTGCCTCGATTTTCGGAGAACTACTTCTTACTGACCTAATGGTTAACGGGGCGAAATCTGATGCGGAACGTAAAAAGCTACTGTGTCTAGTTTTAGATGAGGTAGGTATGACAGCATTTCAAGTTACCGCACGCGTTTGGTTTGAACAGGCACTCTACGCATCCATCGAACAAGAGGAGTACCTAAATTACCCAACTATATGTAGCCACTGGACTAAAGCACGAGACCGCATCTTCGGCGAAGCCATTACCTGGTTTCCGGAGATGGAGGCTGAATGGACAATGAAGCCACATTATTTCATGGCAAACTACCGCTTCTACAACTACCCCTACGTCTACGCACAGATGTTTGTCTACTCCCTCTACGAGCGATACCTCCAAGAGGGCAAAATGTTTGTGCCCAAACTTGTGGAGCTACTGTCTGCGGGTAGCAGCAAATCACCCCTTGACCTGGGTCGAGCAATAGGCTTAGACATAACTGCGCCTGACTTCTGGATGGGAGGCCTAAAAGTTTTTGAACGCTTCATAGTTGACTTAGAGAAAATATCCTAATAAAACAATCTATCCACTTGTAGCTCTTGCTACCAGTGAGTCTCTTCTCTAACATTTTCGTCATCACAATCTAGAAATACAAGTCGATAGACAAAAAGAGTGAACAACAATACCATCAATATCTCCATTGACAAACGGAAAAAGTGGCTTTGAGGTAACAATTAAAGAACTCAACAGAACTAAATACCAACTTATAATCAAAAATAAAATATGAAAGGGCTAAAAAATTGCCCAGCTATTGATTGTCTTCTTTTTCTTGGAAGAGCTTCTTTATCGCGCTGATTCTCGCTTTCTGCGCCAACGTATCGCTTGTGACTACTGTCAGGGCTTCTTCAGGACACCATTTGACACATTGAGGCCCTTCAGGATTGTCTTTACAGAGATCACAAACGTAAACTGTTTTGGTTTCAGGGTGTAACATTATAGCACCATAATCGCATGCTTCAATACACCAACCGCAACCATTGCACTTATCTTTATCTAAAACTATGTTGCCTGTGTCTTCTGCTTGTGAGAGCGCATCTCTTGGGCATGCAGCAACACATGCGGGGTCTTCGCAGAATCTACAAGTAACAGCCATGTTAGCTAGCTGATTAACGCGAACTAGTCGGATCCGTGATTTTAAGGGGTTGAAAGATTTTTCTTTGTTCATTGAGCAAGCGTATTCACAGATTTGGCAACCTACGCATTTTTCTGGATCTGCTGAGATGAATTTTCTTTGGTGAATTTTAACCA
>JAEAME010000782.1_pt1 | contig 28025 bp, 29 predicted proteins | sample 8958731 | NCBI WGS metagenome assembly JAEAME01 (sample SAMN16933194, study PRJNA681113) | bioreactor sludge metagenome | isolation source: anerobic bioreactor sludge (Control) | place: India:Bengaluru | collected 2018-10-24 | reverse complement strand
TATCGGAGTTGGAGGATTAATTCCGGCTAACGCAGCGAAAGTGGGCATAAAATCCCAAAATGCGAAAAGCTCATCAGATACAGCGCCGGCTTCAATTGTATCCGGCCAGTAGGCAATACAAGGAACCCTCAATCCCCCTTCGCTCAAGTCAACTTTGTATCCTTCTAACTCACCATTGTTATCAAATACATCGTCAAAATCCTTGAGTCCGCCGTTATCACTGGTAAAAATAAAAAGTGTATTTTGTTCAATCCCATGTTCTTTTAGTTTATCGATAATTCGTCCGCAATCTCGATCCATCCGACTGATCATTGAAGCAAACACTTTTGCTTTATCATCCCAGGGCTTATCCTTCGTGTACGCTTCCAACTCGGGCACCACAAAATCAGCATGCGGAATTGTATATGGCACATATAGAAAAAAGGGATCATTTTTTACCTTATCGATAAAAGCCAGCGCATTCTTTGTAATCTCATCATGCGAATAGTGTGTATATTTCTTTTCATTTTCAGGATAGTGAACCGAATCGAGACGTTTATCTTCCGTTTTTGTGCCGACCCAGCCATTGGGATCGTAGCGATACAATTGTTCCGGATAATAATTATGATTGTAGGTTTGATTGGGCTCACCGAAGTAATAATCCCAGCCATGTTTATAAACGGCGCCACTACCATCGGTATTCTGATGTTCATGGACGCAGCCAATAAAATGATCCCCTAACGCCCATTTACCGGTCATACCGGTTTTATAGCCGGCAGCCTTTAAAACTGTAGCGATCGTTATATCTTCTTCGTGAATCGGCGGATGTTTCCCGCCGCCTCCGTTTACCCTGATTCGCGAATGCCCACTATGCAGTCCGGTCATCAAAGAGGCGCGTGAAGGCAGACATTGCGCATTACCGGCATAGAACCTGCTAAACATTATTCCATTGGCGGCCAATCGATCTAAAACGGGCGTCTTTATTTTCTTCTGTCCATAGCAGCCGAGGTTCCCGTAACCCAGATCATCAGCAACAACCAGAATGATGTTTGGCTTTTCTTCAGGTTCATTCCCGGATTGCTTCGAAGTACAATTTGAAAATGATAAAGCCGCTGTCCCTACGGCAGTTATTTTCAAAAAATGGCGACGGGTAATTTGTTTATTCATAGCCAAATCTCTGGTTGTATTTAAAATCAAGGATTCGCAGATTGATTTAATGATTTCAACCAGTCGATACAACGATCTGGCCATGTTTCCAAATAACTCTTACCTATTGCAAGTGAAAAGCCATGCCCGCCCTTCGGATAGATATGCAACTCCGTCGGGATACCTTTATTCTTTAAAGCCTGATAAAAAAATAAACTATTTTCAACCGGGACCGCTCCATCGTCGCCAGCATGAATAATAAAAGTCGGGGGGGTATCATTTTTAACCTGTAATTCATTGGAGTAGTAGTGAACTAATTCGGAATCAGGATTTTCACCGAGTAATGCAGTTCGGGAGCCTTTGTGTGTATATGCTTCATTAAAAGTTATCACTGGATATATTAAGATCATAAAATCAGGTCTGGAACTCAAAGATTCCACAGAATCGGAAACGCTTGTATAGCCGGGATCAAAATGTGTTCCGACGGTTGAAGCAAGATGTCCACCGGCTGAAAAACCTATAATACCGATTTTGTCTTGCTCAATATTCCATTCATTGGCATGGTACCGGGTTAATCGAATCGCCCGTTGAGCATCAAGAAGAGGTGATCTATGATTTATAATATTGCTTTTTGATATGGGTAAACGATATTTCAACACGATACCTGCAATTCCTTTGGAATTTAGCCATTTAGCGATATCTGTACCTTCCTTGTCATAAGCAAGTATCCGGTAGCCACCTCCGGGGCAGATTACAACAGCCTGGCCGGTCGCATTTCCTTTTGAAGGCAGAAAGACTGATATATCCGGAGTTTGAACATAACTTATCCTGACAGCATTGGTAGTATCCCGTATTTCAACTTCATTCGTTTTTTGGTAATTGGGGATTTTATCTGTCCATAAGGGAAGACAATAGTCTTGTCCCAAACAATTGCTGTTAATTACAATAATTTGTACTAGCAAAAGAGCATATTTTTTCATAGTCACTTTATCCACTTTTATTTAGGTTTTTCCAATTTATATATTTTGCTTTGTAGTTCCAGTCATTGTCTTTGCGGACGGCAATAACATTTTCTGCCGGTTATGATTTAACGAGGTCGGTGATATCAAATCCAAACGCCATAACACCATTCTCATGCCGTTCTATTAAAATTTAAAATTCCCCGCCCTGTCTTATGCCTATAAATTCCAGTAATATCTCTTTGTCTTTATACGATGCAGAGATTTTAAAAAGCTTTCGGTACCAGGCGATACCTGTAGATAAGTTATGAATATCTAATTTGAATGTTTTTTCCTAATTCCAGGCATAAGGTAGGCTTACTGTTTTCCAATCGCTGTCGTTAAAGCCGAAATTTTTAGCTCCATTGGGATCAACTTTCCACTGCGGATTGAAGTTGTATTTTACCCGCCTGACAGCGAAAAAAAATTGTAGTTATGAAAAAACATATTATTCTATTACTAAATTAATCTTGCATTATTTTGCAAGAAGCACCTTTTCAAAGGTTTTAAACCTTTGAAAGGGTTTCCCTGTGTTTGCTCAGAGATCTCCGTGCCTTCTTGTGAAAAACAATTGCACCTTAGCGCGCTGGGAAAATTAAAGAAATTTTTAAAGCGTTTAGTAGCACCAATTCCTTGATCATCAAATAACGTCAGCAAAGTTATTGTGGCTCAACCACCTTTAAAAAGTTCTTTAAATCGAGGCCTTCAGTTGATTTTATAGCTTCTGATAAAATTATTGCATTTATCTGGGCACCCATTGCATTGGTATGAGTGGTTTCATCTTTGTCAAAATAAAGTGCAGTAACCCGTTCTTTGGCAACACTATCATAATAATCACATATCAATTTATTGAAAGGGATAAAGTATGCCCCTTCCTGCACGGCTGCTTGCTCTGCCCATAAAGCATAGTCGTCAACAGAGCGGTTTATTTTATCTCCAGTCCACTTATTTCGGGGAATCAAAGAACAGACAATCGGTGTGGCTCCTTTTGCCTTTATTTCTTTAATATATTGTCTAATATACCAGCCATAACTATGTACAATTTCATGTTTACCGGTAAGAATGTTATCAATCTCCTGGGTTTCTTCGCCGTTACCATTGATGGTACCTCGAGCACGACGGTCATCATTAATCGGGCTGCTGTCATTATGTCCAAACTGTAGTATGACATAATCTCCAGCCTTGAGCTTATCAAGTACTTTCTGCCAGAAACCCAGGGTTCGAAAAGTGCGGCTGCTGGTGCCACCCCAGGCACGATTCTCAACATTCAGGCGGGAGCGATCAAAAAAGTCAGCAATCGGCGCGCCCCAACCCCATTGGCCATTTTCTCCATCTCCACGTGTCCCGGTTCTTACGGTTGAATTACCTATCGCATGCAAAGTTGGCTTAGTGGAATCTGATTGTGGTTGAACATCAGGCATCCAGATGGAGGTCATCCATTGTCTTACTTGTTCTACTAATACATCTGGTCCATAGGGAGTTACGCATTTCCCCATTTCCGATAACAGCGAGGTCAATGGACTATTAATTGCTTTTAGACCCGAAACAACCATAGCAGCGCTTATACTGGCGCCTTCCGGGCTGGTATGTGTATGGTCCTTAGGGAATAATTCTCTTACACGGATGGGCCCAAGTAAGGTGTATTGATCTGCAATCATGTTACGTAAATCGATGAATGTTGTACTGGTTTGTTCAGCAACCTGGCGGGACAATGTGCAGAACTCATTTTCACGCTCAATTTTGTTATCCGACCAAACATTACGGGCGGTCATGCTCAACACGATTGGTATTGCTTCTTTTTCCCTGGTTTCGTTTATCATTTTGCGCATATACCAGCCAAATGTATACACCACCTCGTGTTTGCCTGTAACCAGGTTATCAATTTCCTCTGTCTCTTCACCCAGTCCTGGAAGGGAGCCGCGTGCCCGGCGTTCATCATTAATCTGACCGGCATCATTATGTCCGAATTCTATGATTACAAAATCACCCTTATTCAGATTATCATAAATTTCTTTCCACAATCCCTCGGTTATAAAAGTCCGGCTGCTGCGGCCGGCTTTCGCTATGTTAACAACAGTCAATTTTTCTGAATCAAAATATTTTTGCAGGTGACTTCCCCAGCCATTCTCCGCTTCGTTTTTTGCGGTCGAATTCCCGGCGATGAATAATTTTGTTCTAGTTTTATCAGATTTTATAAATGGCTTGTCGAGTATTGGTGACACATCCACCAGACCACTGAATAGGAAACTCATTAAAAAACAAATAAACCAATGCATTCGTGTGCTTGCTATTAATTTCATCTTTTTTATTTCTTAATATTATATGGATATTTCACCACCAATTGAAATAACGCCCCAAAACAGTGTTATAATTACAGATGCAAGAAAACGAGGCGAATGATAATAGGTATAGTTTCATTCAGTGCTTATACATTCCATGACGCGCTTCTCAATTGTAGTATTACGTGTTCGGGCAATCAAGCGTTTTTGAAAAGGCCAGGTTAAATACAAAAAAAGGATTCATCCCACAAGATGATATATTTATGAGATGAATCCCGATGTAAAATTTTATTTGATAAGCATCATTTTTAAGACAGCTATGTTGAATAAAATTAAAATGGATTCATCCCACAAGATGATACAAAGGTGAGATGTATCCGGATTTAAAACTTTATTTGAGCAGTAATAATTTCTTACTCATTACAGCATTACCTGATTGTAGTTTGTAAATATACATACCACTTGGTAAATCTGTTGCAGTGAATTTCACGGAGTAGCTGCCGACCAAACGATATTCATCAACCAGTGTTGCCACAACCTGACCCATTAGGTTGTAAATAACCAGCTTCACTTTGCCATTTACAGGAACCGTAAAGCTAATATTGGTGATCGGATTAAATGGATTTGGATAGTTTTGGTCGAGCTCAAATTTTGCTACAGTCGCTATTTTTTCTTTTTCAACGCCTACCATACTGGGTGTAATCAATGCAGAGGCGCTGTCACCAGGAATATAGACATTCTTTGCATTTGCCATTGAATCCTGTAATGCTGCAATATACTGATCTCTGTTAGCCAAATAAGTAGCTTTTGCATTGGGGAACCAGTTCAAGTCACCAAGCGGCAATCCATCCGTACCGGCTGTTAGGAGATAGGTATTTGAATAGCTTAAATCAATAGCCGGCGGCCAGTTTAATTTGGGTGTGCCATCAGCGTTCCATGTTACTGGTGGCGTAATACGCCAATCCGGGTAACGGCTACCTGATACCCATGCTGCATAAGACCATCCAAGCATACTGTCGATTTTACTCGGATTATTAGTAAACGTGGGATTAAATTGCCAAAAGTTTTTACCTATGGTAAAGTTATTATCAGCATTAATCGTTGAGTCAACTTCGAGATTCCATAAATAACACTGAAATACAGAATCCGCAAGCGTAGTGTGCCAAAAATCTGTGAAAGCAGGGTCCAGGTAAAACAAGTTTCTTCCCTGGTATAGTGCAAGAGAATCAAGTTTCTCTTTTACATTCAAAAAAGTTTCAACTGTAGTAAAAACTCGTTCATAGGTATTTGTACTCGCTTTCCGCCCTCTCCAGCTCCAGTTATAATAAATATTGTTTGTCTGTAAGGCTTCGAACCAATGGATTTCATGGCCGTTTACCTGTTGATTACACCAGGTATTATGTATTTCGGTCATTTTTGAAGTAAAAAAGTTACCGCCATTACCGAATTCCCTGGCTGCATTAAAAACGGTATTATTTTCGAACGTTAGCTGCGTACAGGCTGCGTCCAAACGGAAGGGCATACCTCCGAAGGGTGAACTGCCCCTTCGATCCCCATTTATAAAAACACAGTTGGTAATAGAAATTTGCTCAGTTGCTCCGGTACTTCGGGTGCAGTGATCTCTATGGTCGGAGAATGCGCAATTATCCCAGACAATTTTGTAACCGGCAAAATTGCGCACAAAAGACGAGATATTTACATCATTGGGATGAAGTCCGCTTAGCAGGATATTTTTTAGCGTTACACTTCCACCTTGATTCAGGTTAATCATATCTCTTTGAGCGCCAGCCGCCGACGGTGTTTGGAAAAATACAGGCGGTGTGGCGTCATGCAAGATCCAACCATTATAGGGACCTTCTATGACTAAGTCAAAATCACATTCCAAAGCCCCGTCAAAAGCGTAGTATTTACCGCTTTCAACTTTATAAATTGAGTGCGCCTGTTTACCATCTGCCAGGGTGTCTGCAGTAATTTGATGATTAACAAACTGCTGTGAATCAAGTATTAATTCCTGCGCTGCGACAGTTCCAAGCCCTAAAAAAAATACTAGCATTATTGTGGCTAATTTGTTCATAACATCCTCCAATTAATGTGTTGGACTACATGCTTGCTAAATTGATTACTTTAATTTATTACAATTAACTCTATGTCACATATCACCTCCTTCATGCTTTAAGTTTTGAGCGTGTCAGATTAGCTAATTACGAAATTGATTACTCTAATCTAATACAATTAATGCTATGTCAACATATCACTTCCGGATACTTACGGTTTGAATGGAAAATATACTTATTATTAAAACGTATAACGAATCCCTAAATCTGCAGTTCGTCCATAGTATTCCACTCTAGAAAGTTTTTCCAAAATACTTGTAAATCGACGGTCAGGTCTGTCGGCAATATTGTTTATATTCAAATACAATTGAAGTCCCTCATACCAGGGAAGTTTCTGGTAAGCTGTAAAATCCCATCGGTAATAGGCGTCTGTATATGAATCAAGTTCTTTATAAGTTTTATCTGCAGCTCTAAAAACATTGTCCTGGTATAAAAATGATAATCGTGCAGAAAAACCGCCAATATCGTAGCCCAATGTTAGGTTCAGGATTTCATCCGGTTGATCGATCAATCTGCCGGCTCTGGTCGTATCTACAGTTGTATATTTATAAAATGGGAAAGTACCTGTCTTTTTAGTGTAGTAATATGGATAATAAGTTTCAGAAGTGATGTGAGCATAATTAATGTTTAAAACCAAACCCTTCAGGTAAGAGGGGAGGTACCAAAAGTGGGTCTGCCAGTCTAATTCAATACCCCTTACATAAGATGTTTCCTTTAAATTAGTCCAGGTATAAATTGTTGTTGGATCTCCCGTTTGAATTAATGGATACCTGTTATGGATTAATGAGGCATCTTTAGTATAATATTGAATAGGCACAATTAAATGATCTATTTCTTTATAAAAGAATCCTACCGTAAATAATCCGGTATAATTTTCATAGACCGAAGCATAAATATCATAATTTTGAGTTAATGCGGGTTTTATGTAAGGATTACCTAAGCGTAATACCGGAGAAGCATATGTATCAATAAACAGGTATGGAGAAACAGCGCGGTAATCCGGATAAATTATACTTTTAGTACCTGCTAACCGAATATCCAACCAATCTGTCGGTTTAATACGCAGATGCATTTGCGGAAACCAGTTTTCTCCTTGTGTAGAATCCCAATGTACTGTTTTATGGTCATAATAATACTCACCGGGTGTTGTTAGTCGACCAAATACATATGTAGAATCCGCAGTATAATCGAAACTAAATTTTTCGTATCTTATTCCCGGGATAAAAGTAACATATTTGCTCAAATTCAATTCCGACATAATATAAAAAGCCCCATAATGCCGGATATAATCATAATCATATTGGGATGATTCTTGTGGCGAAGGAAGATAGTAGCCAGTTTCCTTGGCCAATTTCTCCATATGATGCATTTTCCAAATTGAAAGTTTGTTGTAGAAAATATCAGAGCTAACTCCCTCATTACCTGAAAGAAAATTTCGTATTTTATAATTCGGATCTGCAAATAAAGCAGCTACTAATCCATTATCCTGTGTAGAAATTCCAAGATCTGTCCATATCGAATCCCTCAAAAGCGTATTAAAATCTCCTGCAAGCCCTCCTCTGTCCGTATCAATTCCCCATTGAGTTTCATCATTGGCTCTTTTATTGCGTACATATTTACCCCCAAACTTCAGGTTACCCGAAAGATAATTGGTAAAATTAAAAGGCACCTTAAAGTTGAGTACAGCCGATTGGGCAGTCTCATCAACATCCCGCTCAAGAGTGGTTGTCCCGGTTGCTATTTTATCTTTATCCAGAACTGTAACACTATTTAGGAATTGACTTGGGATCATCTTTTTCAGATCAGCAGCTGTACTTGATAATCCCTGTACGCCGCCTGACCTGGTTCTTATATCTTGTTGTAGATCGCCAGGATTGCGTTGTTTTGAAATCGAATTGGAAAGTGAAAAATCGGAGTGGATGTTAAAAAATTCAAATTCACCCTGCAGGGCATTACTGATTACAGTATTATCAAATTTCCTATCTGCGCCAAAACCCCTCCAATCATACGACGTTGTAAAATAATTGTATTGTTCTATTTGGTGCTGATGCAGGTTGCTTATAAAGTTATTCATGATTAAGGATCCATTTGAGAATTGATAGTCAAGAACCAGGTTGCCGCCGATTCTTTGCCTATCAGTAGCATTATCGCTAATAGTAACATAATCCAGATTTAACGGAATCAATCCCTTCTCCAATAAAGAATCTGGAATATTTTCTACATTTGTTGCATACGTGGCATTTAATTCATCAGAGTCTCTATTGTACTTATCCAGAAAAGCTGAAAACTGGACGCCTAATTTGTCATCAAAAAAACGATTGCTAAGCAATCCAGTGGCCCTGTAATTATCATAAGTATTTGCCTTTGATCCATAACCACCCTGAAGGGAAAAATTTTTGCGAAATCCTTCTTTGGCTTTACCAATTTTAAGATTGACCACTCCGCCAACAGCATCGGCATCCATATCAGCGGTCAATGCTTTGGTAACTTCAATACCGGAAAGAATATTGGGTGCTATCATATTCAAGTCCACACTGCGGTCATCACGGTCATTAGATTGCATCCGGACGTCATTCACCATCATTACATTGTATTTGGGTGACAATCCCCGGATGGTGACCTTTTGTCCTTCACCACCACTTCTGACTAATGATATCCCGGGTAATCGTGATACAGACTCTGCAGCATTTACATCCGGAATCTCTTGAATACGGTCAGCAGCAACAACATTTTTTATCGTACTCGCTGATAATTGCTGGTTAATGGCTGCCATTTGTCCTTCTGCCTGGGCAGTGATAACCACTTCTTTTCCTTTGACCGCTACGTAATCAAGTTTAAAATCTTTCTTTATCTTTTCTTCGGTTGATACTTGTACCGCAACATCCCTTGTATTGTAGCCAATATAAGTGACACGGAGGGTATATGATCCCGGTGGAACTTGTTGGATTCTATATTTTCCATTTATATCTGATGCCGCGCCCAGGCTGGTTCCTACTATAAAAACATTGGCGCCGGGAAGTGGATCTCCGGTTTTGCCGTCCGTTATATATCCTTCAATTTCAGTCGAAGCTCCCGCCCAACTAATAGAACCGAGTATTAGTATTACCACAGTACCAAATAACAGGATTGAGATGAACGAATGTTTTCTCATTATATTTTCTCCTTGTTTATTTAAAATTAATGAGGGATCTGTGCGCGAACGAGCAAATTTCAGTTTTGCTCACCAATAATCTTTCCTCTTTGATAGAATCTAAATAGATTAGTACTGCCTGAATTCAATTTATTTCCAATTGAAAGCTAGCGACATAACGGTACTGACCGCAAATCCTCCATAATGATGGTCGTCTGCCACCTAATTTAATAGAATTTCCGTTGTCTATTTTTAGTGGTAATTTTTTTTTATCCAGATTTATAAACGTATGATGTACTGCTGAAAGCCGCATGTCAGCAATTTCAGCTAAATTAGATCCAGAGACGGGTGCTTTGGTACGAATGAGTTTCAGAATAGCTTTGCTATTGAGATTTTTTAACAAACTATGATGGCCTGTTAAAATCTTTTTCATATCCTGATTCATCTAAAATAATTGAAAGAAATTAGAAGGTAGGTTAATTTTTATTAAAAACCAATTTTAATATAAAAAATTAAATCTTTTTTGTCAAGTAAAATTTTAATTTATTGTTACGGCGTTTTTACAATACGCGAGGAGAAGGTATCAGTCTCAGGGGATCCCCAATGTTTGGACAAAAATAGCGGGAAAATAAGTTAAAAGTTAAGAGAGGATTTCTCCCATCACGAAATTTCTCTAAAGCAGCTTAGTGAGAAGTACATTGAATTTGCCAAAAACAATAACGTTCCTGGGATCGTGATGTAATCTCTCTTAAACATATTTTAAATGTGGAAATTGATAATAGAAAATTTGGTGAATTCTATCTTTAAGAAATAACGCCTGAGCATATTTTAAAATACCAGACTATTCGCAAGCGTGACCTTGACAAAAAATTGGAGAAGAAATGAATCACAGAGCGCGAGCGTAACTATACAACAATCAATCGTGAACTGGTCTGTCTAAAACATATCTTTTATATGGCTATTGATTGGGAAGTTGTAGATAGAAATCCTGTAGCCAGAAAATCAATTCGTTTTTTCCAGAGAAAGCGAGGGATAGATATTTAACAAGAGAAGAAATTATTAGATTGCTATCAGTTTGTAAAGGTCATACTTTCCAGATCGTAGCCATAGCTCTTAATATTGGAATGCGACTTGGAGAGATATTAAACCGACTTGGGAAGATGTTGATCTCTCAGAGAGAACGATTTGTGTTAATCAGACAAAGACCAATGAAAATAGGGAAATTCCTATCAATAGCTATTTTATTGATGTATTTAGAACGATCCAAAAAGACCAAGAGAATTTGTTTAAGGACCGATTGGTGCATCAACTCAAATCCATTAAACATCCTTTTAAAAGAGCTTTGTTAGAGGCTGAAATTAAAGACTTCAGATTTCATGACATTCAGCACTCATTTTCCTCTTACCTTTCGATGAACGGTATTGATGAAACAACAAGGGCTGAACTTTTAGGACATAAAAAGCGTTCTATAACTAGTTTTTACACACATTCTGACTGGAAAGCTAAGAAAAAGGCAGTTGAAATAATCGGAAATTTTTGTCACGCATTTGTCACGCAAGCACCAATAGCTGGAAAATCAGCTTGACATCAATCGTAAAATTTCGTAAATTTCACCGGGATTGTGATATATATATGTGTGTGTAAGTACTATAATTTCAGTTTTTTAGAATTTCTTGAAATATTTTTAACCAAATTACTGTCGAATTTTGGGAGCACATGGTAACTGGCGTTGCCCACGGACTTCAAATCCGCTGGCGGGCTCTAATAAAGTCCGCGGTGAGTTCGATCCTCACGCGCTCCCGCTAAATCCTTTTAAAACTTAGTGATCTGGAAAATAAAAAAGCGCAGCAACCTTCCCACTGCACTTTTTTTATCTTTTGCTGCTATCGCCTCGTATTTTCAAGGCATCTTAATACAAACAGCCCCTATTACCCTATTACCCTATTACCAAATTACCTAATACACCAAATCCCCCCCCTGTTGTCCAATATAAGCCACAATCGGCAAATACAAAAAGATCATTATCGGAATCAGGATTTGATTTCCCTGAGGATTTGCCAGCAGCTCCAGATTTCCAGCGATCGAGATTAACACGATAACATCAAAAATCAATACCACAATTGATAAGATAATTTTTCTGGTAATATTGCCAATCGTCTTGCCGAGATAGTTGACCTGCCATGAAAGCCATCCCGTTAAAAGTGTCACTGGTAGCGACAGCGTTCCCAGAATGTGCATGTAAAGAATCGAATCCAGCAATGGTTGCGCTGGACTGATTACATAATACCAGAACAGAAAAATTGTCGCCGCCATGAAAAATGCCATGGGAAAATGTACCACCATGGGATGGGGATGGCGCTTGAGAAAAGGATATCTATCGAAAATATTGTTCAGCCAATTCGGCAAGGGCGGTCGGATTTCTTGCTCTTTTTCAATTTTCACCGTCCCGACTTCTTTGAACCGATTCAGGACTTCGGGGCCATGCGGCGCTGCGCCAATGGCTTCGGTCAAATCTTGCCCCGCCTGGTGGCGGTTCATGTGCCGACCTTGCTTCCACATTTTGCTTTCAGTGACATCATAGATTTTCCCGTTGTAAGCCACATAAGCTGGCTTGCCGTCTTTGCCATCGTGTTCGGCTAATTTTGCTCTGTCGAGTTCCAAATTTATTTCCTCCATAGTAGCTTTTTAGACCGCTAATTAATCGAATTCCGCTAATTTTTCTTTATGTATTTTTCGGCTGGTTTGACTGGAATGATCGGGATAAAAATTGTCAATGCAACTGGCAGATATAGGACGAACAGAACAATAATCGCCCCTAAAATTAAGCTGAATTGTTGACCGCCCTGCTTTCCCTCAATCAGATAACCAGCGATCAGCAGTATTCCTGTTACATTATGAATTCGGATGGTCAGCATATTGGCGGGCGACATTCGCTGGGCATCCTGGTAATGGTGATATAAAATTGACAACGCCTTGATGAACCAGGGCAGCGTGAGCAGACATAAAAAAATCCAATAGCTGGTGATCTCCAAAATTGGGGTGATGATGACAATTAAATAAGCAAGCATCATGCTGATCCCATACAGCCACACAGCAGTTTTTTTGCCGAACAAAACCACCAGATTTTTCTTGCCTCCAGCCCGATCTTCAGCTTCATCAGGAATTTCATTGATAGTGATCATAGCGAACATCATGAATCCCAAGGGCAATAATGCCAGGGCTGCTTCCCAATCGAACTGCTGCGACTGAACAAAGTATGAGCCCAGCCCGATGGTCAGGCTGAAATTGATGAGCTGAGACAATTCGCCGACGCCTCGATAGCCGTACCGAATTGGCGGCGCCGTGTAAAAATAAGCGCACCCCATGCCGAAACCGCCAATGATTAACACCCACCAGCCTCGCATCGCTGTCAGGTAAAGTCCCAGTAGAATGGTAATAAAATAGCAAATCATAAAAACTCGATACATCCGCCTGGGAGGGATCAATCCGCTGGTAAGTGTTCCGCTGCCGCCAGAGTAGGGATTTTTCTCCCGATCCTTTGCCTGATCCACCGAATGTTTGTAATCGAAATAATCATCGGTCATATTCAGAGCGATGTGATTGATCGTCACGCCGAGGACGGTGATGAGAAAATACCAAAAATAGAATTGGCCTGTCAGAGCCCAGGCGATCACGCTTCCCAAAATCGCAGGCATGAAACTGGGCGGCACAAAATGGAAGCGAAACGCCTGCCACCAGATTGCCATCGTTTTCAACTCGCTATCCCTTAATTCCACTGCATGAAATGTTCTTCGTACTCGTCTTCCAGCTTGATCTTGTGCCCCCGTTCCTCAGCCGCCAGTCCATCGAAGAGATTTTCCAGCTCCGTTCCTAAAAACTGATCTTTCAAAGTCGAATAAAAATTGAACGCCTTTTCCTCTTCCTTCATAGCAAAGATCATCACTTCTTGTGTCGTAGCCTTGGCATCCAATTCCTCGGACGCCAATAAAAATTCAGTAATGCCTCGGCTCTCTTTCGGAATCGTTTTGCCCAGCACCTTGACATCTTTTTTCGCTACAACATGCTCCAATTTCTTTCGGTGCCCCAGCTCCTGCTGCGCCAATTCCTGCAACATTGTTTTGGTTCCCGCACCAGAGACTTTTTTGCTGGTATTGGTATATAGCGTATATGCTCTGATTTCCGCATCAATAGCCACCTTCAATGCTTGCTCTACTGTTAATGACATGATTTTCTCCTACCATTATCGTTGCAGATCAATCATTCTAAAAATTCCAAAAATAAAATATCAAATTCCAAGTAATAGCCAAATTTCAAATTCCAATTTTTCAAACAGACTTGTCTACAATAACATAGGCATTCTGGTTTGGAATTTCATTAATTGATAATTGAAGTTTATTTGTTATTTGGATATTGGGATTGGGAATTTTCAATAATTCTTCAATCTAAAATCGTAAATCTAAAATCGAAATCATTCTCCCCAAATCCACATCCCGCCGCTATTGGCGATCTGATAATACTCATCACTCAAAATGCGACGGTGCATGGTTTCTTCTTCAGCCAATTTTTGGAACATTGCCTTGCCATCTTTATCTTTGGTCTCCCCTGCCATTCGCTTGTAATGCTGATGCGCCTTCGATTCCGCTTCAATGGCCAGGCCCAGAATGTCGAGCACATCTTCTTTATTCGACTCAATTTTTCTGGAACCCTCTGGTGCAATTTCAATTTTAAAAATCTTAAATTGAGTGCCATCGTATTTGATGAACTTACTCTCTTTCTCTAATGACTTTTTCAGTTCAGCGAGCTTATTATAATGATTCTGCTCGAAATCGGCCAGTTGCCTCAGTAAATTTTTCCCCTGCTCACTGGCGACCTTTTGTGCCGAATCAGCATAGAATTTATTTGCCTTCGCCTCCGCTTCCATGGCGATTTGAATTGCTTCCATCAATCCCAAATTTTTCCCTGCCATTTTTTCCTCCAACTTAGCTTTCAATTTATATGATCCATTCAATTTATATTATCACACACCATCACTATCTCCAACCGACTGAAGACTGCCGACTGACTAAAACTTCCCATCCATCTGAAACTCAGGAATCCCAAACCAGAATCCCGTTCCCTGAATCGAATCCAGCTCGGCTTGAATGATGTCGAAATGGGCATCCTCCCATTCGGCCAACCGAATGAACATCGCTTTCGCATCGGGATCATCTACCAGACCCGCCTGCTCCCTGAAAAATTTTGCCGCCTTGCGCTCCAGATCCAGCGCCGTATTCAGCGCATCGATCTCCAGCAAGCCAGACTCGCCCCTGGTTTTCTGCTGTTTCTCCCGAATCGTCGGCGCCACTTTTTCAATTTCGGATTTGGGTATCTCAATTTTGATCAAGGATTTGCCTTCCATCAGATTATTCAATTGTTGTTCGATGATGCGGCGATGCTCATGCTCATCCATAGCCAGTCGGATGAACATATTTTTTCCCGTCGTATCTTTAGTCTGACGGGCGAATTTCAAAAAATTCAGCAGACCCTGATCTTCAATTTCGATGGCAGTTTTCAGTGCTTTTGCAGCGATGGTTTGGTCGGACATCTAATTCCTCCTGTTCCATTAGTATTTGATGCTATTTTCGTATTACCATTCTACTGATGAAATCACTTTGAAATAATTTATTACTCTTTAAAATTTCGCTTTCATTTAATTCAGTAAATCTTCTACAACATTGCATTCAAAATCAACTCAAAATAATTCACTTCCAGAAGAGCTAATAAATCAAAAATCCAAAATCTTCTCCACGGGCCGTCGCTCGGGCACCTGAACATGCGGTATCTTGCCCGCATTCCAATCCTCGGAAACATAGAGCCAGCAATAGCAAGCGCCATACTCTTCGATGTCAAGCCTGGCATAGACGCAGGGACAGACAATATCTTTGTCCTTTTCCAAATCACCCGTGGCAGGTCGACAGGGACAGGAGCGATGGCTATATCGTTCGCCGTTGGTTAATAAGCCCAGCAACAACGGCTTGACAATATCCCAATCTTTATTTAAAATCAATCCCTGTTTCGGGGCAAATTTTTTCAATACTTCATAATATTGTTCGACCGTCATAAGCCCAACACCTCCTTCACGCCATCATAATCTTCGCCCACAACGGCCAGCTCACCGACAATCAAAGTTGGAAACGATAATCGTGGATTTATTGGCTGCAAGAATCTTAGGTGTAACTTTTTGTCGTCGGCGGGTAGGAGATCGATATCAACTATCTTGGCGTTAATGTTGTTCTGTTTTAAAAATTGTTTCATCCGTTGACAGCGGGGACAGGTGCTGATCGCCATCAGGATCGGTACTTTGTTTTTCACTTCATATTCAAACATGATTCATCTCCATTACTTTGGTAATTAGTTGATTAGGTAATTGGGTGATTAGGTAATTAGGCTATTAGGTAATTGGGAGATTAGACAGTCAGGTACTCATCGCCCAATTACGCCATTGCCTCGTTACCAAATTACCCTATTACCTAATTTCCCAATTACCTAACCACCCAGCACCTGAAGCACTTCCTCCGCATGACCCTCTGGCTTCACCTTTTCAAACACATGTTTGATCCTGCCATCCTTGCCAATCACAAACGTAGTGCGCAAAATGCCCATATATTTTTTGCCGTACATGCTCTTTTCGCCCCAAGCGCCATAAGCTTCGGCAACTTTATGGTCAGGATCGCTGAGCAAGGTAAAATTCAAGCTTTGTTTATTGATAAAACTTTGATGCGATTTCGTGCTATCGGGACTGATGCCCAGTACGACCGCATTCTTCGCCTGAATGGGCTGAATATTATCTCGGAACGAACAGGCTTCTTTGGTACAGCCAGGGGTGTTGTCTTTGGGATAAAAATATAAAACCACCTCCGACTTGCCCAGAAAATCTTTCAATGAAACTTCGACGTCTTGATCTGATTTCACTTTAAAATCAGGAGCTTTATCGCCAACTTGTAACATAACATTTCTCCTTCACATCTATTAAGAACCACTAGAGTAATGGAGTGATGATGAATCCCAGTACTCCATCACTCCAGTACTCTACTCAATTCAGATGAAAGCTGACTTAATCAAACAAACTGATTCTTCACTTCTTCCGACACCCTCGTTCTCATTCCTTGCTTCACCAATGCACCAGCCTTGAGAACTGGCAATTGGTCGGCATACGTCGGCTTGCCTTTCACCTGATAAAAAATTCCAATCGGAATGCGGTCGCCCCATTCGAGGGATTTTTCGAACGCCAGCGTTCGATTAGTCAGATCATAATTGGGATCATCCTGTAATTTGTAAACTCGCTTCTGGTACCAGGGATAGGTATTGACTTTATTGAAGCTCACACAAGGCTGGAACACATCCACCAGGCTGTAACCTTTGTGCTGCAAGGCCTGTTCGATCAGCCAGGTGAGATGCTTCATATCGCCCGCAAAACTACGGGACACAAACGTCGCTCCCTGGGCAATGGCGATGGCGATCGGATTCACGCTCTCTTCGATCGAGCCATTCAACGTTGTTTTGGTCACGAATCCCTTGTCGCTGGTGGGCGAGTACTGCCCTTTGGTCAAGCCATAGACCTTATTGTTTTGATAGATGTCCACCACGTCGATATTGCGCCGAATGGCGTGGATGAAATGATTGCCGCCCATGCTATAGCCGTCGCCGTCGCCATGGGTCAAAATCACTTTCAAATCATGATTTGCCAGATGCGCCCCAGTAGCCACTGGCAAGGGACGACCATGCAATGTCATCAATCCATTGGCATGCGTATAATCGGACAGCTTGCTGCCGCAGCCAATTCCCGTGACAATCTGCACCTGATGCGGCTCGATGCTCTGGTTTACCAATGCCGCCTTCAGCGAATTCCAGATGCCGTAATTCCCACAGCCAGGACACCAGGTTGGCTGATGGTGGGTTTCATAATCTTTAACGGAAGCCATGTTTTCCTCATTCATTGAAAATTTAAATTTTAAATTAAGTCAAGATGATTGAAGTCAAAATAATTAAAAATCATCTTGACTCAAATTATCTTGACTTTTCAGAATGCCTCAAAATATACTCAGGCGAAAACGGCCGTCCATCGTATTTCAAAATCTTGCCAGCCACTTCCACGCCCATCGTCATCTTCAGCAGCGTCGCCAATTGTCCTGTAAAATTACCTTCCACAGTAATCAGCTTGCCAGCCTTGTTCAAATAAGGCCGAATCTTCTGCTCATTCAAAGGCCAGAGATCGACAAATTGCAAAATATTAGCCCGATCCTTTTTGGTTTTATTCAACTCATTCACGGCTGCCTGCAATGGCGCCAGAGTCGAGCCCCAGCAAATGAAAGTGGTTTCGGCCTTTTTGGGTCCGTAAAGAATTGGCCCGTTCATCTCTGGCAGAGCGGTTTCCAATTTCTGCATCCGCTTCTCGTGCATTCGGATTCGGGTCTCGGCATCTTCGATGATCTCACCGACCTCGTTGTGCTCGTCGCTGGTGGTTCGGAACACGCCTTTCGGATGCCCTGGCAAGGCTCGTGGAGAAATGCCGTCATCGACGTAGGCATGGCGCTTGTATTCGCCTTCCAATTTATCGAGATCAGCAGCGGTGAGCAATTTGCCCCGCTCGATTTTGACCTCGCTAAAATCGATGGCCGATTTATCGATGGTTCGATTGGAAGTAGCTAAAAAATCATCGGTCAAAATAATCGCTGGCGTCTGGTATTTTTCCGCCAGATTGAAAGCCCGAGCGCCCGCTTCGAAGCATTGTTTGGTAGTGCCCGGGGCGATGATGAAACGGGGAAATTCGCCCTGCGAGGCGTGAAGCGCAAACAACAGGTCACTTTGTTCGGTGCGAGTCGCCAAGCCCGTCGAAGGACCTGGTCGCTGGGCAAGCACGATCACCACTGGCGTTTCGGTCATCGCTGCCAATCCCAACGCCTCAACCATTAATGAGAAGCCGCCTCCCGAAGTGGGAACCAGCGCCCTGGCGCCGACATGCGCTGCGCCAATGGCCATGTTGATCGCCGCAATCTCATCTTCGGTTTGCTTGGCAACGATGCCATATTTATCCACATTGCGATTCAGCCATTCGAAAATCGACGTGCCTGGGGTCATGGGGTAGGCGGAGGTAAAATTGCAGCCACTGACCAGCGCTCCCAATGCAATCGCTTCATTGCCATTCATCACCATGCGTTCGGGTGATTTCACTGCCTGCAGCTTCCAGTCAAACGAATTGGGATAATTTTGTCTAACAAAATCATAAGCGCCCTGCGACACCTTGAAATTGATGTCAACAACTTGGTCGCCCTTTTTCTTGAAATTATCTTTGATCACTGAAAAAATATGTTCGATGGGAAATTGCGTCAGTCCCGCCAGTGCGCCCAGAGCTGCTGTATTTGCCATCACCTTGCTGCCGCCCACATCCTGGGCAATTTTGCCCAGCGGCACGGCAATGGGTTTGATCTGCCTTTGTTTCAAACCTTGCTGATCGACATTCATTTCCGAATCAAAAATGACGGCGCCGCCTGGCACAATCTTGGATTGATGGATGCCAATTGACTCTCCGGTCAAAGCAATCATAACTTGAACAGGCTGGGTCCAACTCACAATCGGCTGCTGTGATGTTTTGATCACATAAAAATTATGGCCGCCACGAATGCGGGAGCGATTATCCTGCACGCTGAATACCTGCAATCCCGCCCGAGCCAGCGATTTGCAAAAACCAGAACCACTGGAGTCCAGCCCCTGTCCCGCATCGCCGCCCATTAAAATGGTCATATCATTCACGTACATTGAAAACTCCTGGTTTAGTCGAGTGGTTGAGTGGTTAAGCAAGTTGAGTGAGGTGGCCCTCTGTCATTTAACAGGAGAGCCATTCTCGCATTACAAAACTGGCTAATGACAACGGCCTACTGACAACAGGCAACTGACCCCAACCACTCCAATCATTAAAAACGAATTGGCAATATCGATTATTCCATCAGTTCGAACTGGCTCTTCTCGGCTCCACAGATCGGGCAGACCCAATCATCAGGGATATCTTCAAATTTAGTACCAGGTTTAATACCGCCATCCGGATCACCTTCTTCGGGATCATACACATAGCCGCACACCAGGCAAACGTATTTTTGCATGATAAGTCTCCTTATTTTGTTTTAATTTTTGAAATGGATTTAAATTTTAAAACCGCAAAGACGCTGAGACGCAAAATTGGATATTAGATACTGGATATTGGATGTCAGATATTAGTTATCAAATACTTGTTCATCTCTGCGTTTTAGCGTCTCTGCGGTAAAATGAATTCTAAAATCGTAAATCAAGCTGGATATTTCCCAAGAATATATTCTTTGAGATATCGATTTTCCACATGGACATTTTTCAACTGCGCCTTCACCACATCGCCAATTGAAATAATACCTGCTAATTTATCTTGCTTAATAATCGGAAGATGTCGGATACGATTTTCGGTCATAATGATTTCTACTTTGTCCAGATCGTCATCAGGATCACCGATGAGGATGTTTCTGGTCATAATTTCTTTCACTTTAATTTTACGGATCTCATCATAGGTTCTAACTACTACCATAAGAGCATCCCTGGCACCGATAATGCCAACAATTCCGCCGTTATCATCCAAAGCCAAAAGTGAGCCAACTCGATTGGCGGCAAAGGTTTGAAGTGCCTCATAGACAGTGGTTTCCTGATTAACGGTAACCACATGAGTTCCTTTTTCTGCTAAAACATCTTTAACCTTCATTGCACAGACTCCTTTATTTGATTTAAAATTTTTTATCTCTTTCGAAAAATATTTTTGCTCAACGGAGCAAAGAACAAGATGCCATCCTGTCCTGCAGTAAAAATGTACAAAATGTCCCCGCTAGAATATTATTAAAATCGCCACCACCTCAGCCGAATCTCTCTCGGATGAAATTATTTTTAATTAAACGGCTCATTTATTGGGGGCGCCGTGATTAATCCAACTTTTTATCACTTAAATTTGTTCAAGAAAAAATTTTCCGACAACGGATTTCTCGTTCTCGGCGCTAAAGATTTCTGCTGCGATTCTTCATCTAATTGGCTAATATCGCCCTCATAGCCTACTGCAATCATCACATAAACTTCGTACTCGGCAGGAATCTGGAATTCATCTTTGATGACCTGCGGTTTAAAGCCAGACATGGGTCGAACGATTAAATTTAATTCTGTTGCCTGAAGGAGAATCAATTGCACCGCCATCCCCAGGTCGAACAGATAATATTTTCTGCCATCTCTATTCTGGCAATCGAGATCGCTTTTAGAAAATCCTGCAATTAACAGCGGCGCTGTTTTCGCCCAGCTATTACCAGTGGATAATGCTTTGCGACCTTTCTCAAGTGCCGAAGGTTCAGTCATAAATAAAAATCGCCACGGCTGATTATTAAAACACGAAGCAGATAACTGGGTGGCGCTCATTAATTTATTGATGATCTCATCCGTTAATTTTTCTGGCGAGATCGCACGAGATACTTTTCGTTCGTTTAAAATATTGATAAAAGAGGTGAACATAGCAATATTCCTATTGCGATTCTATTCAGAAGAAAAAGGCCTGATTCCATCAACCAATTGGCGGATGGAATCAGGGCAAAAGAAAATTTAGTCGAATCGACTATTTTTCAGTATTGACTTTATTGGTCGAAATTCCCAATAATCTGTAGAGTGGGCAATAGCCGATCAAACCTGTTATTAATGCGATGAGACCGAGAATGATCCATAATCTGGAGCCAAAAACTCCAAAAATAAAAAATAGAACTCCAAGCACAACCCGAATAGTTTTGTCAGTCGCACCAACATTAGTTTTCATTGCTCTCCCTCCTGAATAGGTTAAGTAGTAAAATTAGTTACCTATTAATATGCAAATTATATTTCAATTTATCAATAAAATTTTTTACTTTAAATATTTTTTAAGAAAATACTCTTGATACAGACAAGCCCAACAGATGATAAGACGCCAACGGATTTTTTTGTCTGGCGTTAGTTGCTATTGAATTGCAAGCAATTTAAAAATCATAAAACCTTTCAACTGACCACTCACCTATTATCCGTTTCAGTCTTATCATCCGTTGGAAAAATTTTTGAAAGATCACTTTAAAAAGCAGTGACCATTCCAATCCCGAACCGATTATTGTCAGTCTCAAGGTCTCTGGTGTATTCAGCGCTGAGCCGCAAATTTCGGGTCAATAAATAAGTTGCATTCAGCGTGGCGGTTTGGTATTTCTCGAAATCGGAATCGATGTTATTGTACAACCCGACCAAATAATATCGGGATCGATCCAGTTGCGGGGCAAAGATCAGCTCGGCGACAACGCCTTTGGTTTCATATTCCTTCGCTGTCGCAGCGAAAAATGGATTGGTATCTTTGCGGATTAAATATTGAGCGGTCAGCTCGAGTGGGCCCGTCGCAACATTGACATCGGGACCATAGTAGCTCACCTTGTTTTCGAGCTTGCCAACTTCTTCGCCAACCAACACTTTTTCCTTGCCCTGGTAATAGAATCCGCCAAGACTGAGGTATTTGCCCAGCCCTTGTTTCACTCGGACGGCAAAATTTTTGAACTTATCATCATCGAATTTCAAATATTCTTCGCTGGCAGGTTTCTTGCCATTGCCGTTGACCACCATCGCAAACAGATCGGTACTGGTCTGGCTGATGCCATAAGCAAACATCACGCCCCGATCGTAGGTCAAGTTGGTTCTCGAATCGCCGACTTTCACCTTAAAAATCTGATAGTCCTCGTAACTTAGCCGCAGCTCTCGCTTCATCAGCGGATCACAGACCTGGAATTGGCCGACCAAAATATCCAGAGGGGTTTTGAACACGTCATTGAAATGAATGTAGGCATCCTCGATACCAGCGACCTCGCCGACTTCGTACATGTAGAAATAAAAGTAATAGCCGATGTTTTTATATAGCGTGCCGCCCGATAATAATTTTAGACCGAACGGGGTTTGCAGGTCTTTGTCCACCGCCTTATCCTGATCATAAGCAGCAAATGCATCGAATCGCACAGCCACAGGGAATTCCTTATTCAGCCAGAGCAGATCATCCCCTGCCGTAATATAGTCCCGCTCCTTTTCATTTTCGACCATGATGAAGCCATTGCCCGCAAACTCATCGCCGTAGGGTTTCAGCTTGGGAAATGGCGCATGGCAGGTGGTGCAGGAAATCTTGTAGCGTCGGGCAAAAGCGGGGATGGCGCTGGAATCGGTGGGAAGAAATAGAGCTGAAGTGAATAATAACAAAATAAGTCCGATTAGAATTTTCTGTAATCTCATTTTTATCTCTCCTGATTTGTCTTGATAATTTCAGTTAAACCTATGGACTGCTAATTGCGCTAATTTTACTAATTTCGATAATTTGAATTTTTATTTATAAAGCGATGCTTCGCACGGGCTAACAACAGTCACAATCAAATGGCATAATAATTTTTAGCAGAATTATTAAAATGATTCTGCTATAATCATTCTGCTATCAAACATGCTTTAGCGGAATTCGTTTAATTAGCGTAATTAGCGGTCCGAAATCAGTCATAAACTTCGATCCACGTCGTCGCTGAATTGACAGGCACGATCTCACTTTCATCGGCAGGCACGCCCAGAAAATCCGCCACTGGCTTGACCAATTTTTGATAGTTCAACTGGGCCTTAAACGTAATTTTTCCAACAGCAATATCATCAGGCAACTGCCAGGTGTAGGTCTCGATTTTCGTCTCTCGGGGACCGATCCGATAATCGACGCCCAGCTTCGCCGTATTCCATTGCATGATCGTCATTCGTCCCTGCTCATCGAAATAGGGCATGCGGAAAATTCTGTCGCCAAACGGAACGCCATCCCGCTGCACGCCTTTGAAATTGGGAATGCCTTTCGGGATGCCCAGATCCTGATAAGCCAGAACATCCGCAGCGATGGTGTAATCTTCACCTTCAAAACCTTTTTTGTCAACGGGCAGGTGATATTCCTTGCCAGCCGCATCGGTCGCTGTTACATGCAGCCACACGATGCGATCTTCCACCGAGCCAGTGGGAAATTTGTGCCCCGTCTTGGCATTGAACAATTGCACTTTCAAGACAACTGTACCGTCCACTTCGACCTTTCGCTCTTCAGGATGCATTCTGAGCTCGATCGTGCTGGCAACTTTTCCAGCATCGTGCGCTCCATGAAACAAATGCTGCGCCACCATATCCTCTTTGGACATGGTGGCATTTTTGCCCCAGCCTTTGGGCGCATGGCATTGATGACAGGGCACGCCCTCTCTGGCATAAGGTCCCTCTTTCCATTCCAGATGCGTTGACTTCACCCAGACGCCCCAGGGGTCTTTTTCGTTATGACAATTGCCACAGAACTCAGCCTGCTTCATAAAATCGCTTTCCCTGGTTTCGTGATGCGGCGAAACCAATCCTGGCTTGGGCCCATATTTGACTCGACCTGGCTGAGAAACGTAGCTGAAATTAAATGGGGTATCGCCTTTGAAGCCCGTAATCGTGTGGCAAACATCGCAACTGACACTCTCGTTCGCACGAGAATTCTTTTCGGGCCGTGGCGGCGGCACATCGCCTGCTAAAAATGCCATCGGCGTATGACAGCCATTGCAGCCGTCGGAAACGGGCTTGAATTTCGGATCGACCTTCCCATGGGCGACCGCCAGATCGAAGTACTCGATCTCATCCCAATGATGCGTGTAAGCCTGGGACATCATCGCCTGGGTCCATTGCTGATAAATGTCAGGGTGGCAGCTCTGGCAGACCTCGGGTTTTTCGTATTGATCATATTTTTTGGTGCCCAGGGCTGCTTCACCAGCAGGCAATTCTTGTGAATATAAATTGGGGATGATGAAAAATAGCAGAATTGAGGTAAGGATTAATGTTCTCATAGTTCCTCCTGAGAAAAATTCCAATTGACAAATTCCAAATAACAAATAAAATCCAATAATCAATATTTAAAATCCAACAACCTGGTTCTCATAATCCTTGCGAAGGTTCAGAACCTTCGCAAGGTGTTTGATCAAATTTGTTTGAGTATTTGGCCATTGAATTTTGAATATTATTTGGATTTTGTAGATTGGGATTTGGAATTTTATTTTATCCAATCACTTTCTTCAACGCCTTGAAGGCATCATCATAATTCGGCTCGGTCGGCGATTCGGGCACGATCTGAATATATCGGATCACACCATTTTTGTCGATGATCCAGACCGAGCGTGCCAGCAATCTCGTTTCCTCGACGAGCAAGCCATATTGCAGTCCGAAATTCCAATCCTGGTAATCGCTCAGCGTTTTGATTTTATCCGAACCCGTAGCGCCACACCAGCGAGCCAGGGCAAACGGCAGATCGACGCTGATATTCAAAATGACCACATCCTTTGAAACTTCAGTCGCCATTCTATTGAATCGCTTCGCCTGCAAATCACAAATACCTGTATCCACCGATGGCGTCACGCTGATCAACACCACTTTGCCTTTGAAATCGCTCAGTTTGACGGGATTCAAACTATTATCCACCACCTGAAACTCAGGCGCTTTATCGCCCACTTTTAGTTCTGGTCCGAGCAAAGTGAGTGGCTTGCCTCTGGCTGATACAAGACCTTTTTTCTGGGGTAATTGATCCACACTAATTTTGTGCATACCTATCTCCTAATTTTAAATCCCAAATCCCAAAAGACAAATCTCAAATAATTCTCAATTCCTAATATCCAAATCCCAAACATTTTGATCATTGAAATTTGGATATTATTGGGATTTTGGGATTTGTTGATTGGAATTTTGGCCTATGCCCGCCAGATCCCATGCAAATTACAATACTCCCGAGCCGTCAATTGTGCCGCCGTCACCTCGAAGGTCGCTTCTGGCTTGTCACCTGGCTTCAAATATTTCCGATACACTTTGCCATCCGCCAGCAGCTCGATAAACTCGATGTAATGCTTCTCCTCCATGGGATGCGCCACACTGCCGACTTTCACCGTCACCTGATTGCCCGATTTTTCAATCACTGGCACATGCTTCTCTTTGGAAGCATCAACGGTATTTTCAACCATTAATTTCATCGGCTCACCACAACAAACCAGTTCGCCGACACCAGTGTGCAGCACCTCAACGATGTTACCGCAAATCTCGCATTTGTAAATTTGATTTAATTGAGTCATAACAATGCTCCTTTTCGCTTCTTTATTGTCAAAATAATTTAAGTCAAAATTATTTATTGGGTAACCTCCAGAAGGTTCTAAACCTTCGGGAAGTTACGTTTTTTTCCCAATTACCCTGTTACCAAATTACCCAATTACCTCAATTACCCTTTAAACTTCCTCTCCTTCAAATGCATATCCAGCATAAACACCCCATGTCCCTTCTCGCCAATCATCTGGAGCTGCTTCAAAATTTTCAGCATCGAGGCTTCTTCTTCTACCTGCTCATCGATGTACCATTTCATCAGACTTTGCGTGGCGTAATCTTTTTCTTCAACTGCCAGATGCATGATATCATTCAGCAAACTGGTCACCTTCTGTTCATGTTTCCATGCCAGATCGAACACTTCCACCAGCGATTTGAAATCCTGCTTGGGCTGATCCAGACCAAAAATTTTCACATCCTTATTTTGCTCGACCAGGTAGTGATAAAATTTCATGGCGTGCGCTCGCTCTTCCTGCTCCTGCACGATAAAGAAATTGGCAAAGCCATCCATATCAACTGACGAGCAATACGCAGCCATCGACAGATAGAGATGTCCCGAATACAATTCGTTCTTAATTTGATCATTGATTTTCGCTGCCATTTTGTCGGATATCATGATTACTTCTCCTTCTAATTGGTTTTCGTTTTGTTTAATTTTCAATTTGGAATGATTTTAAATTGCAACTAAATATAATTTAAATAGACCACAAAATCAAGGATTTTTTTCAGTATGTTAAAATGTGGAAAAAAATTACGGTTCAGGATCTGGACCGATTTTTTGTTCGATTACCTGACCGATAATTTCAGTAATTGGGGCGAATTGAATTATTCACGAGAACGCCAGATTGACAGAATGCTAATTATTTTCGCTGGTTTTTTTTCCTTGCTTGCACTTCTTGTGCATGTTCAATTTCGATATTTTCTCGATGTCGGTTCGCTTCTTCCAATGTAGTAAATTTAAATACACCCCTGGGATAAACAATCGGATTCAATTGATTGGCAAAATTCCAGAGCTCCATCACTCGATGGTAATACTGTTTATCGGGACGTAGATTCCACAACGCTCGCTCAGCTTCTTCAAAGGTTCTGAATTTATCGACTGGCATATTTTTAAATTTTCGCTTTTCGTTTTTTTATAATGGCTTCCAGAAACAAAGCATCAATTTTGTCCTGAAGCCGCACTGTATCCTTCTTCATCTTGAATAACATTTCAGGGGTTGCAATTTTGATTCTGACTCCACTATATTCAATCGTTTCATATTCCAAATCCTGGTATGAAAAGGCATCACCAAGCCTTGTCATGATATCGATATAAAATCCGTCGGGCGTTCCGTAGCGGATGACTGCGTACCTTTTCAGCTCATCCGCCGTAATCTCATCGATCGATGGATCATCGAAAACTGAATGTAATGCGCTTTTTAAATTATCAATATTGTCAGGATCGGATTTAATAAAAATATCGATATCCCGAGTCAGTCGTTCCAGTCCCTGAAGAATGACAGCAACGCCACCGACCAAAATATAATCGACATTATATTTGTTTAGTGCATCAATAACAGTAATAAAATTTTGAAATTGATTGGTCATAATTGAACTTTGACTTTTTTTCCATTGGGATTTATTTGTAATTTGGGATTTGAGATTTGGAATTTTATACTATTCTTGCTTCACCTCAAGAACCTCCACCAACTCCTCAGGCTCCAACCGAAACGTGCTCCCCTTCCCTTCAAAAAAACCATGCTCTCGGATCATGTGCACATTCAATTGAGAGTATTTAATTTCCTTATTTAACTTTTCATTGACCAGCGTAGCGATAATTTTATGATGCCGCCTCGGCTCACCAAAAGGACAGGGAAGCAATCCCCGATCCCAGGTGATCTGAACGCTAAAATCTCCCAAATCGACTTTCGTCTCCAATCCCTTTTTTCCTTCTTCGATAAAATATTGGAGCCGATCGGCAATAGATTCAGCTTCAACACCCAAGCGGGATAATGTCAACAAATCTTCCTTGATGATATCGTGAACATGGCGAGTGTCATCGCCCAGAAAGCCGTCTTTGGTGATTTTGCCTGGTTTGAAATTATCGAGTAGTTTGTTTTCCAGTGGGGTTGGTTTCATTAGTTTGCTCCGAATAAGCGATCACTCAATTTTCAATTGCATCTTGACTTTCTAAATA
>JAEAME010000781.1_pt1 | contig 28072 bp, 16 predicted proteins | sample 8958731 | NCBI WGS metagenome assembly JAEAME01 (sample SAMN16933194, study PRJNA681113) | bioreactor sludge metagenome | isolation source: anerobic bioreactor sludge (Control) | place: India:Bengaluru | collected 2018-10-24 | reverse complement strand
TGCGAGCAGACGGCCGGAGGGCGCGGATGCGAAAAACAGGGTGTGTGCGGAAAGGACGCTACGACTGCAGCCCTGCAAGACCTGCTGCTCTATGCCGCAAAGGGCATCAGTCAATATGCGACGAGGGCGCGCCGGCTGGGCACGAAATCGAGCGACGTGGATGTATTTGTCATCGAGGCGCTGTTTACGACCGTAACTAATGTGAGCTTTGACGCCGCCAGGGTGGAGGCCATGGTCCGCAAGGCTGCAGCTGTCAAAAAGACGGCACAGGCCCTGTATGAGCACGCTTGCGGCGGCGCCGGCGTGAAACCGGAAAAACTTGAAGGTCCGGCTCAATGGACTCCTGAGGCCACATTGGACGGTTTACTGACGCAAGCGGCCGCCATAGGCGTAGCCGCGGCCCGAACGAAGTACGGAGACGACATTGCCGGCCTCCGCGAATTATTGACTTACGGATTGAAGGGTTTTGCCGCCTATGCGGATCATGCCCGCAAGCTGGGCAAGGAAGACGACAAAGTCTATGCGTTCACGCATGAAGCGCTCGACTATCTGACCCAGCCGGACCAGACGGTCGACAAGCTTTTTGGCTTAAGCATGAAGTGCGGTGAGATCAATCTGGCCGTGATGGAAATGCTGGATGCCGCGCACACCGGGACCTACGGCAATCCGGTTCCCACAAGTGTGCGTGTTACTCCCGTTAAAGGCAAAGCAATCCTGGTGTCCGGCCACGACCTGAAAGATCTGGAAGAACTGCTCAAACAGACGCAAGGGACGGGCATCAACGTGTACACCCACGGTGAGATGCTGCCCGCCCACGGCTACCCGGCGCTCAAGAAGTACGGCAATCTTGTCGGTAACTACGGCGGCGCATGGCAGGACCAGGTGAAGGAATTTGACGCTTTCCCGGGTTCAATTCTGATGACGACCAACTGCATACAGACTCCCAAACCCGGCTACAAAGCGCGGATCTTCACAACCGGTCTCGTAACGTTTCCGGGAGTGACGCATGTCGAAAACGGCAAATTCAAACCGGTAATCGATGCTGCCCTGGCCGCCCCCGGCTTTGACGCAGATGCTCCGGAAAAATCCATTCTTGTAGGCTTTGGCCACAACACAATCCTGAGCGTTGCGGATAAGGTCATTGGAGCGGTCAAGGCAGGGCAACTCAAGCGCTTCTTCCTGATCGGCGGCTGCGACGGGGCGAGATCCGGCCGCAACTATTACACGGAATTCGCGGAAGCCGTTCCGAAAGACTGCGCGATCCTGACGCTCGCGTGCGGCAAATACCGTTTCAATAAGTTGGAATTCGGAGACATCGGCGGCATCCCGCGCCTGCTGGACTGCGGCCAGTGCAACGACGCCTATTCCGCAATCAAAGTTGCGGGCGCGCTCGCGCAGGCTTTCAACTGCGGCGTCAACGATCTGCCGCTCTCTCTGATACTCTCCTGGTACGAGCAGAAGGCATGCGCCATCCTGTTGACTCTGCTGCATCTGGGCATAAAGAACATAAGGCTCGGCCCGACGCTGCCCGCGTTCGTCACGCCGGCCGTGCTGAATGTCCTGGTGGAAAAGTTCGCCATCAAGCCAACCACGACGGTGGAAGCGGATCTTAAAGCGGCGCTTGCAGGAGCATAGTGCACTCGAGCACTCTCCGGTGGGGCCGCAGGATTCATAACCATCGGCCCCTCATTTGGGTCACAGAACCGCAGAACGATAAATGTCGAAGCGAACTTCTTCGGTTCAATATTATGCATTCATCATTCTGCGTTTTGTGATCACCTGGCGCACATGGCGGTATTTCAGGTCCGAAGGACCGGAACAGAATAGGCCCGGCCGTGAGGCCGGGAATATCGTGAGCAATCACAGCGAGCGCCGAAGGTGCGGCACAACAGGTATCGCACCTTCGGCGCTCGTCGTTAACAGAACATCTATCCCGACCTTACGGTCGGGCCTACTCTCTGCCGCCTCTTCGAGGCTTCAAAACACCCCGGATGTAGGAAATATGCAGCGTTAGTCGAGACGGCGGCACTCCAGAACCTGATTTCCGGCAAACATAAGAACCGATGGAAAGTTTCTACGGCCCTGGCTTTCTGAATACAGCATCTCAACGCAGCGTCATCAAAAACGCGGTGAGATCGTCGAGGTCTTTTCCGGGCAGATTGGGATATGCCTTCATAGTTGAATCGGACTTCATGGCTTTGGGCGTTCGGATCCACTTGCGCATGTCTTCGGGTTTCAGCTTGGTGCCGACGCGGTCCAGCGGCATTTTTTTCCCTCCGATTCCGTCGATGGAGTGACATAGGGCGCACCGCTGCTCCGTATATACATTCTTGCCGCGATCCGGCGCCTCATCCTGGCAAAAGGCAAGGGCTGAACAGAAAAAGTTCAGCACAACTGCCAGAGAAATTACTCCCGCTGATTTCATTTTCCATCTCCATTTCAATACGTTTCCGAATGAGATCGCGCCGGATTGAAAAACCGGACATTACGCCTCTTAAACAATCCCACCAGCAAGACTCCGGCGATAAAACCGCCCACATGAGCCCAGAATGCCACGCCGCCCATGTTCTGCCTCCCCGCCATCATGCTGCCATTGATGAATTGCAGCAGAATCCAGAATCCAAGGATAACACCTGCCGGCACGTAAAGCAGCTTTACGAAGAAGCCCAAAAAAATCAGAGTCCATACCCGCGCTCTTGGATAGAGCATTATATAAGCCCCGAGGATGCCCGCAATCGCGCCGCTGGCCCCGATCGACGGTATCGCGGAATTGGTATTCGTAAGGATATGGGCGATAGATGCCAGGATCCCGCAAAAAACGTAAAAAGCGAGATAGCGAGCATGCCCCATAGCCTCCTCGATGTTGTTTCCGAATATCCACAGGAACCACATGTTGCCGATGAGGTGCATCCAGCCGCCATGAAGGAACATGCTTGTGAAGACGCTCGCAGCCGGAGGGATCACGGCGAACCTCGCCGGCAGCTGTTTCGCGCCCAGCACGACAGAAGGTATTGCCCCGAATTGATAGGCGAAGATTTCCGCCGCTTTCACGGACAGCGAAATCTGGTATAAAAAGACCGCCGCGTTCACCGCGATCAGCATCCACGTGATCACGGGTATTATTTTTATCGGATTGTCGTCTCTTAAAGGGAACATTGGCAATTCACGATTTGCAGTTAACGATTATTGATGATCGTCCTCTCCCAAATCCAGGCTCCTCGGTATCGCTATCGGAATCGGCATCGCAAATCGCGATCCCGATCGGCTTTTTCTTTGGAGCATTAGGCGCCAACTCCCCCAAAAACCGGTCGAGATGCTCGATACCGATAGCGTCAGTCGTCGATCGCATGCCATTAATCCGGATTAATTCCTCTCAATTTCATCGGCGAGCGCATTCGCGTCATACAGTTTCCGCAATGCCTCGATCATTCCACCGGTATGCACGGCCACCGCGCGGTTGTTGTCGTCATTATACACATAGTCGCCTACGAGGCTCTCGATATTGCCGTCAAAAATCAGCCCGACAATCTCCGCATTTTTATTTATGACAGGCGATCCCGAGTTACCTCCAATGATATCGCAGGCGCATATAAAATTGATCGGGATCGACAAATCGAGCTTGTTCCGCCCCTCGATGTAACGGGCAGGCAGATTGAAAGGCGGCTTGCCGTCGAAACCGTGGCTGCGGTCAAAGAGCCCGTAGAAAGTCGTTTTTGGCGGCGCCTCCGTTCCATTCATCGCATAACCTTTGACGGGGCCGTACGACAGCCGGAGCGTAAAGGTCGCGTCGGGGTATTCGGTTTTGCCGTACAAAGCGAAGCGGGCTTGCCCGATCTTCTCACCGGACGACGTCATCACGCTCCCCACGGTGTCTTCCATCCATTTTTGAATTTCTCTCACGACAGGATCGATGCTCCGCGCGAGCACAATTGCCGGATCATCAGAACCGTCGACCGCAGCGCTCCCTCCCTCGATCAGCTCTTTCCTGTATGCCGGATCTTTCAGACGTGTTCCCTCGATTACCTGCGCGGCGACATCGGCCGGATTGCGCCCGGCAAGAGCCGTTTTGACAAAAACATCGTTGGGGCCCAACTCGTCCAGAGATTCCCGCAGGCTGTCGGCAAGCAGCGCAATTTCCATCTTCGGATAAATCGGCGCCGGAGAAAAGAGGCGGAATCTGAGCGACTCCAGCTGGGAGTCATGAAAACCGTCCAAACGCTCCCCGTCGGGTTTTTTAACTTCAGCGGCATACTGCACGATGGAGAAAGCCAGCGAGGCGATCCGCGACGCGCGCAGCGATCGATACCGGAGCTCCTTGTATCTGGACGCGCGCTTTTGCTGCGCCCGCGCTATTTCGTCCCAGGCTTTCCCGTATTTGTTTGCCAGGTCGGGTTTGGCGGCGACACCGGTGCGGAAATCGTGTTCTTCCTTCTGCTTTTTGGCCATCAACGCCCTATCCAACAGACCGTTGTATTGTCCCTGATATGCCTTCAGCGAATTTTCCAGGCTGCGCATCTGCGCGGTGGCCTGGAGCGCCTCTTCTTCGCCGCCCCCGGCGTATCGATTCAGGACCGACAGCCTTCTTCTGATCAGCTTCAGCGTTTCGGGAATCACGATATCACGTTCCACCTCGAGCTGTTTCATCGTGCTCAATCTTCCGGTCGAGCCGGGATTGCCGGAAACAAAAACCAGTTCGCCGTTCCCCGCGCCCGCGGGATTCCATTTCAGATATTCTTTGCTCGCAACGGGTGTCCCGTTTTCATAGGCGCGGAAAAGGGCCATGTCCAGATTGTAGCGGGGATACGTGAAGTTGTCCGGGTCTCCGCCGAAGAAGGCGATCTGCTGTTCGGGAGCGAAAACCAGACGCACGTCCGTGTACTTCTTATATCTGTAGAGCCAGTATTCGCCCCCGGCATAAAGGGAAACCACGTCGGAGCGCAGTCCGGTGGATTCGAGGCTTTCTTTCTCGATTTTGGCAATTTCCGCTTTCCGCTCCTTCAGGGCAACCTTGTCGCTCATCCCCTTTTTCACGACCGCCATCACGCGGGGCGTGACGTTCTCCATCGATATGAGAACGTTCAGTTCCAGGTCAGGGCATTTCATCTCTTCCGCTTCCGTTCGCGCGTAAAAGCCTTCGTTGATGTAGTCCTTCCCTTGTCCGGAAACCTTCTGCAGCTGGCCGAGGGCCACGTGATGATTCGTGAGTATCAATCCTCGCGGGCATACGAAGGAGCCCGATCCTCCGTCATTAAAACGGACGCTTGCGAGCCGGACGTGATCCAGCCACTGCGGCGTTACGGCGAAATTGAATTTTTCCTGAAGCTGCTTCGCCGGGGGATTATCGAATGTCCACATTCCTTCCTCGGCATATGAGGAAGCTGCTGGTATCATCAAGATCAAAGACACGCAAAAACACATCCACAGATGGAACCGGCGTTTTTTCATTATAGCCTCCGCCATGGATTATAGCGTAAAGCAGCGCCTCGTGTAGCATCATGGACGTTTCGCCGGCTCAATAATCGCGATCGACCACGCCTTGAAGACGCGGCTTTGGCGTGGCCCGCAGAGCGGGTGGTGTCACGAAACCGCCAGGATGGGTGGCGATGCGGCGCGTCCCGTCAGGGACGCTGTGAAAATAGCCCGGCACGAAGTGCCGGGACCTGGAGTTTCTACATTTAAGATTAAGCTAAAATCAGGAGTTATATGCAAGGTATGCAGCGGCAACGCGGCTGCGTCTCAAAGCCCAGGGTTGGATGCTGCTTTTGCATCCAACCCTGGGGACATTACGCATGATGAATCAACCCTATCGGGGTTGCGTCCATACGCAACCCTTTCAGGGTTGACGGCGCATCCATCTCCTTCCCAGGGTTGAGCGCAAAAAACGCTCAACCCTGGGCTTTGAGACGATGTCCTTTCAGGACATAAAATGTAGAAACTCCAGGGCCCGGCACAAAGTGCCGGGAAGATTAACGAAAACCAAGGCCGGAGAACCATCGGGACGACTGACAAAATTCAATCGTTCCTCCGGGACCTTCTTCATACGCAAATGATAATCCCGGCACTGATGTGCCGGACTATAATCATAGCGTTCGGGACGCACTGCGTAACGGCAAAGCCTTTTTCGCCCCGCCAGAGGCGGTGGTTTACCTAAATGGAATAATGGAGTCTCCTCATGAAATTTGAGCTCTCCACAGCAATAAGAATTGTTTTCGGCCCTGGAACCGTGCGGGAGGCAATATCCACCGCCGCGTCTGTCGGAGGCAAAGCCTTGCTTGTTACCGGCAGCAATCCTGGCAGGCTGGATCGCCTTATTCGGGAATTAGGCGCGAAAAATGTCGCGATTGCTCTTTTCCCGATCTCGGGCGAACCGACGATCCCCGCGGTGCTGGAAGGCGTGAAGACTGCCATACGTGAACGCTGCGCGCTGGTGATCGGGTGCGGCGGAGGGAGCGCAATGGATGGGGCCAAAGCGATCGCGGCACTCATGACCAATCCCGGAGATCCACTGGACTATCTGGAAGTTGTGGGCAGAGGCAATCCTTTGACGCAACGCTGCGCTCCCTGTATCTGCATTCCGACGACGGCGGGTACGGGCTGCGAAGTCACGCGGAACGCGGTGCTGGCTTCGCCTGAGCACCGGGTGAAAGTCAGTCTGCGCAGCAACCGCATGCTGCCGATGCTGGCCGTCGTCGATCCTGAACTCACCTATTCCCTGCCCCCTGACGTTACCGCCTCAACGGGAATGGACGCGATGACGCAGCTCATAGAGCCCTTTGTGTCCAACCGCGCCAATCCTGTGACGGACGCTCTCTGCCGCGAAGGGATCCGGCGGGCGGCACGCTGGCTGCGTCCGGCATTCGCGGATGGGACAAATGCCGAAGCGCGCGAGAACATGGCGCTTGCCAGCCTCCTTGGAGGGCTTGCTCTGGCAAATGCCGGATTAGGCGCTGTTCACGGCTTCGCGGCTCCAATGGGCGGAATGTTTGAGATACCTCACGGCATCGCGTGCGCTTGTCTCCTGCCATTCGTCATGGAAGCGAATGTGAAGGCGCTGCGGGATCGCTCCCCGGATTCTGCCACGCTTCTCCGCTATGACGAAATCGCCCGCATGCTGACGGGAAATCCATCCGCCAGAGCATGGGAGGGCGTGGACTGGATTCATGCGCTAAAATCTGAACTCCCAATCCCGAGGCTTTCCCGCTTCGGTATCATGGAAAGCAATCTGGCGGGCATCGCCACTCAGGCTGAAAAGTCGAGTAGCATCAAGGGCAATCCGGTGCAGCTTATGCAGGATGAACTCAGGGAGATACTCGCCAAAGCGCTTTAGCGCATGAGATGCGGGCCGACAGATCATTTAGGGCGCGGCTTTGAAGGCGGCAAGCTCCTTCCGAGAATTTCAGCCTTTGGACAGCTTTTTCAATCCCTCCGGTGGCCGCGCTACGAAGGCGTCTTCCCTGCCAAAAACCGGTCGCGAAGCCCGGCATCTATCCCAATGTCGATAGCGGTCCATGCCATAGCCAGTGCTCCGTCGCAGACGGCCTGGTCCGCAGCTTTTGTGATGCACCGTTCGGCGAATTCTTTCTGATGAATGACGGCAGGATAAGACTCAATCCCAATCATTGGCTGGATCGACGGAACGGCAAGGGAGACGTTGCCCATATCTGTAGACGCAGCCGACTTGTGTTTCTCCGCTCCCACGGCCGGGTAGATGCGCCCCAGGCGTTCACAGTTTGATTTATATAGCGCCACCAGGTCAGGATCATGGATCATTTCGGAATAGGGCTTTTCTCCTCCGACGATTTCGAGGTTGCACCCGGTCGCAAGGGCTCCGGCCTCGAAACAGGCGTAGACGCGCGGCCGGAGTTTCTCCAGATCCGCGAGTGTTTCCCCGCGCACAATGTACTTTGCGGACGTGTGTCCCGGAACAATATTCGGGGCGTCTCCGCCGTGCACGATTATGCCGTGAATGCGATCCGTGGGCAGGATGTGCTGGCGCAGCAATCCGATGGCCGTCTGGGCAACCGTCAACGCGTCCGCCGCATTGATGCCCATTTCGGGGAATGCGGAGGCATGCGCTTCCCTGCCGGAATAACGCACCTCGAACATGGACGCGGCGATGACTTTGGGAGTCAACACATCGAATGGCGCCGGGTGTACCATCATGGCAGCGTGTACTCCGTCGAAAGCTCCCCGTTCCAGCAGCAGGATCTTCCCTCCGGCATCCCCCAACTCCTCTGCAGGCGTGCCGATGACGGTAACAGTCAGGCCGGCCGTTTCCGCAGCGGCGGCCGCGGCGATGCCCGCGCCCGCGGCAGCGGCCGCGATGATATTGTGGCCGCACGCATGCCCTATCTCGGGCAGCGCGTCGTATTCGGCGCAGAAACAGACGTGCAGCGGGCCATTGCCCGCTGTTGCCAGGAAAGCGGTCGGCAGGTCGCAAATTCCTATTTTCACATGGAAGCCCGCTTCTGAAAGAAGGCCGGCTACCCACGCCGCGGCTTGTGTCTCCCTGAAACCCGTTTCGGGATTTGCGTGAATCCTGCGGCTCAGGTCGATGATGCGGGAACGCATCGATTCAAGTCTGTCCTGTGCAGCGGCCTTGGCATCCATCATACTGCCTCCTGTTTAACCTACTATTAATACCCTCGGTGCGTCTTCATCTTCAAGTCCGGGAGTGGTAAGATCGAAATTCCCAAAGTTTAGCGAAAGTTATATTAGAATATCGGGTTTGAGGACACGACCATGACCTATCCATTGAAAAGCCCCAATCCGGCGGCAAAATATCGCGCGGTGTTTCGCTGCATCAGCGGCTGTCCCGGCGAATACCCGCTCAACGAGATCATCTATCAGTGCCCGAAATGCCAGGACCTGCTTGAGGTGGTTCACGACGTCGGTCCGCTGCGCATGACGCCTCCCGACGAGTGGAAGGACATCTTCGACAGCCGCTTCATGCGCACGTTCTGGCCTTATGGATCCGGCGTGTGGGGGAAGAAGGAATTCGTATGCCCGGATGTTCTCGACGAAAACATAGTCTCCACGTGCGAGGGCGGCAGCAACCTGTTCTGGGCGGAGCAGCTCGGGTACAAATGGGGCCTCAAGGATCTGTGGGTGAAACAATGCGGCAACAGCCACAGCGGTTCGTTCAAGGACCTGGGAATGACGGTTCTGGTCAGCATGGTGAAGCAGATGCGCCACGAGGGAAAGGATGTCCCGGCCGTGGCGTGCGCCTCGACGGGCGACACTTCGGCGTCGCTGGCGGCTTACTGTGCTGCAGCCGGGATACCTGCGATTGTCTTCCTGCCCAAGAACAAGGTATCCAGCGCCCAGCTGGTGCAGCCGCTGGCGCACGGAGCCATCACGCTGGCGATCGATACCGATTTCGACGGTTGCATGGAAATCGTCAAGCAGATCACGGGCCGCAACAACATATATCTCGCGAATTCGATGAACTCCCTGCGGATCGAGGGCCAGAAGACGATCAGCTTCGAGCTTTGCCAGCAGTTTGACTGGGAGGTCCCCGATCTCATTGTCATCCCGGGCGGGAACCTGGGCAACGTCAGCGCGCTCGGGCAGGGATTTTTGCAGATGAAGGCCGTCGGGCTGATCGACCGGCTGCCCCGGATCGTCTGTGCGCAGGCCGAAAACGCCAATCCTCTGTACAAGAGCTATCTCCAGGAATTCGATGCGTTCGAGCCCGTTGCGGCGAAACCCACGTTGGCAAGCGCGATTCAGATCGGGCACCCCGTAAGCGTCAAAAAGGCTATCCGCGTCTTGAAGCAGTTTAGCGGGGCGGTGGAACAGGCCAGCGAAGCTGAACTGGCGGAAGCTTCTGCGGAAGCGGACCTGACCGGTTTGTACAACTGCCCGCACACGGGAGTCGCCCTGGCCGCGCTGAAGAAGCTGGTCGGCCGCGGCGAGGTGCGGGCGGATCAGCGCGTCGTGGTCATATCCACGGCGCACGGATTGAAATTCACGAGCTTCAAAACCCGGTACCACGCATCGCAATATGAGGACTTCCATTGCCGGTTCGCGAATCCGCCCGTCGAAGTGCGGGCGAATTACGATTCCGTAAGAGACGCCCTCTTCCGCAGCCTGGATGTCCGCAACGCCCAGATCTCGAAGGCATAGGCAATTAGCCACGCCCGGAAGGCGTGGCTTTGGCCTGCCCCGCAAAGCGGGTGAAATGCGGCGACTCTCGGCGTCGGGGCCGGTATCGGAATCGGGATCGAGCTGGAAGTATTCAAAAATGCAAACAGCATTGTGTCTTAAATACCGATTCCGATCCCGAAGGTCTTTCGCGCTTCGTTGCGAAATTTTGCTTCCGGCACGGCTCGCCGGAGCCGCATAGCCTGTCAGGGTCACACGGCCAAAGGCCGTGGGCTTAGGGGAACTAATGAGCTGCCGCGCTCGGAATAAAATCACTGAGGAGAAATACCGATGTTAGTCATGATGAAGTCTCACGCAACGCCGCAGGAAATCGCCGGCGTCTGCCGCAAGATCGAGTCGATGGGGTACAAGGCGCACCCGATTCCGGGGAGCACACGGACGGCGATCGGGATCACGGGAAACCAGGGGCCGATCGAGGCGGCAGCCATCGAAGCGCTTCCGGGCGTCGGGGAATGCGTCCCCGTTTCCAAACCGTACAAACTCGTGGGGCGCGAACTGAGGGAGGAAACAACGGTAGTCGATCTCGGAGACGGAGTCCGCGTGGGGGGAAAGGAACTCGCAATTATCGCCGGCCCCTGCGCCGTCGAGAGCCGCGAGCAAACCATGTCTATCGCCGCCGGCGTCGCGGCTGCGGGCGCGCGCCTGTTTCGCGGAGGCGCCTACAAGCCTCGCACGTCGCCGTACAGCTTCCAGGGGCTCGAACTGGAAGGCCTCGAGATCCTCAGGGAGGTCCGCGAAGAATACGGTTTGAAGATCGTGACCGAGGCCATCGACGTCGAAAGCATGGATCTTGTGGAACGGTACGGCGACGTCATACAGATTGGCGCGCGCAACATGCAGAACTTTTCCCTGCTCAAGAGAGCGGGCCGGTCGAGGAAACCGGTGCTCCTGAAGCGGGGCATCTCGGCCACTCTGGACGAACTGCTGATGGCGGCCGAGTATATTCTCGCGGAGGGGAACTACAGCGTCATTCTGTGCGAACGCGGGATAAGGACTTTCGCGGACCACACGCGCAACACGCTGGATCTGAGCGTAATCCCCGCCGTGCAGCGGCTGAGCCATCTGCCTATTCTCGTGGACCCGAGCCACGGCACGGGCCGCCGGGAAAAGGTCAGGCCGCTCTCGCGCGCCGCGGTCGCCGTGGGCGCCGATGGGCTCATGGTCGAAGTGCACAACAAACCCGAGGAAGCTCTGTCGGACGGCAACCAGTCCATCGAGCCCCCGGAATTTGAACGATTGATGGAAGAAATCCGCCGGATCGCTGAAATACTGGGCAGGACAATGGCGCCAAAGTCTGCTCGCACCGTGTAAGGGTATTGGGAGATCAACCGGCTCCACCAATGAGGCAGCGTATGTCTTGCATATTCCGGAGTGTGCCTTTCCCCATGCGCGGAAGGCGGGCGACAGAATAGCGCCTCGAAATGCAGAATAACGGATATCGAGCCGCGGAATTCAAGCAGCACCTCGAAATTCATCATTCGATATTCTGCTGTTCACAAAACCGCCGAGACGTTTATTATGAATGAATCGAATGTGATCATGTACCTTCGAGCAACCTTCAATCATTGGGCCCTTGGCTCCGTCCGAGGGCACCTGCTGTCCTCTCCGCAGGGAGATGCCGCATGAATATTCTTGTTACGGGGGCCTCGGGTCTCGTAGGGACCGCTCTCACGGCTTTCCTCACTCGGAACAAACACCGTGTGGTCCGTCTGGTTCGCAAAGCCCAGGCCGCTCCCGGCGAGATACGGTGGGACCCGCACGCGCAGACGATGGACACGGGGGCGCTGGAGGGGCTGGACGCGGTCGTGCATCTTGCCGGCGATAACATTGCGGCTGGGAGATGGACAGCGAAAAAAAAGTTTCGGATCCGCGAAAGCCGGATCCAGGGGACGCGATTTCTCTCCCAGTCCCTTGCAAGGCTCTTCGATCCGCCCAAGGTCCTCGTCAGCGCGTCGGCCGTCGGATTTTATGGAGACAGGGGAGAGGATTTGCTCGACGAGGAAAGCGATCCCGGGAGAGGATTCCTGCCGGGCGTATGCCGGGAATGGGAAGCGGCCACGGCGGCGGCCGTCATGCGCGGGATTCGCGTGGTTCATCTCCGTCTGGGGATGGCGCTCAGCGCCACAGGCGGCGCGCTGGAACGCATGCTTCCCGCATTCCGGCTGGGGATAGGCGGAAGAATAGGCAGCGGGCGGCAATTCATGAGCTGGATTGCGATCGAGGACCTGGTGCGCATCATCGATTACGCCATCCATAACGGATCGATGCACGGCCCTGTCAACGCCGTGTCTCCCAATCCCGTGACGAATCAGGATTTTTCGATTACGCTGGCGCGCGTTTTGTCAAAGCCGTGCCTTTTTGCTCTGCCCGCTTTCGGCGCACGCATCGCGTTCGGGGAAATGGCCGATGCTCTGCTGCTGGCCAGCGCCCGGGTCCTGCCGGCAAAGCTGAAAGAATCGGGATTCCAGTTTGAGTTTCCGGAACTGGAAAGCGCTCTCCGCCAGGCATTGAAGCCGCGAGCGCATTAGATGCGGGTGGGGGTTTCAGAGATTGGCTCAAGGCTAGAGATATAAAGCCTTTTGCTGCTTTTCAGGTCTGAAGGACCGACACAGAGTAGGCCCGATCGTCAGATCGGGTTTAACGAACAGGATAGCTATGAGCACCAAGGTGCGATACAAAGCCAACCCTGCGTAAGTCGGAACGGTTTTGGTTCCATTGTTTTCAGGGTGCCGCGCCTTCGGCGCTCATCGTAAAACTATTAGCCAATCCCGACCTGACGGTCGGGCCTACTCTCTTCCGGCGCTTCGCGTCTCAATACTCGCAGCCGGCTACAGTCGAGTTTAAGCACAGTCTCCTGAACCGAGAACCTGTATTCTTTTATTCCTTTCAGGCAACGCGAATGATGCGCAAAAACAGCCCCCCCGATCCCAAGCTTCGCTTTGACCCGGAGGCGCTGGGGCTCAGGCAATTTCCGCGCGATTTCTTCCACCTCGACACCGCACACGTCGCCCGCGCGATCATCGGCGCATGGATTGCCCGGCGTTTCCACAATCAATGGTACGGCGCGAGAATCGTCGAAACGGAGGCGTATCTCGGCGCCGCCGACGCCGCGGCGCATTCCTATCGCGGCCGGCGCACACCGCGCGTGGAACCGATGTACCTGGAAGGCGGGCACCTGTACGTTTTCTTCGTCTACGGAATGCACTGCTGCGTCAACGTCGTCACGCAGCCGGCCGGAATACCGGAAGCGGTTTTATTGCGCGCCGCGGAATTCCCCGAACAGGCGCCCGCAAAGCTCCTGAGTGGTCCCGGAAAGCTCTGTGCCGCGCTCGGTGTCGGCGTGCAGCACAGCGGGCTCGACCTGCTCGCAGGTGGAGACATACGGCTGTTTCGCCCAAACCGCGAAAGCCCGCGCGTCGGGATTTCCGGGCGTATCGGCGTGGATTACGCCGGTGAAGCGGCAGCATGGCTCCTCCGCTTCTTCGATGCGGATTCGCCTGCGGTTTCCGGGCCTCGCAATCTCCGCAAACCGTGATTTATACACGGCGACATATATTCATGCGCACTGATCGTTTCCCGGGATCAAAGGCAAAAGCACTGGTAAATTGTCATTGGTTAATGGTGATTTGTTAATTAAAAATAACAAATCACCAATCACAAATGGCAAATTCCTTCTGTTTGGCGTCGGGCACTATGCGCAAATATTTATGACACCGTGTATAATTCATACGCATGCGGCCATTGATTTTCGCCTGAGACAGTCCCAATTCACCCGTCGCTGACCGCAACGCGATCGCTTTTTGCTGATTTCCATAGGGCTATTTTGAACAAAATTGCGTCATCGGTTCTCCATTATCAATGAACGCACTGATTATCCGGGAACTTAAGAACATGCGCGCCTTCGCCAAGTTCGCATCCTGCCTGGCAGTTTCTGTTTTTTGCGCCTATGTTTGCATCGGCGACGGAAAAGCCCAGAAGGAAACGGCTCCGGCCGGCGCAGACCAGGCTATTCGCGTTCAGGTTGAGATGGTGTCCTTCCCCGTCGTCGTTACGGATCAGGCCGGGAATCACATCCGAGACCTGAAGCGGGAGGATTTTCGGATTTTCGAGGACGGCGTATTACAGGAAGTTGCGGGTTTCGCGGCGGTCGAAGAACCGATTTCCGTCGCCCTGACGCTTGACACCAGCGGCAGCACCGAATTCCAGCTGGAAAGAATCCGGCAGGAGGCCATGCGTTTCGTGAGGATGCTCCGCGATGACGATTCCATCGCAATCGTGTCGTTTGCCGACGACGTAACGCTGCTCGAGCCATTCAACCTCGATCACACAAGGAATCCGGAGGTCCTCCGGAAGCTGAAACCGGGAGGATTAAGCGCCGTATACGAAGCTGTATGGCTGTCGCTGCAACAGGTGCTCGAAATCGAATACGGCCGCAAAGCCCTGGTGCTTTTCAGCGACGGCGTCGACAACCGGAGCGAGACAGTGACGGAGGAAGAAACGCTGGACCTGGCCCGAAAAACCGAATCGACGATCTATTGCATATATTTCAACACCAACAAGGACCGGCCCAAACGCATGCCCGGGATCATAGACCCGGGCGCGGGTCCGCTCAAGGCTTCCCTGATGGCGCAGTGGCCGCCTGTCAGGATTCCCGCGGGACGCGGAAAAAACCCGGAATATGCGGCCGGGCGTGAATATATGTCAAAACTCGCGCAATACAGCGGAGGAGTTCTTGTGGACGCATCCCGGATCGAAAACCTCGGTGCAGCCTTCGGCAGAATCGCGAAGGAATTGCGCAGCCAGTACAGTATCGGCTACTACCCGAAAGACGCGAAGCACGACGGAAGGTTCAGAAAGATTGAGGCAAGAGTAAATCGTCCGGGTGTCACCGCCCGCACAAAGCAGGGGTATTACCCGGTGAAATAAAAACGCTTGAGAAGAGGTTGGCGGGGATCGCAAAGTTGGGCTTGAAAGGCCGGACTATACAAAATTTGTCATTTGTGATTGGCGATTTGTTATTTTTTAATTAACAAATCACCATGAACCAATGACAAATGACCAATGCTTTTGCCTTTGATCCCGAGAAACGATCTGTGCGCATGAATATATGTCGCCGTGTATGAAATCATCGCTGGCCGCGACGCGCCTCTATCTTCCCATGTGCTGCTCTTAACCCGCATTATTCATGAAGCTTCTACTGCGGCGGCGGATCCGGGCATGTCTGCCGCGTTGCGCTCGGTCGGGCTCCTCGACGTACTGTCGACTTGGCCTATTTCGGATACACCATCGTCAGCGGATCCGGAAGCGGGATGCGGGTGATCTTGCCGCCCGCTATCTTCTGAAACGAGATCCCCGGTTTATCCGGGTCGCCCTTCAATATATCGTCCACATTACCCACCACCAGGATTACGAGCCGGTCGGGGTGCAGGTGCTTCTGGGCGACACGCTGGATATCCTCTACCGTTACCGCTTTTATTTTTTCCCGGTAGGCGTCCCAATACCCGGGCTCGCGGCCGGTGAATTCGTCGGCCGCAAATGTTTCGGCGACGGCCGCCGCGGTTGCGAAATATCGCGGGAACACCTCGACTGCCTGATTCTTCACGGTCTCCAGTTCTTCGGCCGACACCTTCTCTTTCCGTATGCGCTCGATTTCATCGAGGACGATCTGGGTCCCCTGCGCTGCGGTGGCGCTTTTGCTCTGGAAACCCGCGCGGAACTGCCCCTCATAGTAGATCCCCGGCGTGTAGCTCGATCCGGCGTCGTAGGCCAATCCTTCGTCGGTGCGTACTCTGCTCATGATGCGGGATGTGAAACCGGAGCCGCCCAGAATATCGTTCATCATTTCAAGGGCGAATTCATCCGGATTCCCGCGCATGATTCCCAGGTGGCCGACGGACACGCGCCCCTGATTGACGTCCTCCTTGTGCACCATGTATACACCGGGAACCGGCACGAAATCAGGCTTGGGGACCTTTGCTGCCGGCGTGCCGGAGGCGTTCCAGCCCTCCATCGCCCTCTCCAGTTTTGCCTTTATTTCCGCGGTCTTGAAATCCCCGGACACGGCCAGAATCATCCGGTCGGGCCTGTAGTGGGCTTTGTGGAACTCAATCAAATCCTCGCGAGTCAGCGATTCGATCGAGGATTTTGTCGTAAAAACGCTTGTGAAGTGCTTCTCGCCGCGCTGGAGGCGGTTCCATTCCCTGGCTTCAATCTCTTCCGTGCGGTCGTTGCGCCGCTCGATTCCCTGCAATTGCTGGCTCTTGAAAAGGTCCAGCCGGTCCTGCCGAAAGGCGGGATTCCGAAGCATTTCGAAAAACAGTTCCAGTGCTTTGTCGGTATCCTTCGCCATAAAGTTGATCGATGCGCTTGCGGAGGTTCGCCCCATGCCGCTGGAAATCTGCGCCGCCAGGAAATCCGCCTCTTCGTCGAAATCTTCGGCTTTGTAGCGCGCCGTCCCCCCGGCCCGGAGCTGGCTTGCCACGGCAGCGGCCAATCCTTCCTTCCCCGCCGGGTCCAGATAGGGCCCCACGCGGATGGTTATGGAAATATTGACCAGCGGCAGATCATGGTCTTCGACAAAATATCCTGCGACTCCGTTGCCCAGCACCTGCCGATAGGCGGAAGCTTTGGGAGGCGTGTACCGGAGCGGTTGAAATTTCAGGTCGCGGGGATGCGCCGGGATTTTCGGTTGGCCGGTCTGCCCAAAAGCGAAAGACCCGGCGATCGTGCAGAAGGCAAGAAGTGAAATAAGACGCCGTGTGAACATTGTCCGTTGCATTACTTGCCTCCGTTCTGTTGAATTTTTTCCTGGAGCAGCTGCCGGATAGCCTTAATCAGAGCCTGTTTCTCGGGGGGTGCCGCGCTTATTTCCGGCTCGACTTTCTGCAGGATCGCCTTAGCCTCGTCGGTTGACATTTGAGCGACGGCCGCCTTGAACTGCTTCACCTGCGCCTTGTCCTGGTCGCTGAGCCCCGCAAGCAGCGGGTCTTCCGGGCCTTCGGACTTTTTGGTGTAGAAGAGGGCGACAGCCCGCTTTTCGGGCTTGAAATATTTATCGGCCACTCTTTGGACATCCTCTGCCGTCACCGCGGCGATTTTTTTCGGATCCTCGTTAAAACTCTGCCAACCGCGGTTGGCGTCGGCGATCAGGATCTGCAGCATCACCAGAAACGGAGTATTCAACCTCCTGAAATTGGACGCAGCGAACTGGTTTTTAACCTTCTGCAATTCCCTTTCGCCGACTTTCTCTTTTTGAAGTTTTTCGACTTCCTTGTATATGGCCTGCTCGACGGTCTCGGGAGCGCTTCCGGGTTTGGCCACGCCGCTCAGCATGAAATAGCCCGCCCACTTCATGCCGTTCTGGCCCGCGGCGACGCTGTTGGCGACTTTCTGGTCGAGGACGAGCGATTTGTAGAGCCGGCCGGTTCTTCCGCTCAACAATGAGCCGAGAACCAAAAGCGCTGGCTCATCCGTGTGACCGTCGGCGACTGAATGATAGCGGATCTGCACTTCCGGATTGGTTTCCGCGAAAGCGATCATCCGCTTCTCCGCCATTTGCTCCACTTCGCGTGTGCGCACCGGCGGCTGGTCCCGGGGATAGCGTTTCATCCGGCCGAAGTAGCGGTCCGCCAGGGCTTTTGCCTGCGCCGGATCGAAATCGCCGACGAGGCAGGCAGTGACGTTGTTCGGGGCATAGTTCATGGCGAAATAATCCAGCGCTTCCTGCCTCGTGATTCCGTCCAGGTCGCTCGGCCATCCGACGACGGGCCAGCTATACGGCGAGGACGTCCAGAACATTGCGTTGAACTGCTCGTCGTATTTCCCCGTGGGCGTGCTTTCGGTGGTCAGGCGGCGCTCTTCGCGCACGACATCGCGCTCGGAATAAAATTCACGGAAAACCGGGTTCATCAAACGGTCGGATTCCATCCAGAACCAGAGCTCGAGCTTGTTGGCGGGGACGTTTATGAAATATGCCGTGAAGTCCTCGCTGGTCCCGGCATTCAGGCCGCTGCCGCCTGCGCCGGTGTAAATTTTGTCGAATTCGTTCTGAACGATCAGCGCTTTGCTTTCCTTCTCGATCGCGGCCAGTTCCTGCAACAGTTTGTTGTGCCGTTCCGTGCGGTTTTTCGGGTCCTGCAAATCCTCGATCTCGCCCAGGCGCAGGCGCCGGATCTGCGCCTGTTCTTCTTTCCGGATTTCGGCTTTGACTTCGTCCATCCGGGTCATGAGTTCGAGGTCCTTTTTGATGTCCGTCGTCCCGACAACGTGCGTTCCTTTGAACATCATATGTTCAAAGAGATGGGACAGCCCGGTGATTCCGGGACGCTCGTTGACGGAGCCCACGCGCGCGATCCATCCGGCAGCGACATTGGGATCCCCTTTTTTGGGAATCATCAGGAACCGGAGTCCGTTCTGCAGAACATATTCCTGGACGGCAACCTGCTGCGCCCGAAGGGACGGCGCCAGCACCAAGCCGGCCAGGATGGCAATGATCGGGATTCGTTTCATAAAGCCTCTCCGTAAAGTTCCTATAAAGATACTCGATTTCTCCTGGGAAGCAAGCGGACTGAACAGATATCTCAGTCTAAATTGGCGGCTCAGCGGCAGCTAGGACATAGCGCATGAATACTCCACCCGCAGAGCGGTGGTATCCGAATGTTCCAGCATGCGGGGCGACGGGATGCGTCCCGCCAGTGTAATGCGTCCAACAGATCTTTACATATCATGGGAAAAAACCGGCCACGAATTTCACAAATTTCACGAAAACAGGTAAATGGGCGGCAGCGCTTCGCGCTGTCCGAGTAATTGCCTGAGCTGGGAGGAAGAGTGAAGCTCTCCCTCCCAGCTAAGGCAATCACTCGAGGCCGGAGGCCCGCCCATTAGCAAGCTTTAATTTTGTGATCATTCGTGAAATTCGTGGCTTGCTTTTTATTTTTGATCCATCTGATTGCTGCCAATTCAGGCGGAATATATGTCAAATGATTTCTGAAGTACTACACTGGGAACGCGCTGCGGCCCTACTGTTCCAGCTTGATGCCGTGCGCCTCGGCGGTGCGCGCGGTGGCCCGGTCGAGATTCGCGATTGCCTCGGCGAGATCTGCGCGGGCGCGCACCTCGCTGCTTCGGGCTGAGATGTAACTGGTCTGCCGCTGAAAGACCAGGAACACGGTGGACGTACCGGCCTGGAACTGGCGCTGTTCGCTGGCGTATTGCGCTTCGGCGGACTTGCGCGCTATGACGGCCGCGTCGTGGCGGACTCGCGCCGAGTTCCACTGTTCCAGCGCGTTGCGCACGTCCGCCTCCACCATCATTTCCAACTGCTTCCTGGTGATCTCGAGGCGGCGTCCTTCCGCGGCCGCGTTGGCCGCATTCCCCGCAGCCGCTCGATTCCGCAGAGGCAGGGATATCTGCAATCCTACCTTCGCCGTCGGGTATCTCCCGTCCCAGAGGTTGGAGAGGGATTGTGCGTTGGCGCCTATCAGGTGCGGCGGGACCTGGCCAATGGGGAAATCGCCGAATGGGTTTGCGGTCTGTTTTGTACCGGCGAGCCCCGACGAAGCGAACGTGGCGACCGCGTTGACCTGAGGCTTCATCTGGTCCCGGTAAAATTTTTCGTTCAGCCTGTTGATGCCCTGATTGATCGAGCTTTCGGCGAGTTCCGGACGCGATGCAAGCGCTTGTGCAATTGCATCCTTCAGAACCGGCGGAGCGGCGTCGGGATCCAGCGGCGTCTCCGGAACCAGAGCCGTATTCCACAGCGGATCGTTGCGGCTGCTCATCATCATCTGCTTCAGGTTGTTCTCCGCGGCGGTGAGCAGCTGCTGCGCGGCGGCCAAACCCTGCTGGTAGGTCGCCACCTGTGTCTGCGCCGCGACCACTTCGATGGGCGCCAGGATTCCCTGCTCGGCCTGCCTGCGGTTGCTCTCATATTGCGCCACCGCGAGGCGCACGGCTTCCTTCTGCACTTCCAGGTTCTGCCACGCGTAGGCGAGTTCCCAGTAATATTGGACCGCCAGAGTCACCCTTTCGATGACCCTCTGGCGCATCTGCTCTTTGCTCAGCTCCCTGTTCTTGCGAGCCACCATCAGCGCGCGGCGTCCAGAGTCGATGCGCAGGCCGCGCCACAGCGGCTGCGTGAAGTCGAACGTCAGCGAAGTCGGGTATTGCGGGTTCAGCTGGCTGAACGTGCTGTCGCTTTCCTGCTTGGAATCGGAGAACGCCAGCGAGTATGAGCTTCCCCACCACGGCGTGTTGCCGCTTATTTTCGGCTTGAAGACAAATTCCTTGTTTGTCAGCCGGCCGCTTTTCGATCCGCCGATTGCGGAAGCGATTGCGACGGACGTTCTCGATTTGGAGGCTTCGAGGCTGAAGACCGGATCGAAATTTCCCTTGGCGATTTTCACGCCGTAGTCCGCCTGGTCCAGGGAAATCTGTGTAATAGCCAGTTCAGGGTCGTTGGCCAGCACCAGCTCGATGGCCTGCTTCAGCGTGATATGGCTTTCGCTTTCGACGCCGGTGCGCGGCTGCATTCTGGCTTCCTTCAGCGGCTCGATCGTGACGGTTTGTGGAGGATTCAATTGCTCAGGCGCCGGCGCCTGAGCGAAAGAAACCGGGATCAGCATGGCAATGAACAAAACCGCCGCCGCGCTTTTTGCCATGCTCCTATTCGTCCGGCTGGCGAGCCGCACCGATTTGAGGCGCTGCCCGAGGTCTTCCCACAGCGAATAGAAAACCGGAACGGCCAGCAGCGTTAGGGCAAGGCAGAGCAATTGGCCGCCGGCCACCATTACGCCGATGGAGTGGTTTGTTGTGGCGCCGGCGCCCCGCGACAGCAATAGAGGAATCATGCCGCACACCAACGCCAGGGTTGTCATCAGTATCGGCCGCAAGCGGTCCCGGTTCGCTTGAATGATCGCCTCGTAGCGGCTCATGCCGGCCGCGCGCAATCCGTTCGTGTGGTCGATCTGCAGAATTGCGTTCTTCTTCACGATGCCGAATAGCAGCAACAGACCCAGCCCTGAAAAAACGTTGATGCTCTGTCCGGTGGCGATCATGGCAAAGAGCCCGAACGGAACGGCCAACGGAAGCGTGATTAAAATGGTAACCGGGTGGATGAAAGATTCAAATTGAGCGGCAAGCGCAATGTACATAAAGATGAACGCCAGCGCGAACGCGATCCCGAAACGATAAAACAGCTCGTTCATCCGCTCGGTCATCCCGGTCGCTCCGCCGACATAACCCGGTTCCATATCCAGTTCACCCATAAAGCGATTGAGGCTGCTCACGACGGCGCCTTGAGACCCGCCCGGCAGGAGGTTGCCGGAGACTTCAACGATCCTCTGGCGGTTGAGCCGCTCGATGGAAGAAGGTCCCGCCCCCCTGCGGTTGCGCACTACTTCGTTCAAGCCGACGGAGCCTGTCTTTGTGGAAGCCACGGTCAGCTTTTCGAGACCCGCAACAGATCCCCGGAAACGGTTCTCGGCCCGCACGACAACATCGTATTGGTCATCGCCGGCATTGAAGGTGCCTGCCGTTTGTCCCGCGACAAGCGTGTTGAGCGCCTGCTGTATATTCTGCACGGAGACTCCGAGGTCGGCCGCCCGCGCCCGATCGATATCGAGAAGCACCTCGGGTTTGCCGGATCGCAGCGAACGATCTAAATCCGTCAGTCCGGGAATGTTTTTGGCTTTTTCCATCAGCTTGTTTGAATATTCATCCAGCTTCTTTAATTCCGGGCCCTGCACGTAATACTGAATCTCAGCCATCCCCGCCGGCCCCATGCCGCCGCCCGCGCTTACCGACAGGAAAATGCTTTTAGGGTGATCTTTCAGCATTTCCCGCACTTTTGACGCCATATCGTTGGAGGACAGTTTCCGGTCCCCGATGTCCACAAGTTTGACGTAGATGGAGGCCTCATTGACCGATCCCATGGTGCTTCCGCCTACCGTGTTCAGCGTATCCGTCACGCCGTCCACGGTTCGCACAGTGCGTGCCACGCTTTCGGAATATTTGGTGGTTTCGGCCAGCGAACTCCCCTCCGGAAGCCGTATGTTGATGCTGAGTTGCGACTGATCGTCCCGGGGCATCATATTTTTGCCGATCATCATGAACAGGGGCGCGATGCTGATTATGACCACGATGCAGCCCACGATGATGATTTTGCGATGCCCCATCGCCCAGACCAGCGCTTTGGTGTAGGTGGCATCCAGAATACGGAAGAACCGGGCGTCCTTTGATTTGTGGCCGGCCTTATCAGTCGTCGGATGAACAAAGCGGGAACAAAGCATCGGGGTCAGCGTGAAAGACACCAGGAGAGAAATCACAACGGCGCCTGCGCAGGTAAATCCAAAAGCGCCCAGGAATTTTCCCGCCATCCCGCCCATGAATCCGACCGGCAGAAAGACGGCCAGCAGCGATACGGTCGTCGCAAGCACCGCGAGGCCGATCTCCTTGGTGCCGCGAACCGCAGCATCGAACGCAGACAGACCCTTCTCTTCCATGTAACGGTAGATATTTTCCAGAACAATGATGGCGTCGTCGACCACTACTCCTACCATCAGAGTGAGGGAAAGCATGGTGATCTGGTTCATTGTGTATTTCATGATCGCCATGAGGGAAAATGCGGAAATGATGGATACCGGGATCGCGATGGCGGCAATCAGAGTCGTGCGCCAGTTGGCCAGAAAGAAAAAGAGCACGATGGCGGCAAGCACGCTCCCTTCGAAGAGATGATTGCGGATTCCGTTTATGGCAGCTTCGATAAAAATGGACCCGTCGTTGATAATCTGCACGTGGACGTCTTTGGGCAGGGTTTTTTCGATTTCCGCCAGCCTCTCTTTTACGGCGCGGACGACCTCGACGGTATTCGTTCCCGATTGCTTGGCAACCGCCAACTGAACGGCCGGCTCGCCGTTCAACCTCACCGAAGTGGTCGGCTCCTTGCTGCTGTCCTGCGCATATCCGATATCGCTTACTTTGACCGGATAGCCGTTCCTGGAAGCAATGACGACGGTGTTGAAGTCGGCGGGATCCTTGATCTTGCCGGAAGTGCGGATGGTGAAGTCTTCCACCCCGGCTTTCAGGCTTCCTCCGGGCATTTCCATATTCTGGCTTCGCAGGGCGTTGAAAACATCCGTGATCGTGAGGTTGTAAGCGCGCAGCCGTTCCGGATTCACGACGATGTGGATCTCGCGAGTGGCTCCGCCCTGGATCTGGACTTGGCCGACCCCTTCGCAGTTTTCCAGCTTCCGTTTGAGCAGTCTGTCGGCGATCAGCGTTACATCGCGCGTGGAACGGTTCGCGGAAACGGCGATCTGCAGAACGGAACCGGCATCCGGGTCCATTTTCGATACGACCGGGACTTCGGCGCTGGAAGGCAGATCATTGACAATCTGGTTTATTTTGTTCTGCACTTCCTGAGCGGCAACAATGCCGCTCTTGGAAATATCGAACTCGATCCGGACCATGGACATGCCTTCGGACGAAGTGGAACTCATTTCATCCAGGCCGCTGATGCTGTTTACTGCATCCTCGATCTTTTTTGTGATTTCAGTCTCAACCTCTTCCGGCGAAGCCCCGGGATTGAGGGTCGTGATCATCACCGTGGGAAAATCGACGTTTGGTATCCGGTCCACTCCAAGCGAGAAGTAGGTAAAAGTGCCGGCTACCAGAAAGGACAACATCAACATGGTCGCGAATACGGGACGATTGATGCAGAGCTTTGCTAATGCGTGCATGATGAGTAACCTTTTCAGTTATGGACGGATATTGATGGGAGCGCCATCATATAAATCAGCCTGATTATTAAGGACAACCGTTTCATTCCCCGTAAGCCCGGTGAGAATCCGCACCTGGTCGCCGTCCGTGTCGCCCTTAAGCACAACGTTCAAGCGGGCCACGCCATTGGTTACGCTGTAAACATGGTTTGCATCCGTGGTGCCGTCGTAAAAAACAGATTTCACGGGCACAAAGACTGCCCGTTCGGTGCCTGGCAGCATCAGCTTGGCATTTGCAAACATGCCCGGACGAAGCTCGCTCTTGGGATTGTCAAACCGGGCTTCCGCAGTAAAGGCACGCGAATTTAAATCCACTGAGGGAACAACCGCGATGACCTTGCCGGTAAAATCCCGGTTTGGATAGGCGGCCACACGTGCAGTTATGGACATGCCGCCTTTCACCAGACCAGCCTGCTGTTCAGGTATCTGGAGCCGCAGTTTTACAGTGGAAATATGCACAAGGGTGGCCACTTTGGTGTTGGTTCCCACCCATTGCCCGACGGATATCGGCCGGTCCGTGATGAACCCGTCGAATGGAGCACGGACAGACATATCGTCCAATCCTTTTTGCGCTTGCGCCAGTTGCGATTCTGCTGCTGCAAGCGCGGCCTGAGCGACTTCAATTGCGCGGTAGTTCTGCTGGGCCGCGTTCACTTGCGCTTCATACTGTTTGCGCGCGGAATTGGCGGAGGCTTCGGCAGTTTCCTGCTGCGTTTTGTATTTCTCGTAGGTGCTCCTGGAGACATCCCCGCTGTCGACCAGATTCTCATACCGCCTGGCGTCGGCAGAAGCGAGTTTGAATGTCGCTTGCGACGATTCATAAGCGGCGCGCGCGGAAGCCACCTCCGGAACCATGTCGGGATTGAACTTGTCGTTGCCGCTCCACCCGACTCGCGATTTCGCCTGGCTTAACATGAACCTTGCTTGCTCCAGGCCTGCCTTCATCTGGTCGAGCTTGAGTTGCGCGTCACGCTCTTCCAGCCGGCAGAGGACCTGTCCTTTCTTTACAAAGTCTCCAATCTCCACTGGCGTCGCAGCCACGCGTCCGCCGATGGACGGCGAAACATCGGAAGATTCCTCGGCAATAAACGAGCCGGTAGCCTGAATGTATGTCGGGACTTCCCGGATGTCCGCCCTGGCCGTTGAGTAGATAATTTTTTCAGCGGGCGCACTCCCTGCTTTTTTGGGGGCCCCTGGGGGCGGCGCGCATGCGGACAGGAAAAGAGTCGATAACATTAAGGGTATAGTAATTCGCATCATTCTATTTGTTCGCCTTTCTATTGCGTTGTGGTGCAGGCTCCGGATTGTTACCGAATTGGCTTTTGGCGGGTACGGTTGTTTGAGCTCCGTGTAGCAGTATCCGCGTAAATGTTTCGGCAATCTCCTCGTCGGAGCTATCGGGGGTTGGGCCACCGAGGAAAATCTGTGTGATCAACCCATACTGATGAGCTACACCCCCGATGCTGATCATGATTGCGTTCGGACTGCAGCCCAGCAGGGCCCCTTCTCGCTGCCTGCGGGCGATGTACTCCAGGAACCGCTCGAGAATCGGGGCAAACTGCTTCCGCATGCGGGCTAGCCCCTGTTCATGGCCTTCCAGGGCAGCGAACAGGATGACACGGTGGATCAGAGGATCTTGCCGGTAAGACCTGAGGATGCGGAGGATAAACGACCGGAACACGCCATGATCGTCGTTGCGATCCATCAGTTCGGTAACTTCCTCAATCCATCGCGGCTCGTCGGCTGTTTCCAGATGGAGTTCGAGGACGGCGCTGTAGAGCGCTTCTTTGGACGGAAAATGTTGAAAAATAATAGCTTCAGCCACTCCGGCAGCAGCGGCGATTTCTTTGGTAGTCGTGCCTTTAAAGCCTCGGCGCGAGAATGCGTTCAGCGCGACTTCGAGCAGCTGGCGCTGCCTTTCGCCGCCGGACATCCGATGCTGCAATGGTCGTTCATTCAACATAGGCTGTAAATATTAAGTAAGCACTCACTAACTTGTCAAGACGCAAATCACCATATCGGCGCCTTCTTCCGAGTATTTAGTTCCAATTGCGAAACTGGCTGTCTAACCGGCCCCCAGAAACGTCCCCTTCGCAAACGGATCTCTAAGAACGGCCTCAATTCTCGGGATTTTTCATCGGATGCTCGATTTCAGGTCCGAAGATACCATGTCGGGCGTTTAGCCGGGGTTTGGTTATCAGAGCGAGCCGTTCTTGTTAAGCTCTACAGTTAACTTTTTCAAAGAAAGGAGCTATAGAGTGAACAAGAAAACGACTCGCAGGGAACAGTATAGCGGAACGGACGGCGATTTGTATTTGGCATTTGAACTTGGATCGCCGAACTGGATACTCGGATTTTCGGTGGGCATGGGGCAAAAGCCTCGTAGACGAGCCATAGCCGCACGAGATTTGCAGGCTTTGCAAAAGGAGATTGTGGCAGCCAAGAAGCGTTTTCATCTTCAGGAAGACGCGCGGGTTTTGAGCTGCTACGAGGCCGGCCGGGATGGATTCTGGCTGCATCGGCATCTGGTCTGCATTGGCGTGGACAATATAATTGTGGACTCCGCGAGCATTGAAGTGAATCGGCGGCGGCGCCGTGCCAAGACGGATCGGCTGGACGTGGAAAAGCTTTTAAGGATGCTGATACGTTTTCATTTGCACGGCGAGAAAAAGATTTGGAGTGTGGTACGGGTGCCATCGGTGGAGGAAGAAGATCGTCGGCAACTACATCGGGAGCGCCAAGCCATCAAGAAAGAGAAAGATCGCACGATGAATCGGATTCGAGGGCTTCTGGCGACACAGGGGATCAAGATTAAACCGCGCCAGGAATTGACAGCGGATCGATTGGCACAGATCCGGACCTATAGCGGCTCTGGTTTGCCGGAAAGAATTCGTAATCGAATCCAGAGGGAATGGGAGCATGTGGCGTTCTTAAAGAATCAGCTGGCCGCGGTGGAGAAAGAACGGCGCATGGAGTTGCGTCAAGGCGCAGAGCCGGATGTGGAGAAGATCAAGGCCTTACGGAAGCTCAAAGGGATCGGGGACGTGGGATCCTGGGTGATAGTACGGGAATTCTTTGGCTGGAGAAAATTCCGGAATCGCAAAGAGGTCGGATCCCTGGCTGGGTTGACCGCCACGCCCTTTAATAGCGGCGAAGGGAAGAAAGAACAGGGGATTAGCAAAGCGGGAAGCCGGCACGTTCGGGCCATAGCCATAGAGCTAGCCTGGACTTGGACTCAATTCCAGCCGCGGAGTGCGTTAACGCAATGGTTTATGAAACGATTTGCCAAGGGAGGAACCCGATCCCGCAAGGTGGGAATCGTCGCCCTGGCCCGTCGGTTGCTGATTACGCTGTGGAAATTCCTTGAGACCGGGGTCATTCCGGAGGGTGCGGAACTGAAGGCAAACGCTTAGCAGCGGCACTTAAAAGGTATAGGTCACACATATGAAAACGGCTTTGATGAGAATCCGCCCGGTGCAGGTCCTGGCAAACAATACTGTTGCCGATCCGAAGATGGGGCGGGTTCTAATCAAAAACGCTCGCCCAGTTTTCGCTAGAAGCGAATTTAGCATTGGGTGGCTCGATTTGGATACTTTTAAATCGACACGGATAGAAGGTTAGTTCGAAGCGTCCCCAGGGACCCGAACCTTTAAGCGAGCCCATCAAAGCCGGAGAGGAGCAAGATAGAAAAAGCCAAAGCGGTGGGCGCCCGCAAACACAGCGCCAAACAAAAAGAGTTTGTCACTGTGTTTGCATGCGACGTCTTTTTGTTACTGCGGTCCGGAAAAGCCCCAGGTTCATATGGGGGGCTTTTCCGGACCTTAAGGAAGAGCGGGAAGAGAGGGGGGTAGGCGGGGTGTCACTAAAAGCCCCTCTAAAGCCGACTGTTTTATTTCATTACAAACAAATTTGTTGCTCAAATAGAGCTTGACGAACAACGGGTCCTCATAGAAGGGCCGCCAGAATAGGTCTGAAGGACCGGCACAGAATAGGCCCGACCGTAAGGTCGGGATGAACGAACGACTTAGCGACGAGCGCCGAAGGTGCGGCACTTTACAAATATTGAAAATTCGATCCCCTGATATGTGCGCAATGCTTTTTGCGCCGCGCCCTCGGAGCTCATTGATATC
>JAEAME010000777.1_pt1 | contig 28134 bp, 23 predicted proteins | sample 8958731 | NCBI WGS metagenome assembly JAEAME01 (sample SAMN16933194, study PRJNA681113) | bioreactor sludge metagenome | isolation source: anerobic bioreactor sludge (Control) | place: India:Bengaluru | collected 2018-10-24 | reverse complement strand
ATTACAACAACTATCCTTTGTTCCTGGTCAAGCTGTCCCTGTTCATTTATCTCCTTGCACAATTTCCTGATCCTGATTGCTATAGCCCCTTCACGACGCTCTGTGCTGCTCTTCTCCAGCTTTTTTCTGGCTTCGTCATAAGCGGCATCATATTTTGCCAGGTATACTTTTACAAGTTCCTCATTCAGCAGCCTTCTAAGAAATGCTTCAACAACCCCTCTTCTTTCATGATCGTCAGCAAGAGGTTTTGCGATTAATGCAAACAGCTGCATCAGTGTTTCCAGGATCCTTTCACTCATCAGTGATTCCTATTAATTCCGAGCTGAAGTTATAAAATAAAAATAATGTTTCGAACACAAGACAGTTTTCAGATTCAGCCTTTGGAATTTTTTTTCTTCCTTCTCTTCTTTTTCCTTTCGACTGAATAACCGAACTTCCCTATTAGTTTTCCTGTCTCGTAGTACTTGCCATGAACATAACACAGGGGCTCAGAATCCCTAAGCTTGAACAAACCACTCTCCTCATTGTAATAGCTTTCATCAGCATTCACAGCCACAACTTCCGAGATGAACATGTGATGACTCCCGAGCTCTCTTACATCCCTTACAATGCATTCGATATTTACAGGAGACTCATTTATCAGCGGAGCCTTTATTATTGTAGCCGGAACCGCTGTCAATCCCATCTCTTTGAATTTGTCATACTGCCTGCCTGATTTTACCCCGCACCAGTCAGCCGCATATGCAAGCGATTTCGTTGTAAGATTTATTACAAATTCCCCTGTTTTACGTATAATATTATATGAGTGTCTCTCAGGCCTGACCGAGATGTAACACATGGCTGGATCAGTGCAAACTGTACCTGTCCATGAGACAGTCAGTATATTATATTCAGAGGGTTCCGATCCGCAGCTGACCATAACTGCAGGAAGCGGGTAGATCATTGTCCCTGGTTTCCAAAGAAGTTTCGGCATTTTACTTTCTGTTACAGACAGTCCCAAAGATAGTATTATATTAATTGTCTTCCTATTTGTCAGTTTGACATATTATCTTGGGTTCCGTATGTCAATTCGTCAATTTTAATTCGATGGCAGATAATTTGATCGGCTTATATAAAACTATTTGTAATGAACCTCAATAATTTTACACTTAAAGCTCAGGAATCTGTTCAGCAGGCTTTTAATATCGCCTCATCTGCCGGGCAGCAGGCTGTTGAATGTGCACATCTTCTGAAAGGGATAATGAGCGAGGCAGAAAGTGTTACTGAATTCCTTTTTGGTAAAATTGGTATTGTATCCTCGCAATTATCACGTGATCTTGACAAGCTTATTGATACTTATCCCAGGGTTTCAGGTGCAGAATCATATATTTCTGCTTCGCTTTCAGAAGCTTTCCGGAAGGCAAATATGTTTGCGGCAGAGATGAAAGACAAATTCGTCACTGCCGAACACCTCCTGATGGGTATTCTTGATACAAGTGACAAGACTTCTCAGCTTCTTAAGGATAAGGGTGTCACTCTTAAAACATTAAAAGCAGCTATTGATGAGCTGCGCAAAGGGGCCAAAGTTGACAGTCAGACTTCTGATGATACTTTCAACTCTCTTAACAGGTATGCCATCAACCTCAATGAAAGGGCAAGATCGGGGAAGCTCGATCCTGTTATCGGCCGTGATGATGAGATAAGGCGCATACTGCAGATCCTTGAGCGCCGTACAAAGAACAATCCTTTAATGATAGGGGAACCCGGGGTAGGGAAGACCGCAATTGCTGAAGGAATAGCACACCGGATAATAAGGGGCGATGTACCTGAAGACCTAAAGTCAAAGATCATATACTCTCTCGACATGGGAGCTCTGATAGCAGGAGCTAAATATAAAGGTGAGTTTGAAGAGAGACTTAAATCGGTAGTAAATGAGGTCATCAGCGCCAATGGCGAAATAGTATTGTTCATAGATGAGATACATACACTTGTCGGGGCAGGAAAATCAGAAGGCGCAATGGATGCTGCAAATATTCTGAAACCTGCACTTGCAAGGGGAGAGCTGAGAGCCATCGGCGCTACAACTCTGAACGAGTACCAGAAATATTTTGAGAAGGATAAAGCTCTTGAGAGAAGATTCCAGGTGGTTATTGTCGATGAGCCTGATCGCGACGATACAGTGTCTATACTCAGAGGTATCAGGGAAAAATATGAAGCACATCATAAGGTAATCATAAGAGACGAGGCTATAATTGCAGCTGTTGATCTGTCAACCCGTTATATTACTGACAGGTTTCTGCCCGATAAGGCTATAGACCTTATCGATGAGGCCGCTGCAAGGCTAAGGCTTGAGATGAATTCTGTCCCTGAGGATATTGATGAGGTGGAGCGCGCCATAACAAGGCTGGAGATTGAGAAGGAAGCTGTACGCCGCGACGGCGACAGGGAAAAGGAAGAAAATATTGCAAGGGAATTAAGTGAGTTGCAGTCATCGAGAAATGAGCTTAAGGCTGCATGGGCCTCTGAGAAAGATATAATAGGTAAGGTGCAGTCAAAGAAGGAAGAGGTCGATGCACTTCGCTTTGAAGCAGAGCAGGCTGAAAGGGCAGGCGATTATGGCAAAGTGGCTGAAATAAGGTATGGAAAAATAATCCAGCTTGAAAAGGAGATTGCTGAACTGAAGGAACAAATTGAAAAAAAGCGGAGCAAGGGTTCACTTATTCGTGAGGAGGTAAGATCGGACGATATAGCTGAAATAGTTTCAAAATGGACAGGTATTCCGGTCTCTAGAATGATGGAGAGCGAGAAGGAGAAACTCCTGAGGCTTGAAGAAGAGCTACACAAAAGGGTGGTGGGACAGGATGAGGCAATAAAGGCAGTATCTGATGCCGTCAGAAGATCAAGGGCAGGACTGCAGGACCAGAAAAGGCCCGTCGGATCATTCATCTTTATCGGGACAACAGGCGTCGGAAAGACAGAGCTGGCGAGAGCTCTTGCAGAATTCCTTTTCAATGACGAAAACCTGATGACAAGAATTGATATGTCGGAATACCAGGAACGCCATTCAGTGTCGAGACTCATCGGGGCACCTCCTGGATACATAGGATATGAGGAGGGTGGTCAGCTCACAGAGGCTGTGAGGCATAAGCCTTATTCGGTTGTGCTTCTTGATGAGGTTGAAAAAGCCCACCCCGACCTCTTTAACCTGCTCCTTCAGGTACTTGATGAAGGAAGACTGACTGATAACAAGGGGAGGACAGTAAATTTCAGAAATGTAATACTTATAATGACATCCAACCTGGGATCCGAGATTATCAGGGATCGTATGGAGATTCTGAATAACGAAATGTCGGAGGAAGAGCACGAGAAACTCAGGAAGGAAATCTTCAACCTGCTCAGGAGATCCCTGCGGCCGGAATTCCTTAACAGGGTAGATGAAATTGTAATGTTCCGGCCACTTGCTTTTGATCAGATCAGAGAGATAGTTGATATACAGCTCAGGATGGTTAATAAGATTCTGCAAAGCAATAATATCGAAATTAAAGTCACTGAGGAGGCTTTAAACTGGCTTGCAGAAAAGGGATATGATCCGCAATCAGGCGCAAGGCCAGTTAAGAGATTGATCCAGAGGGAGATAATTAACGAGCTGTCGAAAGAGATAATTGCCGGAAGGATACATAAGGATTCGGTTGTCTCAATATCAGTGAAGGGTGGTAAGCTGGTCTTTCAAAAGTGATCCGCAATGCGAAAGGGCAAAGGGTGATGAGCGGTGAGTAATGAATCAGTGAGAGATGAGCGGTGAGAGATGAGCGATTCCCCCTTTGAAGGGGGCAGGGGGATGTTTCTTATTCCCCTATCGCATAGCCCTTATACACTCCTCCAGGTCTTCGTAAATGTCAAATACCGTATTCAGATGCAGTGTCCTTAAAACCTCCATTACCGGGGGAGCAGGGTTGACAAATTTGAGAGTGCCGAAATTATTTCTGGCGGTCTTCATTATCGACAGGAAACTTGCGAAACCGGTACTGTCGATATACCTTACACCTCCCAGGTCGATTATAACCTTTGAATTGGAAACTTCATAAATCTTGATTATCTCCTCCCTTATCTCATCTGTAACAAGAGCATTAACTGTATCAGTTCTGAATGTTACAATATTAATTTTATCTCTCCTGTCAATATTGATCATTCAATTCTTCTTTAATCTGTTACTGATCAGATCATCAAGTTCGAGAATGGCTTCTGAGGTGTCTTTCTCAAATCTGCTTATGTAGTATTCGTACTTATCAGTCTCTCTCCCTTCTTTTGCTTCACTCTCGAATGCTTTTAGCAATGCAGCAAGATCATCCATTCCCATTATAGCGACAGATGATTTAGCCTTATGGGCCAGCAGACCCAGGGTATAATAATTCTTCTCGGTGAACAGTTTTTTCATCTCCTGCAGCATCTGCGGAACCTGTTCCTTGAAAATGCCAATTATCTCTGACATTGTATTATCATCCTCTCCGGATACTGAATCGAGGTAGTCAGTGTTAATAAACTTATAATCCATTTCTCGGCTAATTTTTAATCGGGTTTATAGTCTGCTTAGAGTGAAACAAATATAAAATATTTTTAATCTGTAAAAGTTATTTGGGAAGCTCTGTTAATGCTTTTTTTTGCAAAAAGGAAATTAGTGGTAAATTTATGGACATAAAAATTTAAATTTTATGAAAGCTATATCAGGCTTGATAATTCCCGTTCTTTGTTTCTTATCAATGCAGGCAGGCGCTCAGACTGATCTGAAGATTGTAAGGAAGGATTTTTTGAAAGAAAAATCAGGTTTCAAAGAAGCATGGAAACATGTAACTGACGGTGATGCATTCTTTCGTATTAAAGGGATCTGGTATGGGTATGCCTACGAGGAATACCTGCAGGCAGGAGTATATAATGATCTCAATCCGGAACTGAATTATAAAACCGGTGTTGCGGCTCTGATGTCGGATCACAAGGAGAAAGCGGCTGATTACTTTTTTAAGGCAGCAGAACTCTCTGAAAATGTATCTGATGATATACTTCTGATGCAGGGTAGGGCCCTTCAGTATACAGGGAGGTACCAGGAAGCTCTCGATAAGCTTAATTCCTATCTGATCTTCTCGAAAGAAAAAGACAAGGATAAAATATCAGCCGCAAATAAATATATTGCTGAATGCAATTCGGCAATGGCGCTGGCACAGGATACCCTTAAACTGGAGGTCAGTAATCCCGGTTCCGTTATTAACTCCAATGCAGATGAATACTCCCAGCTGATCTCACCAGACGGGTTATCAATGTATTTTGCTTCCCGAAGGGCAAAATCGGGTTCAAGCAAGGCATACAACGACACCAAGTATGATGAGAACATATTTTTATCAACATTATATGAAGGTAAATGGGGACAGGCTGTGCTGGCCGGAAAGGAGCTAAGCACAAATTACTGCGAAGCCCCTCTCCACCTTAATTTGGCCGGCGATGAGCTTTATATCTATGCAGGTTATGAAAACGGAGGTGATATAATGGTATCCCTTCTGAAGAATGGGGTTTGGAAGAAACCTGAACGTGTTCCTTTTAAGATCAACTCTTCAGGACCGGAAACATCATTTACATTATCACCTGATAATAACGAGGTATGGTTCGTTGCAGGAAAACGCAAAGACAGCTTTGGCGGGAAAGATATCTATCTGATCAGAAAGATGGGTGAAAAGAAATGGTCTGAACCTCAGAATGCAGGAGCGGTTATAAACAGTGAATTTGATGAGGAATCTGTAAGGTTCTCGAAAAGCGGTGACACTCTCTGGTTCAGTTCGAAAGGGCGAAACACAATCGGAGGCTATGATATTTTTTACAGTGTAAAGGATCAGAATGGTGCCTGGGGTGAAGCTGTCAATCCAGGGAATTCTGTTAACACACCGTGGGATGAGTTGTTTTTCACTCCTCCGGAAAGTATGTACGGCATCTTTTATTTTGCATCCAACAGGCCGGGGAGCCTTGGAGGACTTGATATCTTTACGGGAAGATTATCACCCCCTGCCCCGAAACCTTCAGTTCCGGAAGTTATACCCTTGCCTGAACCTCCTCCGCCTCCTGTTAAACCTGATACAGTTGTGATCCGCGATACCGTAGTAGTAATAAGGGAGGTGGGACCAGTCATGCCACAACCAGCTCCGATGCCTGAACCTGTGGCAAAACCAGTCCTTTTCCTTACAGGAAATATCTCTGATTCAGAAACTGGCGAGCCGGTAATGGCAAAAATAGATGTGATTGATCTGTCTTCTGATGCAGTAATATCAACAACAGCAAGTTCTGATGTTGACGGTGCCTACAGGGTGAGACTCCCGGAAAAGAAATCTTATATGATCGATGTAAGGGGAAGCGGATTCCTCTCTGAAATGAAGAGAGTGACAATCCCGGAAAATTACTCTGACGAGGTCTTTAAATTTGATGTCAGTCTTACAAGGATCAAGGTGGGAAAGAAAGTAGTCCTCAACAATATACTCTTTGAAACAGGGAAATCAGTGCTTACAGCAAGCTCTTCCGCTGAACTTGACAGACTGATCGGCATCCTTGAGGAGAATGAAAATATGCGTATTGAAATATCGGGTCATACTGACAATACAGGCAGCGAATCGTTGAATTTCAGGCTTTCAGAAAGCAGGGCAAAAGCTGTTGTCGATTACCTTGTCAGGAAAGGGATTGCCCAGAGCAGACTTGAATTCAGGGGCTACGGTCCGCAGCAACCAATTGCCGACAATGCAACCTCAGCCGGAAGATTGCAGAACAGAAGAGTGGAATTTAAAATACTTGAATTTTAACAGATAACTTATAAATAACCCTGATACTATCTCTAAATTTAAATAAGCAATGAAGAATACTCCTTTTACAGAATTCCATATAAGAGCAGGCGCCCGGATGATACCTTTTGCAGGTTATAACATGCCGGTTGAATATACAGGTATAAATGACGAACATATCCTGGTTCGCCAGGGTATAGGGGTTTTTGATGTTTCGCATATGGGCGAATTCTGGGTCACGGGACCAAGGGCTGTTGATTACCTTCAATACATCACATCGAATGACGTCTCATCATTGTTCGATGGCAAGGTCCAGTATTCCTGCTTTCCTAATGGCAGGGGAGGGATAGTTGATGATCTGCTTGTATACCGCTTCGGTCCTGAAAAGTATCTTCTTGTTGTCAATGCTGCAAACATAGAAAAGGACTGGAACTGGTGCGTAAGCCATGCTTCAGGGTTCGGGATCACTCCGGGCAGGGATCTTATAAATGTCTCCGACGATATCGCCCAGCTGGCTGTCCAGGGGCCTCTTGCCCTGAAGGCCATGCAAAAGCTAACCGGCTCGACTGTTACAGATATGGAATATTACACTTTCAAGGAGATCGCTTTCGCCGGAATAAGTAATGTTATTTTCTCAACAACGGGATATACTGGTGCCGGAGGTTGCGAGCTTTATGTGAAGAACAGCGATGGAGCAAAGCTGTGGGAGGCTGTCTTTGAAGCCGGGAAAGAGTTTGGGATTAAACCGGCAGGCCTGGGCGCCAGGGATACTCTCAGGCTTGAAATGGGTTATTGCCTGTACGGTAATGATATAAATGATCAGACCTCACCTATAGAAGCCGGACTGGGATGGATAACAAAATTCACTGATAAAAAGGATTTCATTGATAAGCAGGTCCTTCTGAAACAAAAGACTGAAGGTGTTGAAAGAAGGCTTAAGGGATTTGTGATGAAGGACAGGGGCATTCCAAGACAGCATTATGAGGTTGTTGATCAGGCCGGCAGCAGAATAGGCGAGGTGACCTCCGGAACAATGTCACCGATGCTCAGGCAGGGTATCGGTATGGCTTATCTTGTTAAGGGATACTGGAAAACCGGTTCGGAGATCTTTATAAGGATCAGGAACAAAGACCTGAGGGCTGAAGTGGCTGATTTGCCCTTTTACAAATAAGGCATAAGGGCTTTACTGCTTATAATATGATAATTTAGAAATGAAGAAAAGAAGCCTTGAGACTTGTTTTTCACCCGCATTGTATGAGACAGAGCGTCATAAGGGCTCAATTGTTGTAATTATTGATATACTGAGGGCCACCTCAGCTATATGCTCTGCCTTTGCCAACGGGGTCAGAACGATAATACCTGTTGAAACAGTGGCCGAAGCAAGAGATTACAAGAATAAAGGCTATCTTGTTGCAGCCGAGAGAGACGGTATCGTACTTGATTTTGCTGACTTTGGAAATTCCCCTTTTAATTTCACCCGTGATAAAATTGAAGGGAAAACGGTGGTCTACAGTACTACCAACGGAACAGGCATAATCAAGCTTGCTGTTTCAGCTGATTTTGTTGTGATAGGATCTTTTTTGAATATCAGCGCCCTGTCAGCCTGGATATTGAAGAAGGAGCAGGATGTTGTACTTTTCTGCGCAGGCTGGAAGAACAGGTTCAACCTTGAAGACAGCGTCTGCGCAGGAGCTTACGCGGAAAAACTCTTGGACAGCGGGAAATTTGACACAATATGCGATTCAACAAAAGCAGCACTCGATCTCTGGGGGCTGGCCAGCAGTGATCTTAACCATTATATCGACAAAGCTGCTCACAGGTCAAGGCTGAAGGCAAACGGTCTCGACGATTGCATCGAATTCTGCCTCACTCCTGATTATACAGATAAGATTCCCGTAATAAAGAATGGAGTTCTTGTTGATAATATTTTATAAAAATAAAGGTTTAGTGTTAATTATTTAACAATAGAGTTTTTTTTTAATTAATTTTGCTAAACTTACACTGAAAAAAATTCTTTTATAAACACTTAAAATATGAAAAAACACAACTTTTTTGCTGGACCTTCAATTCTTCCGCAGTATACGCTTGACAAGACCATTGAAGGAATTAGGGATTTTGCCGGAACCGGATTATCAATTATGGAGATATCCCATAGAAGCAAGGAATTCATTGCTTGTATGAACGATACAATAGCTCTCTCCAAGGAGCTTCTTGAGGTGCCATCCGGCTACCAGGTAATTTTTATAGGAGGTGGCGCCAGTATGCAGTTCGCTATGGTGCCGATGAACTTTATGATAAAAAAATCAGCTTATCTGGTAACTGGCGAATGGGCATCCAAAGCATTCAAGGAAGCAAAGATATATGGAGAAGCTGTAGAGGTCGCCTCTTCAAAAGATAAGAATTTCTGTTATATACCAAAAAACTACACAGTCCCCGCTGACGCTGATTATTTCCATATAACAACAAATAACACAATATTCGGTACTGAACTGAAAAAGGATCCCGATGTTAAAGTGCCAATGATTGCTGATATGTCGTCTGATATTTTCAGCCGTCCCGTTGATGTTTCAAAATATGCAGTGATCTATGCCGGTGCTCAGAAGAATATGGGTCCTGCCGGTGTTGCAATGGTCATAATAAGGGAAGATGCCCTTGGCAAGGTAACCCGTCCTATCCCCACAATCCTTGATTACAGAACACATATCAAGGCAGAATCAATGTTCAACACTCCTCCATGCATAAATGTCTTTGCAGTCCAGCAGACTCTTAAGTACCTCAAGGAAATGGGTGGGGTGAAGGCAATGCAGAAAAAGAATATAGAGAAAGCAGCCATATTGTACGACGAGATAGACAGGAACAAGCTTTTCGTTCCGACTATTCAGGATGCCGAAGACCGTTCGATAATGAATATCTGTTTTGTAATGGCTCCTGAATATAAAGAGCTTGAGCAGCCCTTTGCTGAATTCGCCAAATCAAAAGGCATGGTTGGTATTGCAGGTCACCGCTCTGTCGGAGGTTTCAGGGCATCCACTTACAATGCTCTGCCGACGGAAAGCGTCCAGGCCCTGGCTGATGTGATGAAAGAATTTGAACAGAAAAACTAATCCGATCCTTAATATGAAAATACTTGTTGCAACTGAAAAACCATTTGCACCCATAGCAATAAAACTTATCCGTGAGGTAACGGATAATGCCGGTCATGAACTGGCCCTTCTTGAGAATTACAAGGATGTTGCAGAGCTTCTCTCCGCAGTAGCTGATGCTGATGCGATGATAGTCAGGAGTGATCTTGTGACTGCCCAGGTTCTTGATGCTGCCAAAATGCTTAAGATAGTTGTAAGAGCAGGAGCAGGATATGATAACCTTGACCTTCCCGCCTGTACAGCCCATAATGTAATAGCAATGAATACCCCGGGACAGAACTCCAACGCCGTAGCTGAACTGGCATTTGAAATGATGCTATATCAGGCCCGCAATGGATTTGCAGGGAAATCCGGCTCGGAATTGCGAGGTAAAACCCTTGGATTACAAGCCTTTGGTAATGTCGGGAAATACATGGCTGAGATAGCCTTAGGATTCGGAATGGATGTTTATGCTTTCGATCCTTTCGTGAGCGATGATGTGATTCAAAAAGCTGGAGTAAAAGTTTGTAAATCACTTGATGAGCTGTATTCAAAATGCCAGTATGTTTCATTGCATATGCCTGCAAATGATAAGACAAAAAAATCGATCGGCTATGAGCTCCTTAAGAAAATGCCGAAAGATGCTGTTCTCGTAAATACCGCCAGAAAAGAGGTTATGGATGAAGAGGGCCTGCTTAAAATATTCGAAGAACGCAAGGACATTAAATATCTGTCAGATGTCGAGCCTGAATCCAAGGCAGTATTCGAGGAAAATTATAAGGGGAGATTCGTTTTTACAGCTAAAAAAATGGGTGCCCAGACCGAAGAGGCTAATGTCAATGCCGGAGTCGCGGCAGCAAGACAGATTGTCGATTACTTTAAAACAGGCAACGAAAAATTCAGACTTAATAAGTAGTATTCTTAGATAGAATTATGGCGATTGTAAGACCTTTCAGGGGACTCAGACCTCCCCGTGAAATAGTAAGTTCTTTGGCCTGTCTGCCCTATGATGTGATGAACACCGAAGAAGCCGCTGCAATGGCAAAAGACAAGGAATGTTCATTGCTTCATATAACAAGAGCGGAGATCGACATGGCCCCGGGTGTAGATACTCATTCCGAAGAAGTATACAGGAAATCGGTTGATAATTTTAACCTGTGGCAGGAAAAAGGATGGCTTGTTCAGGATAAAGAACCATCATATTACATCTATGCCCAGACAATGAAGGGCAGAACCCAGTACGGTATTGTGGGATGTGCTTCGGTTGCAGACTATCTTAACGGTGTAATAAAGAAACACGAGCTTACCAGACCCGACAAGGAGCAGGACAGGATGGTTCATATCCGTGTCAACAATGCCAATATCGAACCTGTTTTCTTTGCTTATCCACCTGTTAAGGAACTGGATGCAATCGTTAAGAAGATTGTTAGAAAGGTAAAACCTGAATACGACTTCGTGGCTGAAGATGGATTCGGCCATCACTTCTGGGTGATCCGCGATGCCGATACTGTCAGGAGGATAGAGGAGCTGTTCGCCACAAAAGTGCCCTTTACATATGTCGCTGACGGCCACCACAGAACTGCTGCTGCAGCACTTGTCGGGAAAGAGAAAGGTGATAAAAATCCTGCTCACACAGGTAAGGAAGAATATAATTATTTCCTTGCCGTTCATTTTCCTTCCGACCAGCTCAGGATTATCGATTACAACAGGACAGTAAAGGATCTTAACGGACTCTCATCAGTTGAATTCCTTGCAAAACTGGAAAAGGGATTTGTTGTAAAGGAAAAGGGATCCAGGGTGTATAAACCACGAAAACTCCATAATTTCTCAATGTATCTCGATGGTAAGTGGTACAGCCTTACAGCAAGGAAAGGCACCTATGACGACAATGATCCGATCGGGGTTCTTGATGTGACAATACTTACAAATGAAATACTGTCTCCATTACTCGACATTCAGGATCTCCGCAGATCGAAGCGTATTGATTTTATCGGAGGGATACGGGGATTGAACGAGCTTAAGAGAAGAGTCGACAGCGGCGAGATGAAAGTAGCTTTTGCACTGTATCCCGTTTCCCTGGAACAGCTTATAACTATCGCTGACTCAGGGAACATCATGCCCCCGAAGACAACATGGTTCGAACCAAAGCTGAGGAGCGGACTCGTAATTCATCTGCTGGAATAGGAAACTGGTAAATTTACATGTCGTCTGTATTTACACAGACTCTTTTATTACTTTTGCACTATCTGTTTTAAAGTTATGTCAGATATTGCACAGAATATTATTGCCCTTAGAGAAGAGATACCGGCTCATGTAAGAATTGTTGCTGTCTCCAAATTAAAACCTGCAGGCGATATCCTTAAAGCATACAATGCCGGGCAAAAGATCTTCGGGGAGAACAGGGTTCAGGAACTGGTAACGAAATACAATTCTCTTCCCCGGGATATAGATTGGCATTTTATAGGGCACCTCCAGAGCAATAAAGTCAGACATATAGCATCATTTGTGAAAATGATCCATTCAGTCGATACTTTCAGACTGTTGAAGATCATCGATCTCGAAGCTGCCAGGGAAGGCAGGGTAATCGACTGCCTGCTGCAATTCTATATTGCCAGTGAAGAAACAAAATACGGTTTCAGCTTAAGGGAGGCTCTGGAGATGATTGAATCAGAAGATTTTGCGAAACTGAAAAATATCCGGATTTGCGGTGTGATGGGGATGGCTTCCTTTATTGATGATGATGATCAGATAAGACGTGAATTCAAGTATCTTTCAGAATGTTTCAGTAGGCTGAAAGATGAATTCTTTTCCCGGAACGATATTTTTAAGGAGTTATCAATGGGAATGTCAGGAGATTATAAAATTGCTCTGGAGGAAGGCAGCACAATTATAAGACTGGGAAGCATAATTTTCGGATCCAGGCATCAGGGTAAATTGTAAAAAAAAGTGACTTTTCATATTATAAATGCTCAAAACTATTCTAAGGAAGCCCCTGCTGTCGCTTATCGGTGAGACAGTTAAAACTACTAAAAGAGTCTATCTGACGGGATTCTTTTTTTCTTTTCTGATAGTCCTGAAAGAGGTAACAAGATTAACGCATAATAACTTCCAGATATTCTCCTTCGGGTCACTTGATTTCTGGGCGGGCGCAAACCCATATTCAGAATGGTCACATCTTTCATTACTTGGAAAACCTCTTGACCTGTTCCTTTACGGACCTCTCTTCTCAATATTGTTTACTCCCTTTGCACTTATGCCACACTGGCTGGGTGCTGTTTTGTGGAATTTCTTCACATATTCCCTGTTTTTCATATCTATATTTACGCTTCCCGGACAGTTTTCTTTCATCAAAAAAAGATTCATTTTCATTTTTTCTGCACTGACGCTTTTCTGTACCCTTCTGTCACTTCAGTATAACCCTTTAATTGCGGCTTTTTTCCTGTTTTCATTTACATTGCTGGAGAAAAACAAAGGATTCTGGGCTGTCCTGCTCATAATGCTGTCAGCCTTTACAAAGGTGTACGGCATTTTTCAGCTTGCAATGCTGTTGTTCTATCCCGGATTATGGAAAAACATACTGTATGCTGTACTAATAGGGATAGTGTTTTTACTGCTTCCCCTTGTTAACATCCCCTTAGACGGGTTGCCGGCATATTATCAGTCGTGGGTAGCAACGGTAATGGAGCATTCCGATGCATCAAGATTCTACAGTATCTATCGCCCGGTAATCTTGTACTTCGAATCAATAGAACCTTACATGGGATTCATTTCAATCGGGATCTTCCTGTTGCTGTTTGCAGTCACTCTGTCAAAACTGAGAGTATTCCGGGAATCATTTGCATACAGGGCTCAGTTCCTTGGAATATTAATGTCATGGGTTATCCTGTTTGGCCTGAGTTCCGAACGCCATACTTATGTTATTGCTATTGTCGGGTATGCAATATGGTATCTCAACTCAGAGCCTGATAAACTGGATAAGATTCTTCTCTGGACAAACTTTGCATTGCTGGGCATTATGCCTGTCGATATAATCTTCCCCAGGTTTCTTTCCTCTTTCATTCTCGGGAAACTGCATCTGGGTGTAATAGTATTTGCATTTACATGGTTCAGGATGGTTTATAAAACATTTAAAATGCCCGTGGTAAGAAATGTTTGAATGTCATTTTCTTTTTTAATAATTATATTTGAAGAGCTAATATTTTTTAAAATCAGGAAGCATGGACAGATTGAATGTAAAATACCTCGGCCTTAATTTGAGGAGCCCGCTTATTGTTAGCAGCAGCGGTTTGACATCGACTCTTGGTAACCTTAAGGAAGCTGAAGACAGCGGAGCTGGTGCCGTAGTACTTAAATCTCTCTTTGAAGAGCAGATAACGAGCCATATAAGCACAATTGATCATGGTCATGGTTTTCCCGAAGCGGGAGATTATCTGGCGAATTATGTCAAATCACATTCGGTTGGTGAATACCTTAACCTGATTCGTAAGGCTAAGGAGGTTCTTACAATTCCTGTTATTCCCAGTATAAACTGCTTTTCATCAGAGGGCTGGACCGACTTTGCCAGGAATATTGCAGAAGCTGGTGCTGACGCACTTGAAATAAACGTGTTCTTCCTCCCGACTGACCGCAGGAAATCAGCCGCAGATTCGGAAAAGATATATTTTGATCTTATAGAAAAACTGAAAAGGACAATTAAGATCCCTATTGCAATAAAGCTGGGATACCGCTTTTCAAATATCCTCAACATAATCGACCAGTTCTACAACAGGAAAGTTGAGGGTGTTGTAATGTTCAACAGGTTCTTTGAACTTGACATAGATATAAACCAGATTAATATCATTCCTGCTTCGGTATTCAGTACTGATAGCGAAATGCGACTGGTAATCAGGTGGATAGCCATGGCAAGCGGCCAGGATACGAAAATTGACATCTCAGCATCCACTGGTGTCCACAGCGGTGCCGATGCAATAAAATACATCCTCGCAGGGGCCAGTTCCGTTCAGGTTTGCTCAGTACTGTACGAAAAGGGGATAACCTTCCTTAAAAACATGAACGAACAGATAGATAACTGGATGGAAACCAAGGGCTTCAATTCAATAGCTGAATTCAGAGGGAAAATGAATTACCGTAATTACTCAAAACCAGTTGTGTTTGAGAGAACACAGTTCATGAAACACTTTGCATCGCAAACCTTTTCTACCTTTGCAGTATTAATACCAGCTCGCTTGTAAGCGGGCTTTTTTCATGAGTATGGGCAGAGGCACTCTCCATTATAAGCCTGATTATATCATCTTTTTCTTTTCTGCCTGACCTGCCTGCAGACTCTTCTATAACTGTCATGCATTCAATTGCAGTAGCATAATCGGCATCAAGATATATCGTAGCAATATCAGCCAGATATTCTGAATAATCAAGGCCTGATTGCCAGCATGATGAGATAAGCATGCTTATAGTACTGCTCTTCCACGGTTTTCGTATCTCAGCAATGACCTCTCTGCTTGCAGCCTGGTATTTGATATCATTAAAGAACGATTCAATTGTCTTATTCAGCATCTTATCCAAACTGTTATCATAAAAGGCAGCTAGAACCGCTATGGCACCTTCCAGAGCTTCTCCTTCCTTAAGAGTTCTGATAGCATCAAGAATACTCTCCTTTTTACCACTTTCAAGAACTGCTGTAAGTTCCCTCAGTTTTTTATCCGGTTTTATCAAGTTTACATATTTTTGCCAAAGTTAGAAATAGCTTTATTAACCTGTTGCTGTTTTTGAAAAATAAAAATAATATACTAATTTAGTCGGGAATTAGACTTGACAATTAAAAAATTAAATTATGAATAAAACATTCAGAATTGGTTCAGTTGTCCTTGTTGTAGTGGCTCTTTTCATTATGCTGTGCAGCGGGTGTAAAGGTGGCAAAAAAGCGGAGCAGGAAGAGGTCAGAGTGGATATGGAAGATAATGCTGCAATACTCGAGGATATTAAGAAAGCCGAGAAAGTGTTTCAGGCATTGCCTTCCCCTCTTGAATCGGCGATGCTCATAAAATCCTCAGGAGCGGGATTCGACCAGAAGCTTCTGAATCCTGTGTCAAACGTGAATAATTATGTTACGAACAAATCGATGGCACTTAACCTCGGTATCTATACATGCGACCTTAGTTTTGCCAGCCTTTATGAACAAACACAGTTGCTTATAGACTATATGGAAGCTGCAAAGAAAATGGCTGACGGACTTGGTATCCTGAGAGCTATCGAACAGAAGAACATTGATGAACTTGAGGAAAACATAAATAACAGCGAGGTTATAATGAGGATTGTTTCTGAAACTTTCATGAATTCAAACTCATACCTTGAAGAGAACGGCCAGCCTGCTACTGCTGCAATGGTTCTTCTGGGCGGATGGATTGAAGGTCTTTATATCTCCACAAAGCTTGTTGATATGAATAATTTTGACGGCAATAAGCTTGTCGGAAGAATAATTGACCAGAAGCTTTCAATAGATATTCTTCTTAACCTTCTTAGTGGGAGCAAAGGCAACCCTGCAGTTGACGAACTTATGTCAGAGGTGATGAAACTGAAAACCGTATTCGACAAGATCAGGATAGATACATCACCTGTCAGACCTGAGTACGATGAGGCCTCCAGGACAACAGTTCTCAGATCTGAAGTCAAAACAGACATGTCTCCCGAAGTATTCAGGGAACTTGCTGCTGTAGCATCCGAAATAAGAAATTCATTCGTAAAATAACAAAGCTATGAGAGCCTCCAAAATTATAACTGTTCTTGCTTTATTAATTATTGTCTCAACCGGATATGCTGATGCTCAATGTAAAGCATTTGCCAAGAGAGAGTGCCTTCCAAAACTAAGCGGATATACTCACGATGGTAATTACCATGCTGCCGTTCTGATAGAAGGTGAAGAGGCAGAACTCTATAAAACATTCTATTCTGATATGGATTACAGGGTCTCCATTGTTGGAGATGAAGAACTGCCGGCAATTGAATTCAGGGTGCTCGATGCAGATAAAAATGTCCTCTACACAAACAAGGATAAAGATTATGCAAGCACCTGGGATTTTAAGCTGCAGGCAAGCCAGCAGCTCAAACTTGTTATAAAAGTCCCTGCATCGTCAAACCAGTCGTCAGGCAATGTGCCAGCCAACGGCTGCGTCGCAATTATGTTCGGATTTAAACTGAATTGATAAACCGGACCGGAAATGTCCGGCAAGGGATATTGTAAACACAGTATCCCTATTTTTTTTTGCTTAATTTATTCGCCAGGTAACTTCCCGTATATGATTTTCCGCATTCGGCAAGATCTTCAGGCTTGCCCTGGAATACTATATAGCCTCCGGCTTCACCTCCCTCAGGCCCAAGATCAATAACCCAGTCGGAACACTTTATAACTTCCTGGTTATGCTCTATTAGTATTACCGAATGACCATGCTCCACAAGTGCATTGAAAGATCCCAGCAGTTTGTTAATGTCATGGAAATGAAGCCCTGTAGTTGGCTCATCAAAAATGAAAAGTATATGGCCTGCATCCCTTTCCTGGCTTAAAAAATATGCAAGCTTGACCCTCTGGCTCTCACCGCCCGACAGGGTGCTTGATGATTGCCCCATCTTTATATAACCTAAGCCCACATCAGACAGCGGCTTCAGTTTTTCAGTTATTCTTTTTTCACTCCTGCCAGGATGGCTGTTGAAGAACTCTATTGCATCATCTATTGTCATCTCAAGCATATCATGGATATTTTTCCCGTGGTACTTCACTTCAAGTACCTCCTTCCGGAAACGCTTGCCCTTGCATGCTTCACATGTAAGTTCGACGTCAGCCATGAATTGCATCTCAACTTTTATTATGCCTTCTCCCTGGCACTCTTCACAACGTCCTCCTTCAATGTTGAAAGAGAAGTGCGATGCTTTAAAGTTGTTCTGGACCGAAGCCTGCTGTTCAGCATACAATTTTCTTATTTCATCGTACGCTTTCAGATAAGTAACGGGATTCGAGCGGCTTGATTTACCAATCGGGTTCTGATCAACTATCTCGACTCCGGTGAGACCTGCAAGATCGCCGGCAAGTTCCCTGAACTGCCCGGGCTTCATATTATTGTCATTCAACCTGCTGCTTAGAGCTTTATACAGGATATCAGAAACAAGGCTTGATTTCCCTGATCCGCTTACACCTGTGACTGCTGTTATAGTGTGGAGCGGGAATCTGACATCTATATTCTTGAGGTTGTTTTCCCTCGCGCCTTTTACTTCAATGCAGGAGTTCCATTTCCTCCTTGCTTTCGGAATGGGGATTGCAAGCCTGCCGCTCATGTAAGATGATGTCAGTGACTGATTTGCAGTAGTCAGGTCAAGACTTCCCTGGAAAACAACTTCTCCTCCAAGCCGCCCCGCTTCCGGGCCCATATCAATGATCTCATCAGCAGCCTTTATTATCTCTTCTTCATGTTCAACAACAATAACCGTATTTCCCATGTCACGAAGTTCTTTCAGCACCTTTATAAGCAGATTAGTGTCACGGGGATGCAGTCCTATGCTTGGCTCATCGAGTATATACATCGATCCTACAAGGTTGCTTGCAAGTGATGTCGAGAGGTTTATCCTCTGAGATTCTCCTCCTGACAGGGTGGACGATATCCTGTCGAGAGTGAGATATGGCAACCCGACATCAAGTAATAACCGAAGCCTGACACGGATCTCTCTCAGGAGCCTTTCGGCTATCTGGCTCTCTGTTGACGATAAATTAATATTTTGAAAATGAGTGTATAACTGATCAACGGGCATTTTTACCAGTTCCCGGATCGATCTGCCGGCAACTTTTACATAGCCGGCTTCTTTTTTAAGCCTCGATCCTCCGCATTCCGTGCATATTGTTTTTCCACGATACCTGCTCAAAAGGACCCGGTACTGTATCTTGTATTTCTTCTCCTCAAGATGCTCAAAGAACTTGTTGAGGCCGTAGAAATACCTGTTGCCTTTCCAGAGGAGTGCTTTATGCTCCTCACCAAGCTGAAAATATGGTTTGTGCACCGGAAAACCGAACAGGTCAGCATTCATTATCAGCCGCTCCTTCCATTTCTTCATAGTCTCTCCTTTCCAGCAGACTATTGCATCATCATATACCGAAAGATTTTGGTCAGGGATGACGAGCGCCGGATCTATACCCAGTATCTTTCCATAGCCTTCGCAGACCGGACATGCCCCGATCGGGTTATTGAAACTAAAGAGATGTTCCGATGGTTCCTCAAAGAGAATCCCATCCTCCTCAAACTTATTTGAGAAATTCTCCCTTCTTATTCCCTTGTCTGTAAAAATGACTGCCTGGCAATAACCTTTCCCTGTGTGAAACGCAGTCTGCGCAGAATCGGCAGCCCTGCTGAAATCATCAGATGTGTGACTTATGATAAGCCTGTCAATGACTATGTTGATCTTTTGACCCGGCTTCAGGCTTTCAGGATCTTTTATCTCGTCTATCCTTATCAGCTCACCTTCTGCTTCGATCCTGTTGAAACCCTGCTTCTGAAGAAAGGACAGATAATCGGCAGACTGTATCTTTTCAGGCACTTCTCCGGCAGATGTGATAATAACCTTTGTTCCTTCAGGCAGCGAAGCAAGAAAATCGACAATGTCATCAACACTGTGCTTTTTGACCTCTTTCCCGGAAACAGGGGAATATGTTCTCCCTATTCTGGCATATAGAAGACGCAGATAATCATAGATCTCTGTCGATGTTCCTACAGTGGAGCGCGGATTTCGTGAATTGACCTTCTGCTCTATCGCTATAGCGGGAGGAATGCCTGTTATAAAGTCCACTTCAGGCTTGTTCATCCTGCCAAGGAACTGACGGGCATAGGCAGAAAGACTTTCGACATACCTTCTCTGTCCTTCGGCATAGATTGTATCGAAAGCAAGTGAGGATTTTCCTGAACCTGATACTCCTGTTATGACAATGAACCTGTTACGAGGGATATTCAGGCTGATATTCTTCAGGTTATGAACCCTCGCTCCCCTGATTTCTATGCTTCCGTTCATCAAAATTTAACCTTCCCTGATGTAAAATTTAAATAAAAACCCAAAAGTAATATATTAAGATTAAAAAAAATTTACTTTCTTTGATGTTGCATAATAATTCAATTAAGGAGGACTGCCTATTACGAAACTCTACTCTTGGTAATTAAAAGAGTGAGCTATGAATAAGATGATTCCCGACTATGAACTGATACAAAGGTTCATAAAGGGTGAGGAGTCCTGCTTTGAGCAGTTAATCCACCGTCATAAGAATAAAGTGTATGCGTATATTAGTTTGTATATACGTGATCAGGCACTTGCTGAAGATCTGTTTCAGGATACTTTCATGAAGGTTATCCAGTCAGTAAAATCAGGAAGATACCAGGATAACGGAAAATTCATTTCCTGGGTAATGCGTATCGCACATAATCTCATAATCGATCATTTCAGAAGGATCAAACAGATGAACACTGTATCGAACGATGACTACGATTCTGACCTTTTTAATTCAAGAAGATTTGCAGAATCGACTGTCGAGGATAACATTATACGAAAACAGATCCACAGGGATGTGAGGCAAATGATCAGTCAGCTTCCCGACGACCAGCGCGAAGTTGTGATTCTCAGGCATTATGCCGGACTGAGCTTCAAGGAAATCGCCGATATGACTGACGTTAGCATAAATACTGCTCTTGGCCGGATGAGATACGCCCTCATTAACATGAGAAAATTAATGGAGGAAAAGAAGATCAGCCTTACACTTAACTAAAGGTACAAAGGTATTACGGTGTTACGGAATTGCCCATTAAAGGGAAAAGTTTTATAATTCCTTAAGAATTATTCAATTCTATACAATACATAGCTTTATGGTTTCGTTCTTACAGAAACTAAACCATGAAGCCTATGGGATCAACTTCTACTCATTTTCTTTCATATCGTGAAATAAATACTGCGGGTGTAGACCTTTTTGATGATGCCTGGGGCTTCTATCCGCAGTTCAGCGATGTGATCGATATTCTGAAAGTCCTCAGACCGTTACCGGATACCCGCCTAACCCGGCAGCTCATAAAGAAAGTCAGAAGGAAACACTGAGATCATTTCGATTGAAATAATCAAGCTCTCCTGATATCCTTATACGGAGCAGCATTCTCTATTTCCCCCATTGAAAGGGGGAGGCACAGATCCAATTCCCTATTTTCTTTTAAAATAAATCCATAATAATCCTTGTATATTATTATTTAAAATAATATCTTTGTGATATCAAATTAATATCATACACAATGAAACAGGAATTTACAATCAAACCGATTTCAGGTTATCTGGCTCTGCTGATAGCAATATTGTTTATTGGCGTAGCAATTGCCGGATTTGCTTTCAACATTATCTGGCTTGGAGTTGCACTTACAATTCTCTTTATTTTTATGACTATAGGTTTTAAGGTCGTAAATCCGAACGGATCACTTGTAATGGTTCTTTTCGGAGCCTATAAAGGTACAATACGGGAGAACGGATTCTACTGGGTCAATCCCTTTTACGTTACAAGGCATATTTCTTTAAGAGCCCGTAACTTTGACAGTGAACCGATTAAGGTAAATGATAAAATCGGTAATCCCATAAAGATCGGTTTTGTACTTGTATGGAGAGTACTGGATACATACAAGGCTGTCTTTGATGTTGATGATTTTCAGCATTTTGTCCTGGTTCAGAGTGACGCTGCCCTTAGGAAACTGGCAGGTCTGTATCCCTATGATAATTTTGAGGATCATGAAGCTGAGATAGCTCTCAGGAGCGGGGGAGAAGAGATCAATGAGGAACTTGAGAAAGAAATAAGGGAGAGATTAATTATTGCCGGGATAGAAGTAATAGAAGCGAGGATCAACTATATTGCCTATGCTGAAGAAATAGCTAATGCAATGTTGAGGAGGCAACAGGCAACTGCTGTTGTTGCTGCCAGGTTCAAGATAGTTGAAGGCGCTGTTTCAATGGTACAGATGGCCCTTGAACAGCTTTCAGATAAGAATATAGTGGAGCTTGATGAAGAGAAGAAGGCAGCTATGGTAAGTAACCTTATGGTTGTCCTCTGCGGTGATAAGGATGCTACTCCTGTTGTAAACACAGGAACATTACATGCATGATATGAAAGAGAAAAAACCGTTTGTTCTCCGAATGGATCCTGACAAGCTGAAGGCTCTCGAGAAATGGGCAGCTGATGAATTCAGAAGCACAAACGGGCAGATTGAATATATAATTGATCAGGCTCTCCGTAAGACGGGCAGATTGAAATCAGGTTCTGCAAAAGAAAAAAGCGGAGAAAACCAGGACACTGAAAAGCCTACTGATTGATAAAATACACTGAATGGCAGGCAGCAATGCCTGCCGTTTCAGTTCTCAGACGGCTTCTCCCGAGATGAACCGGACAGAATCCTGCTCTGATTGCAGCTGCAACCTCATCTTCCGTGAAATCTCCCTCAGGACCGATAAGGATAACTGCATCATCTCCTTTTTTGCAGACATCCCCGATACTCTTCTTTTCAGTCTCATTGCCGCAATGAGCTATCATGAGGGTCCCTTTATTGACAGTGCTTATGAATTCATTAAATGTTACAGTATTATTGAGAACAGTATCCTTTGCCTTGAGCGACTGTTTCATGGCAGATACTATCAATGAATTGATCCTCTCAATCCTGATCCCTGGTTTTTCAGTCCGGCTGCAGATAACAGGCGTTATCTCATCAATTCCGATTTCAACGCTTTTCTCGATAAACACTTCAAGCCTGTCAGGATTTTTCAGAGGTGAGATGGCTATATGAAGCCTGTAATTTCTTTTTTCAAAATCATTTTTAATATCAGTTACCTCAATAGTGCATTTTTTCGGATTGGCATCTGCAATCCTTCCGCTGAACAGGTTGCCTTTGCCATCTATCATACTTACTTCATCACCCTTTTTTAAGCGAAGCACTTTTATGCAGTGCCTTGATTCATTCTCATCGAGGGAGCAAAGCTTACCGGAAATATCACGAATATAAAATACCTGCATAAGAAATAGATTATAAAAGCGGGTTACCTGACAATCCCGTCAAGATTTTGCTGTTCATTTCCTCCGTCGCCAGTCATCTTTTCAATGAATCTCATCAGCCTGTCCTGCGTGGAGATCATATATGAATAAGGTTTCTTGTTATTTGAAGCGGGATGTCTTCTGGCTTTTGCCTTCTGCCCGGCAATAAGGTTGTTAAAACCGCTGTTGCCCGAGTATGTCATCATATTACCGCTTATATAGGAAAAGTAATAATATACAGATTCACTCGCTTTAAGGTATATGTCGAACATATCACCTGAACGGCGGCGTTGTATTTCCACGTACCCGTCGACATACACATTTACAGGTTGTGTCCCTATATATCCCAGTCCTATTTTGCCTTTTGACCTGAAAGATGATGATGCCTCATTCCAGTAAAGAGTGACGTCGTTAAGCAGTATTTCAAAATTGAATTCCTTTGGCAGGCTGGCTGTGCCGCTGAACAGATCGAGCTGCTCCTTGAGCCTGGAAGCTGCTTCAGCGCCGACAAGATCATCCATTCCTTTTCTGTAAAATTCACTGTTCAGATTCACTGATTTCAATGATGGCGTGAGTCTGAACTCATCACTCATCATATTAAGTCCTTCCGGTGTAAAATGAAAATCGAATCCCAGTATAGTCTGAATCTCAACCTTTCCTGAATCGAGGGTTTGATTGACTCTGCCTGCACCTGTAAGATTTATGAAATCAAATGTTGCACCAAGGTTTGTCTTACCTTCACCTGAGAGTATGCACTTTTCTGTATCAAATGAAATTAAATTGCCCGGGAGGCTCTGATCAGCAATTTTTACTAGAGAAGTTATAAGGTAACGTTTATTTGCTTTCTCATAGTAGAGGTATCCCTGCGAGTTAACTATTGCCACGTCAGCCCATGATTTCTGGGCAGATAAAAATGCCGGATAAATATGTACTGAATCGATATTGATGAATGACCCGGAGAAGACAAGGTTATTGTTCGCATCACGTGGTTTTTCACTTATCGGGATCATAATTCGCTCGGGATCAATTTCCTGCTTGAACTGAATAGGATAGGATCTGAAAGAACCGCAGGTATTAATTATTCCTGCAGCTCCCGAGAAAAGCAAACGATCCTTTTTTGAGGAGAGGCGGACATCCCCGAAAAATGAGAAAGCAGGACTAAGCTTAAAATTCTGGTTGACAGGAATATATCCGATTGCGCTTGTCATAAGTGAGTCGACAGTTAACTCTGTGAAATTTATGTTCTGGATCTCTTTGTTCTCATCCAGGTAGTCGTAAACACCGCTTCCGCTGTATCTCTTTGTTGATTCGATATCGATCTTTGCGGAGTGAAGCAGATGCCTGTTGTTGATCGCCACAATGGCATTCTGAAGCTGGTTTATCTTAGCCCTCCTGTTTATTGTAAGCTTGCCCTGTTCGGGCTGTATCAGCGCATCAGCAATATGCAGGTAGTTGATATTCTCGGCTTCAATATATTCCTGGTCAACATGATATCTTGCCTTCCAGGAACTGAAAGCAATAGTGTCGCCAATTACATTTGTGGCGAGGAATGTTGGTTTATCCAGGTTGTTAAAATCGGTTTTAAGCAGCATATCTGGTGTGAGAAGCTGTATTTCTTCCTTACCCTTTTGTTCCATGCTCAGTATCCTTGTATCCTGGTTGTAGATGAAATCTGTCATTTTACATATATACTGTATCTCAGGGAATTTAACCATTGAAGTATCAGTATTCAGATGGAAGCGGGTTTCCCTCAGGTCAAAATTTATTTCTGTGCGGGTATCTTCAGCAATGAATGCATATCCGCTTGTTGAAGGTGATTTGAAGTTATAATCGCAGCTGTCAGCTTTGATAGAATTAGCTGTAAAGCTGTATGTATTTGAAGTTATCCTGGAGTCTGTAGTGTTTACAATTCCTTCTCCGGTAAGTGATCCGGGTTTAAGAGACAGACTTCCGTCAAGAGTTGTCCCGTTGTCAAACATATTGAAGCCTTTGTCTCTGCTGCTTACTGCAAGCCATTCATCCTCTGGTATGAGCCATTTTATTTCAACATCCTGACTGCTGAGGATGGGATAGAGTCCTGCACTGTCGCGGTCAAGTGTGAAGACAGAAGCCCGGGTAACCATACTGTCGGGGTAAAATCTCAATTCTTCACTTTTAATTGCTGCTGTAAGATGTTTCAGGGTACCTTTCCCTACAAGACCTTTGCTGCTTATATTAAGGCTGTCATAAATCCTGCCTTTTGAACCATAGATTTCTATTCCTTCCTCTGGAATAAACATATTGAAACCAAGAGAATTATCAGGCTGAATGGCAAGGGTTTGCCGTGTGGGGCTGATGATGTTTCCTCCGAAGAAAACCCCGCTGACATCCATATCCTCTATCTGGAAGTGATCGATATTCTCATACATAAAGGGATCGACAACGAAATAAAAGTCTTTTTTTGAATAGATATTTTGAAGTCCGGGCAAATCATCAAAGAAGATGTATGAGCTGTCTGCAGCATTTATTATCGGATATTGCCTGAGGCTCTGCAATCCTGACTTGTTATTCGGATCATCTATATAAAGTTCAGCTGATGCAAGCTGAATTGTATTATCAACTCTTTTTATAACCGGGTTTCCATAAACATCAATTTCTTCGGTTTCAACTGCAACTCTTATTGAATCTATCTTTGCCAGACTGATCTTGAAAGTGTCATAGCTGAAAGTGAAATCACGTCCGAAAAATGTCAGCAGTCCTGCTTCAACGACTCCATCGAATTTCAGGGTGCGATTCCTTCCTATAGTTAATTGCTGGTTGTAAGGATAAAGGGCAACCCGTTGTGAATCGCTGAGAAAAACCTGATTGACGCCATTCACCTGCAGATCAAAATCAGTGAGATCGAGTATTGCATTATCGACCGGTGCCCTTGTCTCACTGTTGATCCTCAGTACATCGTAATCCTGTTTCTTGGAGTAAGAATTAAGGAAATCATCTACCTTCTTTTTAAGGGTTATCTCATTGAATTTTCTGTCGTAGAAAATAAATCCCTTATTGGCCATATCGATGCATAATCCTGTTACTGTTTCCACAGGCTTATTGAGCCATTTGGCGAATTCCTCTACAGGAAAGGTAGTCGAGTAGTAATACTCGGCAAACCTTTTGAACCTTACAAGAGGATGGTATTCATCAATTCCTGCAAGACGCGTAAAGTAATCGGCATTGAAAAATGAACCTGATTCGAACTCAGCCTGTCCCATTGATGCACCTTTAGCCCTTGTAAGGATGGCTTTTGACTCATTCATGTTCCAGGAGAGAAGTTCGAAGTACATGTCGAGGTTGTGAAAAGAATTAAAATAAGGACTTCTTGATACGGGGTTGTTAGCCCTGAAAAGATTGACCTGTTTGTCTTTTGCATTAAAAGAGAAAGCCAGATTTGAATGGTAGACTGAATCTTTGTCAAGGTAAAGGGTCATTTCGGCTTCAGCACTTGCCAGTCCGTCTTTTGCAAACATGAATTCTCCCGATCGTATTTTCAGAAAAAGAGTATCCTGTCTGCGGAAAGTTAATACTGCCGACATATTTGATCCGCCGCTTCCCTTTACATTTGCTCCTTCAAAGGCAAGCCCTCCTTTATAGTCAATACCTTCATAAATATTTTCCAGCTGGAATTCCTTTGTGTAAGTCTCAAAACGTGGGTATGTAGCTAATATCTTATTGGTTACCGGAATAGTCTGGTCGGTGAGGAAGCCCATTACAGGTGTCTTGAAATATGTTTTATGCGTCAGCATGGCTGAATCAACCGTGAAGCTGTTTCTTGAGGTATTGACATAAAAGCTTTGAAGCTCGGCAAAGACCTCATCCCCGGGGAAGCCGGCTTTTTCCCATGTCACAATGCCTTGTGTGCCGCGAAATTGCTGGAATTCAGGGTAATATACTCCCGAGACATTGTAGATCTCTGTGCTGTCCTTCTGTGAATAACAGGTGAGAGTCGCATTATTTATAATAGCCTTGAAGACTGTGTCGTGCAGGAAAGTAAGTTTTGTGTTTTTAACTTTCCATTTCATCCCGGATACTTCAGAAATTATATTGTCCGTGATCATTAATCCGGTATTCCTGATATACCTGTCAATATTTTCCGACGGATAGCGCGGATCAAATACTATTTCGCTCAGTCCTGTCAGCCAGTTGGTTAGAAATCCCGGTTCAGTTTTCCAGTCGACAAACTTATTTAATGTTACAATGAAGTTATTGAAGTTAGGAACCGGTCTCATGAACCTGCCATAGAGCTGACTTATAACATCGATGATCCGTGTTTTGTCTTCCTGTTTGTAAACAGTGCTGTCCCATTTTGCAAGAAACGATTGAAGGCTTTCCTTCTGCTCATCATTCAGGTTTGGTCCCATGAATGCTGTTAGCTCTGACCTGAATTTGGTAAAATCACCGGTAAAGGGAGATCTCACCTGTGCTCCAAGTTTCCCTGGAATGATCAGCAGGAAAGCAAAACATAAAATGATGAGTCTTTTTGGCATTTTCCTTATTAATGATTCCCGGTGGCACCGTGGGTGCTTTCACTAAAACGCTTCTGCAATTGCAGTAAAATCTTCTTTTTTAAGAGAAGCGCCGCCGATAAGACCACCATCAACATCAGGGTTGGAGAATATCTCCGCAGCGTTTGATGGCTTACAGCTTCCTCCATAGAGGATTGTCATATTGTCAGCGATAATACTGCCATATTTCTCATTTACAAGTTTACGTATGTATTTATGCATCTCCTGTGCCTGATCTGGCGTTGCAGTCAGTCCGGTGCCTATAGCCCATACCGGTTCATAGGCTATTACAACGTTTTTTATATCTTCCGGGCTGACAGGGAAGAGCCCTTCTTCAAGTTGTTTTTCCACAACGGCGAAGTGCTTTTGTGATTCTCTCTCTTCCTTTATCTCGCCACAGCAGAATATCACTTTCAGGCCTGCTTTAAGAGCCAGTGAGGTCTTCCTGTTCAGGAGCCTGTTATCTTCATTGTAATAGCTTCTTCTTTCAGAATGCCCTGTAATAACATATTCAGCACCTGTGCTTTTTATCATGGAAGCCGATACCTCACCTGTATAAGCTCCGGAAGCTTCTGATGCGCAATTCTGGCCTCCCGTTTTAAGATTCCCTGACTTAAGGATCT
>JAEAME010000776.1_pt1 | contig 28141 bp, 20 predicted proteins | sample 8958731 | NCBI WGS metagenome assembly JAEAME01 (sample SAMN16933194, study PRJNA681113) | bioreactor sludge metagenome | isolation source: anerobic bioreactor sludge (Control) | place: India:Bengaluru | collected 2018-10-24 | reverse complement strand
GCAGCCCTTGCCCTTTTCGAGAACGATGAGCGGGTTGATGTCGAGGTTTATGATCTCAGGGTGAACCACGAGGAGCCGTGAGATATTCACGAGAGCGTGCGCGAGCGCTCCAATGTCAGAAGGTGTACTGCCCCGAAATCCTTTGAGCAGTTTTGAACCTTTGGTTGAATCGATCATCTGCCTAGCAGTTGTTAAGTCAACAGGGGCAACCCGGAGAACCGTGTCCCTGAAGACTTCGACAAACATACCTCCAAGACCGAAGAGGATGACCGGCCCGAACTCGCTATCGCGCTTGCCTCCGACTATCACCTCAACTCCGGCAGGGATCATTTTCTGAACAAGATAGGCATCTGCCCGGCGTTGTTTTAGATACCTTCCGAGGCTAGCATTATTTTCAACATTAAGCTTCACCCCACCGGCCTCTGTTTTGTGGAGCACCTGGGGTGATGCGATTTTCACCGCCACGGGATACCCAAGCTCCCTCGCTTTCACTATGGCCTCATCAGCTGTTCCGACGACTGCATAATCCGGCACCTGAATGCCATATTCTCTGAGAAGGGAAAAGCTCGTTTGCAGGTCAACCATCCCGTTTGATGCACAGGGTGCCAGCGTTTTTCTGTGACGATTAAAATTCATCAATTGTCTGCCGGAAACCTGTCCGTCTTTTCTCCTATGGTGTGCGAGAGACAATGCCAGGGCTTTCATGGCATCGTCAACATCGGTGAATACAGGAAAATCAGCCGCTTCTTTAAGATGAAACCAGCGCTCCTTATTGGTGACCATGCAGAACACGATCGGTTTTCCATACACTGGCGTTAAACGGGCAGCGTCCTTCAAAGCCTTTTCTACCGCAAGACCGTCTGTCTCAGAGCTGAACGTTGCAACAAAAATTACACCGTCTACGTTCTTCTCCAGGAGGGCCTTTTCGAAAATTTCACCGTAGACATTCAGACTGTAAACGTCCCCCACATCTACAGGGTTTGTCATCCGTATGACATTTATTTTCTTGCTTTTAACAAGATCGAAAAAACCTTCAGATAACTTAGCCGCCACAAAACCATGGCGGTGTGCTGCATCGCCCGACAATACGCCGTGTCCCCCTGAACGCGTAATGAGGGCCAGCCTGTTTCCTTTTATGATGGGGAGGCTGAATACCTTGAAGGCATCCAGCATTTCACGAAAATTCTGCACTCTGTGGATTCCAGCCTGTTTGAGGGCGGCATCGGCTACTTCGTCGTCACCGGCAAGGGCAGTTGTATGAAACCTGGCAACCTCCGCAGCGGCAGGGGTACGGTTTGCCTTGAGGCACACAACTGGTTTGGTGGTTTGCAAAGCGATCTCCAAAAGCCTTCTTCCACTGGTAAAATTTTCAAGATACAGTCCAATAACGGCAGTATTTTGATCGTTGACAAGGTATTCGAGACAGGTGATTTCATTGGTAAGAAGTTTATTTCCAATGCTAATGAGTTTGTTAAGTCCGACACCCTCGCATGATGCGAGCATGGACGTATCGTAAAAAATTCCGCCACTCTGGGAGATAAGGGAAGCAGATCCTTTTTTCATATAACCGGGATTAAGGACAAAGAAGGGAAGCACAACACCATTTTCCAGGTTAATCACTCCAAAGCAGTTCGGTCCTATGACCTGTATCTCATACTGTTCAGCAATTGACCGGATTTGATTTTCCAATTCTTTCTTGCTTTCATCGAATTCGGTGAAACCTCCTGACTCGATGATCACATGACGGATTCCTTTTTTTCCGCATGCCATAAGGGTTTCGGGGACAAACCTTCCCGGGACCAGAAGTACTGCCAGATCTGGTACTTCTTTGATTTCATTGACAGATGTAACTATCTTTCTCTTGCCAAGCTTTCCTTGTGTTGTTCCTACAGGAAAGGCCTTGCCGTCAAATCCAAAACGGTCCAGATTCTCCACGATGATACGGGCGAGATTGTTACCAGTTGAGGAGACGCCAAAAATGGCAATACTCTCTGGATGAAAAAATTTTTTCATAGCGACTGGTCTCAAAACGATTTAGTATACTCAGTCTTTGGTGTGAAAACAAGGCGGTGTTTCCTCGAGGAGGCGAACTGAGGTATCAAGTGCATCCGCTGCCTTTCCTCCTGTTGCGATGAGCTCAACGTTTTCACCATGAAGAGCCTCAAGGAATTTTGGCGAGAGTATGGATTTAACATTCAGGTACTCTTTTTTGCCGAATAGCTTAAAGTTGTAATGTTCCATTTTGCTTTTATGAATATAAATATCACAATGAAAATTGCGTGCAACCTCAGCAAGTTTCGCTATTTCGATGTGGATACCACTATTAATATGGTCAATTTTCACAGTCTGCTCAATAAATCCATTTTTCTCAAGTGATTCTCGCTCTTCCCGCCAGATGCAACCATATTTTTCAATCCATTCCATCGCGGCCTTTGTACTGCCGATGTCATGACCTTCCTTCTCAGATTCAATCCATTTGTATTTCTGTATTTCCTGACGCTGCTCCTGGTTGTCTTCAACTTGTTTCCTGCAAAAAAAATCAGCCTCGCAGTTGTTGATGAAGTCTATCATGGCTTCTTCAAAACCGACTTCCCTCCCTTCTCTTTCAGAGAGATAGTATTTATGGGTTTCTATTGCGCTAAGCTCAGAGGGGATGAGATCTATTTCTTTTACCATGATGGTTTCCTGCAAAATAATATCTCGTCGTGCTTCTATCGGATGATAAGGACTGTGCGTCCATCGCATATTTTACCTTAGATTCCTGTTGCGCCAAATGACACATACATCATACGATATATTATCGATTATTTATATTATTACTTCAGAGATAAAACATGAACAGGTTTCTGCAAAGACAACCGAAAGAAATCTATGCTGAGAGGGGGATATGAAAATAATCGCTATAAATGGAAGTGCCAGGGGGAAGAAAGGCGTTACATGGAAAATCCTTGACAGATTTCTACGAGGCATTGAAGAAAGTGGCACCCAGGTCTACTCCATACAACTTAAAGACCTTACCATCTCGTATTGCACGGCGTGTTTGACCTGTATGCATAAGACGCCTGGTAAATGTGCAATTAAAGATGACATGGACAAGATATATCCTCATTTGAAGGTTTCAGACATCCTTGTTATAGCAACACCTGTTTACGTTGACAACATGAGTGCCCAGACGAAGGCCGTCGTGGACCGGTGCATTTGTTGCCTGGAACCTTTCCTGAGGATTGATGCCGCAGATCGCGTACGGCATCCTTTTAGCTGGACCATGCCGAAGAGGTTTTTTCTTATTTCGACATCAGGATTTCCGGAACCTGAAAGCTTTTTCCCTCTCCTTAAGACCTATCAGGCCCAGGCTGCTAATTTTGGCAGTGAATCCTTAGGCGAAATTTGCATACCTGGATCAATTGCTTTGCAGATGGCGCCGCAGCTCCTTGAACCTCACCTTGATATGATCCAGCAGGCAGGGAAGATGCTTGCCATGCAAGGAAGGGTTGAGTCAACCCTTTTGGCAGAGATTAATAAACCGATTGTCACACGAGAAAGATATCTTGAAATCGCTGCTCAATATGAAGTGTGGGCGAGAAAGAGCAGGGAAGGATCAATCCGGTAATCGTATAGAGTATGTCGTATTTCCTAAATGCTAGATCATTCCATCGATATGTGATATACGAACGATAGAGACATTCAGCTACGGAGGGAAAGGATTTGGGAGTGATTTCAAAAATTATCCATTTTTTCACATCGGACATCTTCACGCTACGCGAAAAAGATCTTCGACCATTCCAGGCATTTCTTGTTCGTTACCTACGTATCTTTGCCCTGGCCATTCATGGATTTATCAAAGACCGATGCAGCTTGCGGGCATCTGCTCTGACGTATTACTCGCTTCTTTCCATAGTACCAGTCTTTGCAATGGCTTTCGGCATTGCCAAAGGGTTTGGCCTTGAAAATTTTATCCAAAAAGAGATTATCAGTATTGCAGAGACTGCAAACTGGCCATCAGAAATTGTTGATCGTATTCTGAGTTTCTCCCATTCTCTCCTCGGAAAAGCGAAAGGTGGTCTTATGGCTGGGGCTGGTTTCATCTTCCTGTGCTGGACAGCAATATCGATCCTGAGCAGGATAGAGGAATCCTTCAACCATATCTGGGGAGTAAAGAAGGCAAGGAACATTGTCAGGAAGGTAACAGACTATATTTCCATTGTAGTGTTTACGCCTGTCCTTATGATTGTTGCAGGGAGCGCGGCTGTTTTGGTGGGAAGCAAGGTCCAGGCAGTTATTGGCAGGATAGAACTGCTCGGACCCGTCAGTGGGCTAATTCTCATTGCGCTTAAATTTCTCCCCTATGTATCTATCTGGGCTATGCTTACGTTAAATTATATTATTATTCCAAACCGGCGGGTTCCCTTCGGATCAGCGGTCTTCGCGGGCATAGTGACCGGTACTATTTACCAATTAATACAGTATGTCTATATAAAGTTCCAGATCGGAGTCGCAAACTATGGAGCCATATACGGGAGTTTTGCCGTTTTGCCCTTATTTGTGGTCTGGCTGCAGTTGAGCTGGATGATCGTTCTCTTCGGGGCTGAGATTGCAGTTGCCAAAGAAAATCATGAGATCTATGGCTTTCGCCCGGACTTTTCAAAACTGAGTATGGCAGCGAGAAAAACTCTTGCCATCGAAGTATTCCATCTTCTTGTAAAGCGTTTTGCTGATGGCCAGGCCCCTCTTACGCCAAGCCAGATTTCGAAGGAGGTTCAAATTCCGAAGCGGCTTGTTTTGCTGCTTCTTCATGATCTTATGGCCACGGGTCTTGTGGTCGAAACGGCCAAAGAAGTGAAGCATGAGCCTACCTACCAGCCGGGAAAAACAATAGAAGGCCTGAGAATCCAGGAGGTTATCGGGGCTTATGAAAGGGTTGGCACAGAGCCGTTATCCAGAAAGATGACCGAAGGTGATAAGGTCAATGCATCCTTGCGTGATTTTGAAAAAGCAACAGGTGGAACAGAAGAGAACGTCGCAATAAAGGATATCTGAAAAGCTGTTTATTAGACCAAGCTCAATAATTGCAATGGTGACGGGTATTTCCCGCAAACACGCTCATCCAAATGGTAAACCAGTGTTGGGTTTTCAGATTTCTTACTATTTTATCCTAAAATCTACCCTGCTTGCCCTGAGATTTTCTTTCTTTTCAGGGACGAGGTTCTGAGCCTGGACAATAAACAGTCTGTTCGGGGTCACCTTTCCGGATCTTAAGATAAAATCCTTTACCGATGTAGCCCGCCCAAGGGCCAGGTTTCGGAGGTCTTCATCCTTCACAACGATATTTGTCAGCATGAGTTTTTCCATCTCCGGCACAGGCAGTTTTTTTGTAAGGCCAACAATATTCCGTGGCTTGGCGAACTTCTCGGCCCCATAGGCCGATCTCAGGTACTTCTCGTACTCCTCCGGACCTACCGTTACGTCGTCTATGTGTGCAGGAGCTTCATTCTTTTTGGCAAGATCTTTTGCCTTTTGAGTTTTAACCCGTCTTGCGAGCAGGAACCCCTTCAAGCCTTCGCGATCCTTATCCGGGTCCACGTAACCCACGATTTCGACATTCACTGTCGGCCTTTCCTGAAGGGCTTTTACAAGGGTCTCCAACTTCTTCGTGGCACCATCCGTCAGACTGGTCTTGCCATAGTCAAATTCAACGTAGCTCAAGTCCTCGCCGCCACCAAAGAGGGCACCCAGAAGCGCAAAAGGAGAAGTCGCCGCTTTGACGAGGATATTCCTGATGATCTTCCATACGATGCTCCAGATGCTAAACTGGGGGTCATCAAGGTTGCCTGTCACCGGGATGTCAAGATTTATCTTTCCCTGCCTGTCTTTGAGGAGCGTTACGGCGAGTTTCACAGGAAGCTTGATTGCATCGGGGCTTTCCACTTTTTCTCCGAAGGTAAGCTGATCGAGAAGTATTCTATTCTGTGCTTCGATATTTCTCTTGACAATGAGGTACTTGAGGTCGAAAGAAAGCTGACCTTTGTCAATCGTATAACCAACATATTTTCCCGAATAGGGTGAGAGAGGGCTCAGCTCAAAATTCTTGAAGCTTGCGGTGAGGTCAACATAGAAGTTTTCTTTCCATGGGTTTACCTTTCCGACTATTTCGAGGGGCACGTAATCGTTGTACTTTCCCCGTACCTCTACATCAGAAGCTGCATCTTTTTTTGTGGAAAGGCTTGAAACCCTTCCTCCAATCTGCGTGAGGTTTGCTGAGTAATTTGGCTTTATGGACTTGTCGGTGAATTTGATCGTTCCGCCTTGAAGAGTAATTCCTCCGATTTCAACATTCGTTGGTGTTGTCTGGTCCGAGGGGACAGCTGTAGTTGTTTGTGTTGTGGATGGTTTGGCAGGTGGTTTATCGTTTTGTTTGGTTGCCCCTTCCTCTTCGACCATGATGTGATGAAGATTGAGCGAACCATCGGGCTCAATCGCTATTGCAGCAAAAAAGTCTGACAACGATATCCCTTTGACATTATAACGCAATGGATTAAAGCTAATGTCAAGGTTATCGAAAGAGAGGGTCTGCCATCGGAGTAATTCTTCGTAATCTTCTTTGTTCGCCGCATGAAACTGGTTAATAAGGAGCTTTCCGGTATATTTGGCAGTTACATCCTTGCCCTCAGGTTTATCAAGTACTAAAGTGCCCGAGGTATTTACATTTCCTGATGAGATATGCACTCTGACCTTGTCGGTGAAATACGGTTGAAAAGAATTGATACTCAGCCCCTTTGCTTCAAGTGATAGATTCGCCGTCAGAGGCTCAAGACCAATTGTCCCTCTTCCGCTCACTTTACCGGTTTTTCCCAGAAGAAAGGAAAGTTGAAGATCTGCCTTGCTTCCCTTTGCGAGAGAGACGTTTTTGGCCTCTATCTCAGCATTTTTGATTTCTATAGTCACAGGCTCGTCGGGCATTGCATCCAGAAACCGTGCTTTCCCATCATTCCATTTCCATACATCGATAAGAACAGACATAGGTTTCTTGTCTTTGGCCGGTTGCGATGTCTTTGTTGTCTTTGTATCGTCTTTTTGCTGTGCACCACCGAATATTAGGGATGCGATAGTAACGATATCTATTTTCCCGTCTTTGGTGCGTCGCATAGTGACTTCAGGAGAACGAATATTCATCTTTGCCAGATGAAATAAGTCTTCGAGGGGTTTTACTGAGGCAATCTCCAAATCAACTCCTTTTACTTTTAAAAGAGGATTTTTCTTTTCATCTGCAAAGTTGATTTGTTTAAACTCCATTTTGCCGGTTACTTCGAGACCCGGTTTTTTGTCTCCATACTGGATGTAAGAAACCTTCGCATTCAAATCCAGAGAACCCGAAAGGAGGTTAAAGTGCTTCCGTGTTGGCACATAGCCTAAATAATCTGCAAGATCAAGATCCTTAATATTGATATCGAAGTATGTTTCCAGGGAATCAGCAAAGGGCTTTGTTTTGCCTTCGATGACAAGGGCATCACCGTTTATCGATGCGGAAAACCTGGGTTGAATAAAGTTTTGAACATGATATTTTATGTTGGACACAAAAGGAACGGCCAGGTTCAATTCGGTTATCTCGTGGAAAACATCCTTTGGTATGTCGAGAAAGTCAATGGCGCCCCCTGAAATAATGATATTATTTATAGAAAACTGTATCGGCTTTGAAGTTTTCTCCGAAGGCGATGTATCTTCGGAAGCCTTTTCAATCAAATCGCTGAAATTGTATGATCCGTCTTCGTCGCGGATTAATTTTACGTAAGGTTTGGTTAGCCTGATCTCACTTATAACAATCGCCCTTTTAAAGAGTGAAATAGCCTGGATATTTGCGAAGAATTCTTCGAATGAAAGCACAGACTCAGACGTTTCCTTCTCCTTTACGACAGCACCCTTCGCAGCGACCGTAAGCTTTAACGGATTCACTTTGATCTGGTTTATGGACACATCGCGATGAAGGGTTTCGGAAAGGTTTTTTACCAAGAGATACTTTGCCAGGGGGGGGACAACAAAAAAACCAGCAATAACAAAGAATAGAAAGAATCCTGCAAACCAAATGATGATGGTTCTTAGTTTTGGCATAACACTATTATCTTATGGAATTGACAGGTAAAAAACCAGAGAAAAAATTTAAAAAAAAAGGAAGAGGTGTTTCGTGATAAAAAGAAACGGGCCTGGTTGATTCCGGGCCCGTGATAAAGGCTTAGCCTTTTACAACGTTTGACGCTGCAGGACCTTTCGGTCCGCTCACAACGTCAAAAGTCACTGTTTCGCCCTCAGACAGGGATTTAAAACCATTGCCCTGAATGGCTGAGTAGTGAACGAATACGTCGCCGCCGTCATCTTTGGTAATGAAACCAAAGCCTTTTGACTCATTGAACCATTTCACAGTTCCTTTTGCCATGCTGACTACCTCCTTGTTAGAATATGGAAGAATACGGAACTGAGTTATGAAGAGATGACAAAAATAAAACGCTTTGCAGCTACAACTAACAGATGTTTCCGAAACCCCGAAAAAATTATCGCATAAAAAAGAAAAAACTACAAGAATTATTCTACGTCTTGTGTGTTGTCCTCGGACGTTGATTCCTCAGCAATGAGCTCTCCGTTGTCCTGTTCATCGGTATCGGTTTCTTTGTTGGTCTTTCCGCCGAACCTCCGCTGTCTCTTTTCTTCCTGTTTTTGCAGTCGTAAGAGCTCCTTTCGCCTCTTATCGCTTTTGAAACCTCCGCCATGTCTTGCCAATGTTACCTCCTCAATCTGTCCACCACTGGTTCCTGATTCGTTTAACCAGTGATTGAGAATAATGGGTCAGTAATGTTTAAGCTCCCGCAATTTTTCTTTGTGCTTCCCGGAGAAGATCAATAATTGCATCAACCTTTTCAGGGGCAAGGGAAATACCTTCTGATGTGGGCATCAGCTCTCCATCGTTGATTACTTGATATGAACGCAAATCAACAACCTTCACTCCCTTTTGATCTTCTATCGTTACCATGACTCTTCGCTTGGAATTTGTCGTTATTTTTCCAATGAGCATACATCCTCCTGTAAAAAATTTCAAAGCTAAATATTATTCTGGTGCTATTGTCAACGGCAGGTAGATAAGACTGCTGCGTATTAAATGTTATTCTACCACATACTGCTTCCTCATGCTACTTCTTTTGTAGAGAATGTGTTATCTTTAAATTAATGCATATAGGCGTTGTTCATACAGATGGTTCTCCTTGCGGTTGTGCTGAAGCAGTTGCTGTAGGACTCAAGGCTCTTGGCCATGATGCGATCATTGTAAACTCCGAAGAAATTGAATTTACGGCAGCAGAACTTGCCGGAAAATGTGACCTTGTTATTGATCACACAGACACATTTCGGGGTCGTGGCCTCTTTCGGGCATTTGTACGATTAATGTTGGAGGGACATGGCGCCAGATTGGTTGGTTCAGGCGCGCAGGCCTGTTTTACTGCAGATGATAAAATTGCATCGAAATCTTGTCTTGATAGGGCCGGTATTGTTACCCCTCCAGGGATCGTAATCGGCTCAAAACAATGGAGGCTGCCACCATGGTTGAGGTTCCCTCTCGTTCTCAAACCGGCATTTGAGCATATGAGCAGGGGTGTTGCAGTGGCTGAAACGGTCAGGGAGGCCCGCTCAAAGGCAGCACACATGCTGAAGCAATTTCAACAACCCATTATTGCTGAATCATATATTTCGGGAAGAGAGCTTGCAGTTTCTGTTCTCGAAGGACCTCATGGTCTCGAAATTCTTCCACCATTAGAATGGAAGCTTGGTGAACAGAGGCATGGGTTTCTTACTGAAGATTTCAAATTGGAAGAGCCTGCAGAGGAGAGACAGGATGCAGCAAGGGCAGTCCTGTCCGATGAACTGCTGAATCAGTTGGAAAATTATGTGCGGCAAGCATTCCGGACACTTCAACTGAGAGATTATGCTCGTTTTGACCTTAAACTCTCTCCCGGCGGAACTTTTTACTTTCTTGAAGCAAATGTGACACCAAGCCTTGAACCATTAGAGGCATTTGCTTTATCTGCTCAGTGGGCTGGGCTTAGCTATTCATCGCTCGTCGACCGTATGCTTTCCGCTGCATTAGACCGATACGGCGATTCTACGGAGGTTGGAGAGGCAACGATAACGCTCGGACTTCCAACAGGGCCATTAAAACTCCTGATTCCCCGGGGTGTTCATACACCCCCGCCTTCAACTTTACAGCTCGCAGGACTTCTTGATATACAGGCCGGAGAAAGGGTAATGGAACTTGGCTGTGGAACAGGCATCCTTTCTATTGTTGCTGCAAAACTTGGAGCAAAACGAGTTGTTGCTGTCGACATTAACACAAAAGCTTTGGAGACGACCGTTCACAATGTTCGCCTCAATGGCGTTGAAAAGCAAATAGAAACCCGCTTCGGAACCTGGTATGAATTACTGGGAAAAGAATCAACAGCATCTGATAAAAAAGAGCAGTATGATGTAATTATTGCAACGCCCCCGCAAACCCCTGGTCCTTATCCTTTTGGCCCACGGTATGGAGGGGCTGATGGCACACAACATCTTTTTGCAGTCATTGATGGTGCGCAAGCCTTTCTTTCCCCACAAAGAGGCAGGTTTTGGCTCCTTGCTATTTCCCTTGCTAATCCAAAAGCGGTTTTTGATAGGTTGAAAATGCGTTTTCATAACGTTACACTTGTTTGCCGGACCGGGAGAACCTTCTCATCTGATGAATACGAATCGATCGAGGAAGGATTGTTTCAGTATCTTCTGCGGCTTCGTTCTCATGGTGTGGCAGAATTTGAAGACATAGATAATACACACTATATGTTTTATAATTACTTTATCCGAGCATCAGAACCAAAATCATGATGAAAAAACTGATAATTAATGCAGACGATCTTGGTGCCGATGAGGCGAGAAATAGAGGGATTTTCGAAGCTATTGAAGCCGGTAGGGTGACAAGTGTGAGCATCCTTGTGAATGGGGATGGGTTCGAAGATGCAATGGAACGATGGAGAGGCCTCGACAAGACAGAAATATCCTTAGGCATTCACATCAACCTTTCTGAAGGAAAACCCATCAGCAGGGACCTGCGGATACTCACCGCTCAAGATGGCTTTTTCAGGGGAAAGCAAGCGACCCACGCCCTCCTCAAGGAGCCATCAGGGATTGAACTTGAACGTGAAATACAAAAGGAAATCAATGCCCAAATACAGATCCTCAAGAAATTTAAGATACCAATTACCCACCTTGACGGGCACCAGCACATCCATATAGCGCCGGTTGTATTACCAATTGCGCTATCAGAGGCTACCAAAAATAAAATACAATGGATAAGGATTCCCGATGAGCCGCATCCTTCAATCATAACCCTGATGGCACAACCTGATTCTCAGGGGGAGGCAACTATGTTCAGCAGGCTTGGTATGGCTGCAAGATCATTTGTCATGTTGTCAGAGGTTGAGAGCTGTGATCATTTTCGCGGTCTTTATTCGAAGGGCAAGCTGGATATTTCCCTTCTTGATGAGTTGTTCAAGAACCTGCCTATGGGTCTCACGGAAATGATGGTTCACCCTGGCAGGGTTGCCGACTCCGAAAACACCGGTGTCTTTTCAACCTTCTCGACACAGGAGAGAGAGAAGGAGCTGACCGCCTTGCTCGATCCTGCCTTTCCTTCCCTTCTGCAAAAATACGGGATAAGCCTGACTCCATTCCCGGAAAACCTTCCATAATGAGAGACCGACGTATCCTTATCCTTACACCCACGACGCTGCCTGATATTTCGGGAAATGCCGTTACCGCTGAACGCTGGAGACAATCGCTGATCAAGAAAGGATTGTCAGTAAATGTCCATGCAGCAGAACATCTTGGCCCCGGCAATCTTATTGAACACCTTGAAAACATTAAGCCGGATGTTGTTCATGCTCATCATATATCCAAAGCTGGAGCCATGTTTCTTAATCCTCACATTATAGATCGTTTTGCAAGGCTTCCTCTCGTTATATCTCCTGCAGGGACGGATATCTTGTCCCAGGAAGGACACGTTCGTGATACAGGAACAATTGTTGCTCAGGTTTGCAAAAGAGCACGAGTTATCGTGGCTCAGGGAGAGTGGGTGACTGAGAGACTGTCAGAGCTTATTCCTGATGTAAAAGACAACATTCTTTATGTGCCAAAATCCTTCGCCTGGTTTGGTGACGAAAGTTTTGATGTCCGAAAATTAGCAGGTTGGTCGTCAGAACATTTTGTTTTTTTTCTTCCCGCCGGAATACGGCCGGTAAAGAGAAATCTTGAAACACTTCATGCAATAGCGAGAATTTACGAAATGCGTCCCCATATCCGTCTGGCGCTTGCAGGCCCATCTCTCGATAAGGATTATACGGTCCGTTTTCAGCAGGATTTGGAACGGTGCGGTGAATTTGCCAAATGGATACCAATTATTCCCTGCGGTTCCATGCGCTCGGCGTACACATCCGTCGATGCCGTCATCAATTCATCTTCTTCCGAAGGGCTTTCCAACGCCGTTATCGAAGCAATTGCGGCAGGGAAGCCTTTATTGGCTTCTGACATTCCAGGCAACAGATGGCCAATCCGGGGAAACGAAGACGCTTCGACCTGTGGGCTTCTTTTCAACGTGTCAGATACCAATGATTTCATCAGGCTTGCATTGAGACTCATCGATGACGGAGATCTGAGAAATCAGCTAAGCCAGGCCAGCACAGACCGGGCTTCATCATGGCCAAGTCCTGACGATGAAGCTGCAGGTTTGATCTCTGCTACTGTATTTGATTGACAACCGAAAATAGCTTCTGATAACGTAGTGTCAAAGAATTTTCTTCCGGGGAGGAGGGTTTGATGAATCTTAGCGGCCGAACTGCATTGATTACGGGAGCAGGACAGGGCATTGGCCAGGCATGCGCTGAAGTGTTTGCTGAGCGGGGAGCTACCCTTGTTTTAATTGATAAGAACAAGATGACCTTGCCGAAGGTTGCCGACCAGATTACTGCAAAAGGCGGAGACGTAAGAGCGATCATCATCGATCTTACCCACCACAGAAAACTTCACAAGGTGATCGACGAGATAAAGCTTCACACACACATTGATATTCTCGTGAATAATGCCGGGTTTGACCGCCCGGGAACCACCATGAAGATTGGCAAAGAGCAGTTCAACGCGGTGCTTGGTATCCATGTTGGTGTCCCATTTTTTCTCATAAAGTCATTTATGCAGGAAATGCGCGGGGTTAAATGGGGGAGGATCATAAATATTAGTTCTATCTATGGTGTGCAGGGCGCGAAAGGAGAGGCTGCATACTCCACCGCCAAGGCGGCGGTGATTGGGTTGACAAAGACCACAGCCCGTGAAGCAGGAAAAGATGGCGTGACGGTGAATGCCGTCGTTCCTGGCCTCATCAGGACACCACCTATGATTCGATTGCCTGATAAGTATAAGAACCCTATCATTGAGCAAACATTGTTGGGTCGTATTGGTGAACCGGTTGAAGTTGCAAAGGTGGCAGCCTTCCTTGCATCCGATGATGCTTCGTACATAACGGGTTCCACGATAACTGTTTCAGGGGGGTGGGGGATTTGAAAGTCAGTGAAGAGTTAGAAGTAAAAAGAAAACCGAGAACAGTAAAAGAGGATATCCAGGGAGAGGATCAGGTCAGTCATAAATACAATCTTTGACAGCCTTACTCAGGGGGGTGTGAACACTCTCTCCCTGGATGAGTGGGGGGCTATTTGATGACTGTTTAAGTAGCAATGACTATGCCACATAGTGTTAATCTGATAAGTTATTGTTATTTTTACATGTTGTGATCAAGCATCAGTCTTGCATTAAACCTAAAAGGAAAAATATGTCGAAAAGGGCTGCTCATTTCGACGATAATGTCGTAGAGGAGTCTCCGAGACAGGTGTTAATTCAGGCTATAAGTTGTGATATAAAATGAATATGGAGAAATATGACGTTGTAATTGTCGGAGGAAGTTGCGCTGGTGCTGCTGCCGGGACAATCCTGGCAAAGGCCGGGAGGAACACGCTCATAATTGACAAAGCAAAGTTCCCGCGGCAGAAGCTGTGCGGGGGAATGATAACCGAGAAGACAGTACGGCTCCTGCAAGAAATCTATTCTGTTTCATGTGATACTATTATTGACTCCCGTTACAATGCATTTGGTGTGTATCATTCTTCTCTGGGGAGGGTCTCAAGCCATAGATCTGATGCCACGCTTTCCATGATCCACAGAGATACCTTTGATGATTTTTTCCTTAAGGAAGCCAAAAAAGCAGGTTGTAAGACGTATCTTGGGGATAAGGTTGTTCGAATTCATAACACCACCATAAACACTGCCAGCGGTAGGGAGATAGCAGCAGATTTCATAATCGGCGCAGATGGCAGCCACAGCATTATTCGCAAGCAACTTTATGGTTCCAAAAAAGACGAAGGTTCTCATATTGGCCTTGAGGTTGATATTCCCTATGAAAACCTGAAATATTATTTGCCGCAAGAGGAAATATTTCCATGGATTTTTTTTGGATATGTCAAGACTGGGTATGGATGGCTATTTCCAAAGAAAGACTTTGTCACGGTTGGCCTTGCGGGTATGCTTTTGAATGATGACAAGAATTTGCTCGTTGCTTTTAAGCGCTTGCTCGACACTGTGTGCCTGGATCCGCCCAGGGTCATAGGAGAGATTAAAGGGCATCCCGTTCCTCTCAACGCCCGTTGCGATGAAACGGGAAGCAACAACATTCTTCTTATCGGTGATGCGGCAAAATTGGTGGAGCCACTTACCGGAGAAGGGATCTATTTCGCTGCCCTGAGCGGGAGCCTTGCAGCAAAGGCTATACTCACACAAGGGGATCACGCCCATATCTATAATTCATTAGTTAAGCAACACATAAACGGCCACTTTTTGCAGGCGCGATTTGCAAGGGCCATCTATTTTAATAAGTTAACCAATGCCTATGCGATGCATAAAATGAAGGGGAATGCAAAATGGTGCAAGTATTTTCTTGGATTACTTTCCGGGGAGATGGATTACATCGGGTATTTTAAAACAGTGCTAAAAGATCGCACTGTTTATTCCTCACTGTAACACAGATATGTGACAGGACAGGCCCTGATGTTTCAGGGCCTGTCCTAATTATTTCTAAAGTTTTACAACGTTCGCAGCCTGCAGGCCTTTTGCGCTATCCGTAACATCAAAGCTTACGGCCTGTCCTTCAGAGAGGGTTTTAAAACCTGTTCCCTGGATTGCGGTATGATGGACGAAAACATCTGTGCCATCTTCCTGGGTTATGAAACCATAACCCTTAGCATCGTTAAACCACTTAACAGTTCCCTTTGCCACGCGAAAAACACCTCCTTTACAAAATTTTAAGGAATGCGGAACTGTGTTATGAAGATACTACAATGTAATAGGACAACCTACTGCAGTAATAACAAAAACTTCCGAAACCTTGTAAAACAGTATGGCACAGTTTAAAAAAGTGGTCAATAAATTTGTAAGGTTTAAAGTATTTTGATTTTGCGGGACCCCGTGTTATGCTTTTAAACGGCACATGAAGAAGACTCCGGATTCCAGATTCAAAGCTCAAGATTCAAGAATTCATCAAAGAATGATAGGTAAGTTATGCTGTCCCGGTAAGGAATTACTCTGGTGAAGGTTGTATTTCTTGTCCAGGGTATGCACGTGGCAGCAAGCCGGTACAGGGTTCTTCAGTATCTCCCATTTTTTCACGCAGCGGGTATTGATACGGAAGTTTTTGAGTTTCCCCAACGCATGGCCGGTTGGTCATCGTTATGGGAGTTTCTCAAGAAGGGAGACGTCATTTTTGTCCAGAGAAAGCGCCTTCCCTTCTCAGTCCTTTTATTTTTAAAACGTTTAAAAAAGAAAATACTCTATGATTTTGATGATGCAGTAATGTTTAAGAATTCTCTTTCAAAAAACCCTTATTCCTTGCGAAGAACGTTGAGTTTTAAAAGGATGCTTCATTATACAGATCTTGTTGTTGCCGGAAACGGGTTTTTGAATCAAGAAGCAGAAAAATATCACGGCCGCGTAAAGGTGCTTCCTACGCCCATTGATGCCGAGCGCTACCAGAAGAAGGAAAACTATAAAAGCGATACGGTCAACATGGGATGGATTGGAGATCATGGCAGCATCCATTATATGGAGAGCTACAAGGATGTATGGGAGGCCATAGGGAGAAAGTACACGAATGTTGTTCTCACGATTATTTGTGATACTTTTATTGACACGAAAGACATCACTCTACGGAAGATACCATGGAGCTATGAAAGGGAGATTGACGACCTTATGTCTCTCGATATCGGTTTAATGCCGCTTTTTGATGACCTGTGGTCGAAAGGAAAATGCGGATTCAAGATCATTCAATATCTTGGGGTAGGCGTGCCTGCTGTCTGCACGCCTGTTGGTATTAATAGGGATGTGGTACACGATGGTGTTCACGGATTATGGGCAAACACGAAAGATGAATGGATTGAAAAACTCTCAACTCTTATTGAAAATGCATCGTTGCGAGAAAAAATGGGTGGAGAGGGGAGAAGAAAGATTATGGACGCTTACACAGTCCAGGTCTGTGCCCCAAAGCTTATAGAGTGGATCAAGGAAATGGCGTGAAGCGAATCGCTTTCTTAACGCATCAGAACCCGCAGGGCTACAGAATCCAGCAATATTTCCCCTTTTTAGAGGCTCGTGGTTTTCATGTGGCGCTGCTCACAACGAAAATGAATTTTCTTAAGATCGTTGACCAAATACGCGGTGTTGATGTGCTCTACATTCAGAGGCTCTTGTTTAATCCTTTAAAGTTAACGATTATCAAGGCGGCAGCGAAGAGGATCGTGTATGATTTCGATGACGCGGTGATGTATGGTTTGCGAGGAGCAAGCTCTACAAGGGCAAGAAAATTTAAGAACATGGTCAAATGTGCTGACGTTGTTTTATGTGGAAACCATTTTCTGTTTCAGGAGGCAAAAAAGCATAGAATAGACAACATCCATTACGTTCCAACCGTCGTCAACACAGATGAATACAGTATAAAAGACCATAGTGAGACAAAGCCTGTAATAGTGGGATGGATAGGAAGCAAATCTACTCTGCGATATCTCGTGGCTCTGGAACAGTTGGTCCTTCATGCTTCCTATCAGAAAGAAGTAGTGTTCAAGATTGTTGCAGATAGACCCCTCAATACGAACGCCCCGAATGTAGTCTTTGAAAAATGGACTGCTGCCGGGGAGAAGGCCCTGCTGCACAGTTTTGATATAGGTGTTATGCCTCTTCGGGATGACGTCTGGTCAAGGGGAAAGTGCGGCCTGAAACTTCTGCAGTATATGGCTTCCGGTCTGCCCTCTATTGCCTATCCTTTCGGCGCAGCCCGGGAAATAATATCTGACGGAGTCAATGGTATCTTGAGGTTAGACGTGGATGGCTGGAGAGATGCGATAGAGATGCTCTCCGGTGATGCTCAGCAGAGAAACCGAATGGGACGGGCTGCAAGGGATGCTGTTGAGGAAGGATACTCGCTGAGGGTTTGGGGGCCAAGAGTTACGGAGATTATTGAAAATCTATGAAATCATATAAGATTAATGAAGTGGAGTGGTTTATTAAGGATGAAGGGCTTATTCCTGTTCTGCAAGATATTGTCATTCCCGAAGACAGCCGCCGGAGTTATGTTAATGCCAGGTATCGTGGGGGTCAGATCTTCATAAAATCTTTTTCAGAGAAAGGACTGCCCGGTTTTATCAGGAATAAGATTGCATCAAGAGGAAAACGCGAATATTCATTAGGGAATTGGCTTCTCTCCCGCTCAATCAAAACGCCGGAACCCCTTGGATACGGCATATCGAGGATGGGCTCATATATCATCCAGCAATGGATTGAAGGAGAAAGCTTTTTGGCAGCATTTAAGGCGTCCGGTTGCCGGTCTGAACTCATGGCGAAGCTTGCTGCCCTTCTTAAAGAGCTCAAAAGTCACCATGTCAGGCACAACGATCTCCATGTTGAAAATATTCTGGTTTCCGGTAATGAGCTTTATCTCATCGATCTTCATAAGATGAGAATAAAGGGTTCATTTACGGTACAGGATGAGGTTTCGAATTTGTCTCAGGTTCTTGCAGATACTTACGGCTATTTGGATACTGACGAGAAGGTAACCTTTTTTACTAACTATGGAAATCCAGGTATACAGGAGACTGTAGAGCATGCGCTTGATCGGCTGGCTGATCGCTGGATCAGGAAGAAGAAGGAAAGGGCTTTCCAGGAAACATCGATGATTGTATCCCGTGGAAACAGGTTTTACAGGGCGGGAATGGAAAATAGAGCCACCGGAGAATTGCAGAGCGTTCTTAAGGCTGACCGCAAAGTGAAGGTCGAAAGGTACACAGATCATATTCGTAAAATGTATGTCAACAGGCGCAGACTTGAAAGGGCATGGAGAAACCATATGGTGCTGGCATACATGAACCTCAGCGCTGCGCCGACGGCATTCTATGTGGAACTTCCCGGAAGCAGCCTGATGGGGTCAATCACCATGGAAGACTTACACGGTAAGGGCCAGGAACTTGATCGATACCTTGATGGCACGTACGACGTTATGGATGCCCATGAAAAAAGGCAATTTATAGAAAAATTTTCCGGTTTCTTACTGATGATTACCAGAAAAAAGATTGTTCACAAAGATATGAAGGCATGCAATGTCTTTGTGTTGCATGACGGGGGGTTTATGTTGCTTGATGTGGAGGATATCAGGTTCAGGGCCCTTGATGAGGAGGCCTTGAAAAGGATGCTGATCCAGTTGAATACTACCATACCCAGGCGTATCGCTACCAGCGAGAGAATTCGGTTTTTTCTTCAATTCACATCACCCATGAAGCTTAATAAAAGGGCTATATTTAAGGCAGTGGTCAGAGAGTCAACAAAGAGAGAGATCGTATATGAAGGGGTAGGCGGGCTGAAACGGGAAGAATGGTAACGGCTGTCCGAAGAACATCCCGGTTACGGTAATCACATCCGGAAATCTTCCGCTGCTGACTAACAGATCATCCAGCACAGGGTTCCTGACGGTAAAGGTGCCTTCAAGATGGCGCGATACTTTATTGACCACAACAGCCACGGGATAAGCCACCTCCGCCGGGAGGGGAGGCTTTTTGACTGTGCACGTGATCCGAGTGTCAGTCCAATTTCCTTTCGCAATCTTCGTTGCCATTCCTCCTACGAGGACCTTTCCCTTTCTGGTTCCAAAGCCTGTGCCGTTGATGGTAAGCTCTGTACCTAGTGAGCCCTCGTTCACCGAAAGCAGTTTTTCAAATGCGGCATTCACCGTATGGTCTTCATTCATAATTATGATGCATTCAGGATTTGTACCTGCGCATGCGCCTGACCAGCCGGTGAAGACATGGTCCGAATCAGGTTGGGCAGTCAGTTTTACCTCAGTTCCGTAATCGAATTCTTTCGAACAGACGATGCCACAGTCAATGCCAGATGGGGAGGTAACAGTTCCCTTACCGCCGCCGGAGGTGGTGACGGTGAGGAAAACGGTATTACCCATTATTTCATATGCTTCATATACATTGATTCGTTTCTTTGTTACAGATGAGCAGTATTGATCGGTGACACTGAGCCCTGTTGTTGTAAAAGAACTTAGAATGTGGTCGACGGTGGCGGTAGGATATGCCTGTTTCATTAGAGCCCAGGCTCCAGCGACATGGGGTGTTGCCATAGAGGTGCCGCTCCATCTATCGAATAAACTCCAGGGAACAGAAGAATAAATGTCAGATCCTGGGGCGAGAAGACTCAGGAAGGAGGAACTGTTGGAATACGACGCAACCCCCTCAGTATCATAGATGTCGACATAGGTTGCGCCGACACTGACCGCTGAAGAGATACATGCTGGAAATGATATGCCCCCACAAGCGTTACTATTGCCGCTCGCGATGACGGTGGCTATTCCGGCAGCACGCAGGTTGTCGATAGCAGCCTTCATCGCCGAAAACTCTTTATCACAATATTCCGTGTATGTTGTTTCTCCCCCGAGACTCATATTAACGGAGGCAATCATATGAGTATTCCGCAATTCATACACGCGTTCAAGGCCTGCTATTTGGTCTGATGACCAAGACAACGTACAAGGTGATTGGCCTGTTCCGCACCACTCCTCAGAATCAAAACGTGAGAACACCTGAATAGCAATAATACTTGCCTTCGGTGCAACTCCAGGCCCCCGGCTATCGATAACATCTCTTCGCCCAGCCACGATGCCGGCCACATGGGTCCCGTGGTCGCATTCTTTTGTGGGGCAGTCACCGCCATAGGGCATTGCCGACCCCTCTGTCTCCAAAAAGTTCACGCCTCCCGGGCATAAGGAAGAACTACCCCCATCATTTGAAGAATAGCATGCCTCTGAAACAACACTGTCAAGAAGAAACGGATGGGTCTTATCTACTCCGGTATCCAGGACTGCCACTGCCCAATCTGAACCCGTCACGTTGTTAATATGGAGCTGGGTGGCACCTATTCGAGGGACGCTTTGATCCAGGGCGTGCGGAACAGGGATGTCTTCTTCAATACTTATTACATCTGGCGAAGAGAGTAACGCGTCAAGAGTTGTGCTGTCGACCGTCAATGCTATGTGAGGGGAGTATTTGAATTTGCGAACACGGCTCGGCGTTTGCCCTTTGTTTTCAAGTTGGGTAATCATCTGGTTCTGAGTACTCAATATGATATCGCTTTTTTCCTGAACATTCTTTTCCATTAGCCTAGATTCAAGGGGAAGAGGGGTGCGGACCTGAACAATTATCTTCACAGAGCCTTTGTTTACTGCTTTGGAGCGCAGATGGTTGTATCCTCTCGTACTTTTAACCTTCGCCTCATTGACTTGTTCCGCTGCTACCGGCCTACAGTTAAAATAAACGACCGTTGCCACCACCATTAAACATGTGACAAGCACCTTTTTCATACCTATTCCAGGACCTGTCATCATACCAATTTTCACCAAACTTTATCGTCCAGGACTTGCCTATATTTTAATGGATATAGGTTGATAAAATCAACGAGGATTCTCTCAATCGGGTTGGCAACAAGAGAAACGGAAGGTAATTGCCAAAGTTAAGCACCCGGGAGGGCATCGAAGATGGTGCCTGACGCCTTTTTTTGCCCTGTTTTTATGATAAATGTTCCGGGAGAAATATGTGCAGTCTCCCATGAGATAGATAAGCCGGCATCCAGGAATCGGACAAGGTTTGTGCGTTTGTGACCAAGAAGATGGGGAACATCGCGATTATCGAGGTAGATTGTGGCCTTTCCGTTGAAGCCCCCCTCATGGATTTTGGTCATTATGGCCAGATGAAAAGCCAGGCTTTTTACAAGAAACCCAAAGGCGGGATGATAATAGCCTCCGACAATCCTGTCCTTTATGACTTCGTTGTCCGTGAGCCCCATCTTCACTGTTTTAATATCATGCTGCAGTGAACTGAGATAGATCAACATTGCCCGGTGAATGGCTTCTTCTAAGGTAGTTACAGAGAAGTTTCCAGCCGTGTACATGTCGGCCAGGGGTGTCCCACTGATAAATGCGAGTGGATAAATCCTTATGAATGACGGTTTTAGGCTTACTATGTTTTTGACAGTTTCCCGGATGTCGTCCATTGTTTCATGAGGAAGACCGACCATCACCTGAAAAGCAACCTGAAATCCTTTGTCCGTAAGGACATGGAAAGCATTTATCAAGTCTGCTGCGGTATGTTTTCTGTTAAGAAGTTCCAATATTCGATCATTAAAGGTCGGTATACCAAGCTCGATGGTGGTTACTCCGTTCTTCTTAAGAATGTCAATGATCTCATGGTTTATGGGAAGAGGTTTTGTTGAAATCCTAAAATTAGTGATCTCGGACCTGTGACTGTCAAAACAGGAAAATAAGCGCTTCACAGCTTCCGGTTGTAACCCGAAAATATTGCCCCCATAGAGGCCTACTTCAACGGGGTTTCTTCGTCCTGCAAGGGATTGATCTATCCTCGTCTGTAAATCTGTTGCTTCAATATCGGTTATTGCATCCTGATCGCAATAAATACAACGGGTTTGGCAGCCGAGGTGGGGGAGGAAGATGGGGACGATCATCGCCGCCCTGCCGAATCACCACAAGGAAATAGGGCAGGGCAGTTCTGAGTTCTGAGTTCTGAGTTCGTAGTTCTTTGTTGAAAAATCCAATTCATTCCATTATCTCCGAACGCCCTACGCCGAACGCCGAACGTTTTGACGCTCTGCTCTCTGCTCCATGCGCTATGCCCCCATGCCTTTTTCTTGCCGATGACTGATCAGGCATTACGCGTCACGACCGTTGAGTTGGTTGAGCAACTCCCGCGCTGCATTTTGTTCCGCCTCTTTTTTACTTTTGCCGGTCCCCTTTGCTTTTTGATCTTTCCCGATATAAACAAGGACGGTAAAGCCGCTCTTAGTTTTTCGTGTAAACTTATATCTGGGAAGGATTCCCCATTTTTTTTGTGAATACTCCTGGAGCAGGTTTTTCGGATTTTTTTCCGTCAGTTTTTCGTTTGTGAAAAAGGGAGAAAAAAGCTGTTTGATAACCCTGGTAACTTTTCTCATCCCTCCATCAAGGTAGATTGCTCCTATGAGGGCTTCCATCATGTTCGATAGAACCTTTGATTCTTGCGGTACATCCTGGTCGTTACTACCATATGACAAATGTTTTGGAAGATCTATGGTCCTTGCCACCTCAGTGAGGGTCTCCCGTTTAACAAGGCAGGACCTTGCGTTGCTCAAAAAGCCTTCGTCCTTATCTTTGTACTTCTTGTAAAGGAGTATGGTGATGATACTGTTAAGAATTGCATCACCAAGATATTCAAGCTTTTCATTGTCAGAATGGCGTATATCCTTTTTTTCATTAAACCATGAGCTGTGGGTAACGGCTTGATGCAGGAGTTCTTTGTCCTTAAATGTATAATCGAGGGTTTTTTCTAATGAGGTAGAGCGCATATCTTGCCGATGGCGTAAGAAAAGGGACGACAGGTTTAGGCAGTTTACCTATTCCCTATCGCCCCTACCTATAGCCTGTTGCCTATATCTTAAATGCTTCTTCCATTCCTGAGTACATCTTTCTTAGTTTTGGCTTTTCTATTTTCCCCGTTGGATTCCGCGGTACTTCTCCGAAGAAAATCTTTCTTGGCCTTTTGTACTTCGGCAGGCCCTCGCAGAATTTGAGCACTTCATCGGCCGTGAGTGTCTTGCCAGGCGCAACATCAATGATGACCGCAACAATCTCTCCGAGACGTTCATCGGGCAGTCCGATAGCTGCTGCATCTTTTACATTCGGGTTTGTATGAAGAAAATCCTCAACCTCAACAGGGAAGACATTCTCACCTCCGGTGATAATGACATCCTTCTTCCTGTCCACGAGCCAGATGAATCCATCCTCATCAATCCGTGCCATATCGCCGGTGAAAAGCCACCCATTGATGAGCGTCTTGGCTGTTGCTTCAGGGTTCTTGTAATATTCTCTCATGACGCCGTCTCCTCGGACAATCAATTCCCCCGGATCGCCCTTCTTAACGTCGTTACCGTTTTCGTCAACAATCCTGGCTTCCCAGTTGAAGCCCGGTATACCGATTGCGCCAATCTTATGCTCGTTGCCGATACCAAGGTGGACACATCCCGGTCCGGTCGATTCGCTGAGGCCAAAGTTCGTATCGTACTGCATGTTCGGAAAGTACTTTTTCCAATGCTTGATAAGGGCCGGTGGAACAGGCTGGGCCCCGATGTGCATGAGCCTCCACTGGTCAAGCTTGTAGTTTTCCGGTTTGAGCTCGCCGCTGTCGAACTTCAAAAGGATGTCCTGTGCCCAGGGCACCAGGAGCCACACTATGGTTCCGCCTTCCTCGCTCACTGCTTCGAGTGTCCATTCAGGAGAGACTCCTTTGAGAATGACTGCTTTGCCGCCTACGATAAAGCTCCCGAACCAGTGCATCTTCGCACCTGTGTGGTAAAGAGGCGGAATGAGGATGAAAACATCTTTCTTTCTTTGCCAGTGGTGTGCATTTTCGGTAATGCATGCACATACCATGTTTTTGTGAGTCAGCAGTATCGGCTTGGGCTGACCTGTTGTTCCGGATGTAAAATAGAGCCCGCAGGTATCATCAAAAGTTAGCGGCACATTCAGCGCAGTGCTGGGAGCGCTTTCCAAGAGCTTTGTGAATGAATCTGCATAGGCAGGAATTTTTTCTCCAAGACAGATATAGCTTTTTACGGTAGGCAACTGGCCCTTGATCGCATCGATTCGGGGAGCAAATTCCTCGTCATAGACGATTACCGTCGGCTCGGCCACGTCACAACAATATTTGACGTCCTCGGCGGTGAACCTGAAGTTGAGTGGAACAACCCAGGCGCCTGTTCGTATAACCCCGAAATAAGCAACGAGCCAGTTAAATGAGTTCATCATAAAATGGACAACCTTGTCCCCTTTCTTCACTCCCTTTGCGGTGAGGACATTCGAGAACTGGTTTGCCATGTCGTCAAACTGCTTCCAGGTAAACTCGAACCGTTTCTTTTCTGCGGGGATTCTCTCAACGAGAGCTACATCATTCGGGAATTTACGTGCATTTCTTGCCAGCATTTCACCGATGTGAATGTATACATCTGCCATCTATACTACCTCCTCAATTATTTGGGTTTTTTAATAATTTTTGTGTTGACAAAAAACACTGATCAATTTATCATGCTAAAAAAATTAACGCAATACAAAAATTGCATTAAAAAAAACTGTATACAAAATGTAAGTATACACAAAAGGAGGGTTTTATGAATTTTGGAATGTTTTCCGGTCTCAATGCATCAAAATTTCCGAAACGCGAGTTTATCATTGAAAGCTACGCGGAAAAGGGGATTAGAAGAAGCCTCACGTGGGAGCAGTTTGACGATCAGGCAAACAAGCTTGCCAACTACCTGATGAAGGAGTGCGGGGTAAAGAAAGGCGACATCGTTGTCCATCTCATGATGAACTGTATGGAGTGGTATGCAAGCTATATCGCCGTGCTTAAGACCGGTGCGACAGTGACTCCTCTGAATTTCCGTTTCGCAAGCGCAGATATCAAATATGCCGCAGACGTCACGAAGTGCAAGGTTTTCCTTTTTGGGGATCAGTTTAATGCCAGGGTTGAACCTATTATGAAGGACATGGATTACTGCAAGAACTTCATATGTCTCGGAAAGCCTCCCGCAGGTGTGAAATCCTATGAGGAAATCATACAGACGGGAAATGGGAGCAGTGTTTGTGTTGAAACCGATGACGATGACATGGCAGAACTCATGTTCACCTCCGGAACAACCGGAGCACCAAAGCCTGTTTCTCACACCCATAAAACGCTATTCTTTATTGGCCTGGGTAACGCCCTGACATACAACGAGGGCTACAGCAGCGTCTATCTTTCTCCTCACCCATTCTACCACAGCGGGACGCTGTTTCTGTCGTTCCCATGCTACATCGCTGCCGGTAAGGTGCTCATGCCCATGGATCTCAAGCCCGAGTTCTATCTTAAGTCCATGGCTGACGAGAAATGTACTGGAGGATGGAATACCGTTCCCACATGGTCAGACATCCTGAATGCTATTAAATCAGGCCAGGTTGATATCAAAAAGTATGATCTTTCGGCATTAAGACACATAGAGATAGGCGCCCAGCCTGTGCCGTATATTTTGCTTGAGGATTCAAAGAAAATCTTCCCGAATCTTCCCATCGCGAATATCTACGGCATTACTGAGGGCGGCGGCGGCGGTCTCACAAACTGCTATGATGAAGATATCATGAGAAAACCTGGCTCCATCGGCAAGGCAACCGTTTTCATGGAGGCCAAAATCGTTGACAGCCAGGGAAACAGGCTCAAGAACGGGGCAGTTGGAGAACTTGTTCTTAAGGGGCCAAGGCTTATGAAAGAATATGCATTCAATCCGGAAAAAACTGCTGAGACCATCAAGGACGGCTGGCTCTATACCGGTGACCTTGCATACGAAGATGAAGAGGGATTCATTTTCTTTGCTGACCGGGCAAAAGACCTCATTATCCGAGGCGGCGAGAATATCTTCCCCGCAGAGATCGAGGATGCCCTCAGAAAACACCCCAAGATCCAGGATGTTGCAGTCCTCGGATACCCTCACCCAAGACTCGTTGAGATTGTTATGGCAATTATCCAGCCAAAAGAAGGCGAGACAATCACTGACGAGGAAATCATCAATTTTGTAAAAGACAAGGGCCTTGCGAAGTATAAATGGCCGGAAAAAATGGTATACACGACCATTCCGAGGAACCCGGCCGGTAAAATTGAGAAGCCAAAGCTGAGAGATATGTACGTGAAGCCTGCCAAGGAGGCTATGGAAAAGGAATTCAAGAAACAGTAAATACCGGATTGTCATAAAAAAACGCCCGCAGCGATGACGGGCGTTTTTTATGCCCATAGCCCATAGCCCATAGCCGCCACATGGACAATGATAGCTTCAATTGTCCATGTGGGTTATCCATCAATTTTTTTCAGATGTTCAACTATGATCTGGCAGTGGTCTGATATACGTTCCAGGTTGACGAGCATATCCACAAAAATCGGGCCGGCCTCAGCAAGGCACACCTTCTGATAAAATCTTTCCATATGTTTTTCTGTTGCTGCCTTAATTGCAAGAACGACCTGAAGGTGGCGTTCGAATACATCCTGTATTTTTTTCGGATCCCGTATTTCAATGAGCATGACAGTGTCATCGAGATTTCTCAGTACGAGGTTGCCTATCTCGTTGAGCTCTGTCTCGGCCGGTTCTGAAAATATGGCATTTCTTTTGTGTTTTGATTCAGCCAATTCGACAATGTTGGTTGAACGGTCGCCAATCCTTTCGATATCATATACAATAGCGGAGAAAGCAAAAAGCCTCTTTGAAAGGGCAGGGGTGAGATGCCCGCATGAGACATTCCAGAGGTATTGCGTGATCTCTCCCTGAACGTTGTCAACAACGAGTTCTATGTATGATATGTCGCGCTGCTTCGCAGGCTTAAATGCATGAATAAGGGATAGGCTTGTGATAAGCATTTTCTGGGTCAGTACGATTTCTCTCCCAAGTTCTTTTTTTACACAGAAGAGGGCTTTTTCTGGGGTGGCAAGGCACCGCTCATCAAGGAACTCTGGCCAGAGGGGTAAAACCTGGTCAGTGCCCGGAATTATTTTTTCAACAAACAACGAGAACGGTTTTAACAAGAACAGAAAGATAATAGTGATGAGGACATTGACAATGAAATGGCCGAAGGCAATTTGTTGGGCTATATCGGGAGAGAGCTGCTTCAGGAGACGTAAAAAAACAGGAAGAAAAATAAGACAAACAATGACCCCAACAAGCTTGAATAAGACATGAGAAACTGCACTCCTTTTCCCGTTAATGTTCGTAACAATGCTTCCGAGAATCGCAGTAGCTGTGGTGCCAATGTTTGCTCCGAGCACTATGGGCAGGGCGCCTTCCAAGGAGACCAATCCCTGCTGGCCTAAGATAATCAAAATACCGATGGGAATTGCTGATGCCTGTACGATAGCAGTGAAGACCAGGCCAATACCAATACCTATGAATGGGTTCTTTGCCTCTTGAAAGAATCGGACAAACAGTGCATTCTCTTTGACAGGTGCAGTTGCATCACCGATCAGGCTTAATCCATAGAAGATAAGACCAAAGTAAAGAACGGCCTCGCCGATTGATTTCCATTTTTCCTTTCCGACAAAGAAGAGAATTCCGCCGAGAAAAACAATGACCGGCGAAATGTTTGTTACCTTCCATACAACGAGCTGTGCGGTGAGAGTTGTGCCGATGTCTGCCCCCAGGAGTATGCCGAGGGAATGGAAGAAGCTGATAAGGCCAGCACTGACAATACTAACAGTAAGAAGGGTGGTAGCCGAACTGCTCTGAAAAAGAATGGTTGAAATTACCCCAAGAAGAAGCCCGTAAGCAGGCTTTTTGACTGACAAACGGATATAACTGCGTATTCTTCCGCTGAAGAGCCCCTGCATATGGGAGCTTAACCTGACCATGCCGAAGAGAAAGAGAGTAAGACCAGTGACAAAGAGGA
>JAEAME010000773.1_pt1 | contig 28179 bp, 28 predicted proteins | sample 8958731 | NCBI WGS metagenome assembly JAEAME01 (sample SAMN16933194, study PRJNA681113) | bioreactor sludge metagenome | isolation source: anerobic bioreactor sludge (Control) | place: India:Bengaluru | collected 2018-10-24 | reverse complement strand
GGTGGCTTCGTTCGCATCCGCAGGGTCCGCTGGAATGGCTATGGAAGAAGGCAACCTGGATTAACGTAGGAAACCGGCTTTACTAGTTTTAGTTGTGAATCTGGATGGTTTCGCCGCTTTGGGTTACGTTGTATCTTCTTAATGCAAACTTGGAGGGACCGGAGTAGGGGGTGCCTCCGTTGCTGATGTCGTAAACGGTTTTGCACTGCGGACAGGTGGCTGTGCCGTCGTTGTTGCCGGGTACAATCACAACATCGCGACGGGCTTCGTTGGGGCAGCAGCGGTCGAACGCCATATAAAGGTTGTCGTAGCTGTGTACGATAAGCAGTCCCGCATAGCCGGTATATTCTCCGGCGGCTCGGGGGGAGGTAAATTCTTTATAACTCAGCAGAGGCACCAGGTCTTTGTCGCTGTAGCGCAAATCCAGTTTAAACCAGACACGGGCATAGGGTATATCCGATTCCGTTATTTTGGAACAACTGCAGATTACCATCAACAACAGTACTACAACAGCTCTTTTCATTCTTGGGGTGTTTGTTACGGTTTAAGAGATTAAAAACAGGTCTGCTATTGAAACGGAAAGCAGACCTGTTTCTTATTTCAGGAACGCAGAATTGTTTCAATTTCATTCAGCTCTTCGGCGGTGAAGTCCGGATTCTGAAGTGCGTTGAGGTTGTCTTTAAGCTGTTGAACGGAGCTGGTTCCCACAATGAGCGAGGTTACACGCGGGTCTTTCAGCACCCATACCAAAGCCATCTCGGCCAGTGTTTGTCCCCTTCGTGCGGCTACCTCATTCAGCTTGCCTACCTTGGCTATCACCTGGGGGGTAACCTGTTCTTTTTGCAGGAATCCCGAGGGCTTGGCTGCCCGCGAATTTTCGGGTATGCCGTGCAGGTATTTGTTTGTAAGCAGTCCCTGTGCCAGGGATGAGAAGGCGATGAGTCCTACGCCGTGTTGCTTGCCTACCTCCAGTACTTCGGGCTCTACGTCGCGCACAAGCATGCTGTATTTGCACTGATGCAATAAACAGGGGGTGTTGTGGGCCGAGAGGTATTTGTAGGCTTCGGCGGCCTTGTCGGCAGGATAGTTTGAGATGGCGGTGTAAAGGGCTTTGCCCTGCTTTACGATATCTACCAACGCCTGCATGGTCTCTTCAAGCGGCGTGTTGGGATCGTACCGGTGACTGTAAAATACATCGAAGTATTCGAGTCCGGTGCGCTTGAGGCTTTGATCGATGCTGGCATGCAGGTACTTGCGGGATCCCCACTCGCCGTATGGGCCGGGCCACATCAGATAGCCTGCTTTGGAAGAGATGATCAGCTCGTCGCGGTATCCCTGCAGTTGTTTCTTGAATATTTTACCGAAATTGCTTTCTGCCGATCCGGGAGGGGGACCGTAGTTGTTGGCAATATCGATGTGGGTGATTCCATGGTCGAAGGCGTAAAGGATCATCTTTTCTGCCTCTTCCTGGTTGTCTATGTCGCCAAAATTATGCCACAGGCCCAATGAGAGGGCCGGAAGTATAATGCCCGATCGTCCGCAACGGTTGTATTTCATACCATTTGTGTAGCGGTCTGCTGCTGCTGTGTAGTCCATAGAAGATAGGTATTAATGGTTTTTGTATTGGTTTATCAGACGAAAGTACAAACAAAAAAAATAGCAGCCAAAGATCATTCCGATTCTTTGGCTGCTGCAATGCATATTGTTACGATAACAGCGTTTGTTCCGCCTCGTGTATCTTGCTGAATGAGAACCCGTCTATAACCTGCTGCATGAGTGCAGATACATGGTCGTTGCACAGGTTGCCGATGCTGCCTTCGTGGGTGTGACTTACAGCTTTCTGCGGTGTGAACCGTCCGGCTTCAATCTCGAGGCCCACCTGTTTGTAGGCATCACGGAAGGGTACGCCTGTAAGAACCAGCCGGTTTACCTCTTCCACACTGAAGATGAGCGAATATTTATCGTCGGTCAGAATGGTTTCGTTTACCTTTACCTCCTGCATCATCAGGGTAACCATACGCAGACAGTCTTTCAGTTCGTCGAATGCCGGCAGGAACACCTCCTTGATAATTTGAAGATCGCGGAAGTAACCAGACGGCAGGTTGTTGCTGATAAGCGTGATTTGCTGCGGCAACGCCTGAATCTTATTGCATTTGGCCCGCGTGAGCTCGAACACATCCGGATTCTTTTTATGGGGCATGATGCTGGATCCGGTGGTAAACTGATCGGGCAATTTGATGAATCCGAAATTCTGACTGTTAAACATACAGGCATCGAATGCCAGTTTGGACAGGGTGGCGGCTATTCCCGCAAGGGCGAAGGCCACGGTGCGTTCCATTTTGCCACGTCCCATCTGGGCATATACCACGTTGTAGTCCAGCGAGTCGAATCCAAGCAGATCGGTGGTAAGCTGACGGTTCAACGGAAACGATGATCCATATCCTGCTGCCGATCCCAGGGGATTGCGGTTGCAGATCTTGTACGCTGCCTGCATAAGCTGCAAATCGTCGGTAAGACTCTCTGCATAGGCGCCGAACCACAACCCGAAGGAGGATGGCATGGCTATCTGCAGGTGGGTATATCCGGGCAGGAGTACCTCCTTATAGCGGTTGCTCTGACTTAACAATACATCGAACAGGCTGGATACAAGCTGTACCACCTCTTCAATCTGGGCGCGGGTGAAGAGTTTAAGGTCCACCAGCACCTGGTCGTTGCGTGAACGTCCGCTGTGGATCTTTTTACCCATATCTCCCAGCTTGCGGGTAAGCATCAGCTCTACCTGCGAGTGTACGTCTTCGACCCCCTCTTCAATTACAAACTGACCTTTATCGGCAATGGCATAGATGTTCTTGAGTTCTGCCAGCAGAACCGGCAGCTCCTCTTTGGCAAGCAGCCCGATGCTTTCAAGCATGGTGATGTGTGCCATGGAGCCCAGAACATCGTATTTTGCCAGGTAAAGATCCATCTCGCGGTCTTTACCTACTGTAAAGGCTTCCACCTGTTGGTCTACCTTTACATTCTTTTCCCAAAGTTTTTGAGCCATATTGCTAATTAATAGGGCAGCGATGCAATAACCACAGCTATTTTATCCAGGGCATCCTGCAGGGGTTTGGAAACCATCGGCTTGATAAACGGATTAAGATCGGCCTTGATCGTCATCTTCATCTTCGTATCTTCGGGGGCAACCTGTTTCAGTTGAATCCATAAGAACAAAGGTACAGGTGAATTCGTTGTTTCAAACTTGATGGTTTTGTTGGGTTCACGTTCCACAATGCGGAACGTGATTTTACCTACCGGTGCCACAGCGAATGAACATGAATCGCTGTCGAATTCGAAATCTTGTATTTTATCCTGGGGAAGGCGGTCTTTAATCCGCTCCAGGTTGGATAAATCAGAGAGCATGGTGAAGATGCGATCTTCATCGTGCGGGATTGTTTTAACCTCGCTAACAAATTCTGTCATATGTTGGGTTTTAAATCAGGCTTCGGGATTCCAGTTAGCCGGATCCTTGCGCCACTCCTGCAACGTTTCGATATCCGATTCGTCGATATAATTTGTACGTACGCCTTCTTCAACCACAGCATCGTAATTACTTAAGGTCGTAAGTGTTACCTTGGCATCCTTAAATTGTTGTGTTGCAATGGGGAAGCCGTGTGTAAAGATGGCTACCATACCGATTACCTCGCAACCGAAATTGCGTACGGCTTCTACAGCTTTTAAACTGCTTCCTCCTGTAGATACCAGGTCTTCAATAATCACCACTTTCGATCCGGGTTTCAATTCGCCTTCAATCAGGTTTTCCAAACCATGATCTTTGGGGGTAGACCGAATGTATACAAATGGCAAATTAAGCAAATCGGCAACCAAAGCTCCTTGTGCGATAGCACCTGTGGCAACCCCGGCAATGGCGTCTACATTTTCATACTTTTCGCTGATAACGCGGGCAAGTTCCAATTTGATAAACGTACGAACAGCCGGATAAGAAAGTGTCTTTCTGTTGTCACAGTAGATAGGAGATTTCCATCCCGAAGCCCATGTAAACGGATTAGCCGGTTGCAATTTAACGGCTTTAATTTTTAATAATTTCTCAGCAACTAATCTTTCCAGTGTTTTCATACAATCCTTTATATTTGATATCGTTTGCAAAAATAGACAATGTGATTGATAAAGCCTAAGGAAACCGATTAAAATTTCCTATATATTTAGGCTATGGATAACGTTAAGATACTGATATGTGCCCCTTCGATGGCGTTTATGCGTTGGGCACATGCTTCGATTGTGGCCCCGGTTGTAAGTACATCGTCTACCAGTAAGATGTGTTTACCGGTAAGTTTTTGGGGCGTGTTTACGTGAAAAATATCCTGTACGTTTGTCCACCGCTCGAACACATTCTTATGTGTCTGGGTGTTGGTCTGCCGTTTCCGTACCAGCGAACGGCAGTCCACCGGTATTTGTGCCACAGATGCGATGCCCCGGGCAATGCACTCGGCCTGGTTGTACCCTCTGCGTCGTTGTCTTCCGGGGTGTAGCGGTACCGGAATTATCAGGTCAATGCCCTCGAAAAAGTCCTCTTTGTACAGTTCGGCAGCCGCCAGTTTACCCATTTGGAAGCCGGCTTCTTTCTCGCCCCGGTACTTGATGGCGTATATCAGTTGCTGTACCTTCCCTCCCTTTTCGTAATATAAATAGGAGGTAGCCTTGGTGACGGGTGTTTTGCCGGCAAAAAGCTGTTCGGCGGGATTGAAGGGCCGCTTGTGGAAGTGGGTGCGCGGCAGACTATACAGACAGCTCAGGCAGAGCGTCTTTTCGCCTTCTACAAGCGGTTCGTCGCAAAGCAGACACAGTCTGGGGAAAAAGAGATGCAACAGGTCATTCCATAGTTTCATCGTCGCCTCCTTTTACCAATTGCTGCAGACAACGAGAGATGAGGTTGCTTTCGAATCCCCTGCCTGCACCAAAGCGAAGGAGTTTCAGGTAGGCATCGCGGGCATCTTTGGCTTTGATGCTTTTTTTCTTATTTGCAAGCAGCTCTGCCAGCAGTTCGTTGTAATATTGCTCGTCGATACTTCCCAGGGATTCTTCCCGTAAGGCGGGGGATATTCCTCTGTTGCGGAGCTCGAAGTCGATTTTGATTCGTCCCCATTTGTTGAACCGGAGTTTGTCGTTTACAAAGCTCCGGCAGAACCGTGTTTCGTCGATAAACTTTTCCTCTACAAGCCGGCGGATGATACGTTCCTTCACCTCCGGAGAGGCATCGGCTGCGTCCAGCTTCTTTTTTACATCGTGGATGCATCGTTCCGCCGCCGAGCAATAGGCTGCGCAAAGGTGTAATAGTTCGGCTTCGGTTTTCTCTTTCATCGTTTGGCTTGTATAATCCGGTCCTTACCCGGGATGTCTTTAATAATCTCGATATCGGTATAGCCCTCTTCTTCCAGCAACCCGGCTACCTCGTTGCCGTACTGGGCGTTGATCTCGAAGTACAGCGATCCGCCCTTTCGTAGTTTCTCGTTGCCGAATCGGGCGATGGACCGATAAAAAAGCAGCGGATCGGAGTCGGTTACAAACAGGGCCAGGTGTGGTTCGTAGTTCAGCACATTGGCCTCCATCGAATCTTTCTCACTCAGTTTTACGTACGGAGGGTTGCTAACAATCACATCAAATACACCGGGAATGTCTTCCAGCGCTTTCCTGGCCAGGATGTCTGTTTCGACAAAGTGTACTGTCACCTTGTTCTTTGCCGCATTTCCGGCGGCTGTTGCAAGGGCTCCCGGCGAAACATCGGCCGCAACAACCCGGGCTTCCGGCAGGTGTGCAGCCAGGGTTACGGCAATGCAGCCGCTTCCGGTTCCGATATCCAGGATGCGTATGCCCTGCTGACGGTGCCGGGACAGGATGCGTTCCACCAGCTCTTCGGTCTCCGGTCTGGGTATCAGCACATCGGGGGTTACGTTAAAGTCGAGGTCGTAAAAGCAGGCGGTACCCAGAATGTACTGGATGGGTTCCTGGTTCTTTAACCGTGTAACAATCGCTTCGATGTCTTGTTTCTGTGTATCGGATATTTGTATATCTTTGTCGAACAGTAGACGTTGCTGGGGGATGGAACAACATCTTTCCAGTATCATTTTAGTGAGACTTCGGATTTCTTCTGCTGAAAAAAGTCCTTTCAGGGAGTCTTCGATGTAATTCCGTATCTCTTTCATGGGCACATGTTTTTGTGCAAAAGTAAGTTAGAATTGGTAAAGTAGCAAGGAAAATAATGCAGATTGAAGAGAAATATATGGCCAGATGTATTGCATTGGCCCGTAAGGGTGCCGGCAATACTTCGCCCAATCCGATGGTTGGAGCCGTAATCGTTCATCAGGATAAGATAATTGGCGAAGGCTATCATCGCCGATGTGGAGAGGCTCATGCCGAGGTGAATGCGGTGGGGATGGTTCAGGATAAATCGCTGCTGACCGATTCTACGCTTTATGTGAGTCTGGAGCCTTGTTCTCACTTTGGGAAAACTCCTCCTTGTGTGGATCTGATCATAAAACACCGTATTCCTCGTGTGGTGGTAGGCTGTAAGGATCCTTTTCCGGAAGTGTCCGGCAGAGGGGTGGCCCGCCTGCAGGAAGCGGGTGTAGAGGTGGTTACCGGTGTGCTTGAACAGGAGGCGCGGGATTTGAACCGCTATTTTATGACGAGCCAGCTTGCCCGCCGTCCCTACATTATTTTGAAATGGGCCCAGAGCCGCGATGGGTTTATAGACGGAGCCCGCAAGGGTGGGGTACATGTGCCGGTTGTTCTTTCCACTCCCCAAACCATGCGGATGGTACACAAGCTGCGATCTGAAGTGGATGCTATCATGGTGGGTACCAACACGGTGCTGAATGATAATCCGTCGCTGACGGTACGGAGCTGGTCGGGGCGTAACCCTGTCCGGGTGATTGTAGACCGTACGCTGCGCATCCCCCACGGATTCCATGTGCTGGACGGAGCTGTACGTACCTTGGTGTTTACGGAAAAGACTCCCGGAAACAGGCCGGGGGTAGAGTACGTAGAGGCCAACTTTACATCCGATATTCTGGATACGGTATTATCTGAGTTGCACGCCCGAAAGATTCAGTCTCTGTTGGTTGAAGGGGGTACCGAATTGTTAAATAGTTTTATTGCTGCCAACTTATGGGATGAAATCCGGGTGGAGACGGCTCATGTGTATCTTAAGGACGGAGTGCCTGCCCCGGCGCTGAATCTGTTGCCCCAGTCTACGATATTGCATAACGATTCGAAAATTGACTGGTACAGACGAACCGATTTTTAGATCGGATTCTGTGTATTGACACTAAAATAATATAAATATTGATTAAATATGGGGCGGAAAGCAAAAAATGTTTCTACTTTTGTGCCTTATATGATTAAACTTATGCTTTTGATGAAAAATAAAGTAGTACTATTCCTGGTTGGTAGTTGCATGCTGGCACTTTCTTCCTGTTTGGGAAATGATGAGGTGGAAAATGTTACAATCAAAGATCCTCAGGTTAAAGCCTTTTCACTGTCTAACGACTCTGTCCCCGGATTGAATAGTGTTAAGTTTTCCATAGATCAGCTGAACGATCGTATTTATAATATCGATTCCATGGATTATGGAACGAAAATCGAAAAGGTGGTATGTAAATTTACTGCTGCATCCGGTTTTTCGTCTATTCAGGTAATTCAGGAAGCAACCGGCGACACCATCTGGTGGAACGGTTCCGATTCGCTTAACTTCTCTAAACCGGTTACATTTATCACTACTGCATACGACGGTGTTACTAAAAAGACATACCGTGCCCAGGTGAATATTCATCAGGTGGTGCCCGATTCGTTGGAATGGGGGTTATACACCAATACTATATTACCACAGGCTGTACAAAAACAGCAGGTGCTGATGAGTCCCGACAGTGCCACTCTTTACATGTATGCAAAGGGTGCTTCCGCACACGAATTGTTTACTTCGCCGGCTACAGATAAGCCGGTGTGGACAAAAAATCAATTGACAGGTTTCCCTGCCGATGCATTGATCAAACAGGCTGTATTCTTTAATAACGAGGTGTATGTACCTGCTGCATCGGGTGCTTTGTACCGTTCGGCCGATAAAACTTCTTTTGTTCAGGTAGCAGGAGCTCCTAAGGTGGTTGCTGTTTACGGGGCAATTAATGAAGATAACAACTCGGCTCCGGCATTGTCTCTTTTAGTGGACGACTCGGGGGTATACCGGTTTGCAGCAATGAGTGAAGCCGGCGTATTTACCATGGGTGAGATCGCTCCGGATCAGTTCCCTGTTTCCGGATTCTCGGCTCTTTCTTACAACTCGATGTACTTTGCCCGCTTAATGACCGTAGCCGGTAAAACTGCTGCAGGCGAACTTACCAATGCGGCCTGGAGTACTTTTGATGGAAAGTCGTGGGCGCTTCTTACAGATGCTTCTTCTTCCTATTTTGGAAAAAGAGAAGGTGCTTCGCTTACCTATTACGATGATAAGTTCTTCCTGATTGGTGGTTTTACTACCGCCGGCAAGGGAACAAGCGATATTTATTTGTCTATCGATAAAGGGGTATCCTGGGCTTTAGCCGATTCGATGGTAATGTTACCCGCTGTATATACTGGTAGAGGCGATGCTTCTGTGGTAGTGGAGAAATCAAAATTCATGCTTATTTTCGGAGGGAAGAGTACAACTGGTGGCTCGGAACTGAACGAAACATGGCGCGGACGAATTAACAGATTGGGCTTTAAAGAGTAGAATGTTCCTTTGAATCATAATTTTGCACTGCTTTTAACGTTAGGAATGGTGTGATAAATAAATTCGAAGGATATGAATTCAACTTTCTTTAAACAGGCTTTTCTGATTTTTGCAATCAGTTTTTCCTTTGTCTTTGCGAAGGCGCAGGAATATAAATATGAAATAGGAGGAATGGCTGGCGGAGCCTTTTATATGGGCGATGTCAACAAAAGCAGTTTATTCAAAGAGTTGAATCCTGCTGCCGGCGCTGTTGTAAGATACAACACCAATTTCCGTTGGGCGCTTAAAGGATCTTTGCTTTGGGGAAAGGTTTCGGGAAGCACCGATAATACGGATAACGTATTTCCGGGAGCGATGCCGGTATCTTTTACAAAGAATATAGTAGACCTGGGGGGGCAGATCGAGTTTAATTTCTTTCCGTATAGCGACAAGTATACATACGCTTATACAAAAAGAATGACACCGTATATTTTTACGGGACTTGGTTTAACAACGTCTTTTGGAGAAGGAAATACGTCTGCCGGTGTTAACCTGCCTCTGGGCATAGGGATTAAGTACAAGTTGATGAACCGGGTAAATATCGGGTGCGAGTTTTCATACAGAAAACTGTTTGGAGACAATCTGGATGTTACCGGCGACAACCAATTGCTGGATGATCCCTATAAAATGAAAGGGAGCGCATTGAAGAATAAGGATTGGTATTCTTTTTTGATGCTTTCGGTTACGTGGGACTTCGGACCCCGAGACCGGCCCTGCAACAATGAGAATAGTTATTATTAAGAATACGAAACAGAAATGTCTTTGATAGAAAAAATTGACAGAAATAGAATGCCACAGCATGTTGCCATCATCATGGATGGGAACGGCCGTTGGGCAAAATCGCGGGGAAAAGACCGTAGTTTTGGTCATATGGAGGGTGTCGTTTCTGTACGAAAAGTGGTTGAAGCGGCAACTGAGCTCGGATTGAAATACCTTACGCTATATACTTTTTCTACCGAAAACTGGAGCAGACCTGATGAGGAAGTTCAGGCTTTAATGGGACTGCTGGTATCTGCTATCCACAGGGAAACCCCCGATTTAATGAAAAATAATGTACGGTTGCTGGCTATTGGGGATCTTTCCAGATTACCTGCCGATGCGCGTACTACTCTGATGCAATGCATAGAAGAAACCTCTTCCAATGATGGAACAACCATTGTACTGGCTTTGAGCTATTCTTCCAGATGGGAGCTTGTGGAGGCCGTAAAAGCATTGTCGGCCGAAGTGCTTGAAAAGAAAATTATTCCCAACAATATAACCGAAGCAATGGTTTCGGAACATCTTACTACTCGTGGTATCCCCGACCCGGATCTGTTAATCAGAACCGGAGGTGAAAAGCGAATAAGTAATTTTTTGATGTGGCAATTATCGTATGCAGAACTGTATTTTACAGATGTGTACTGGCCGGATTTCAGAGAAGAGGAGTTGTATGAAGCTGTCCTGGATTACCAGTGCCGCGAACGTAGGTTTGGTAAGACAAGCGAGCAATTATAATTATTAACAATAGCTGTTATATGTACAAAAGAATAGTGCTGTTTTTTATTTTTCTTGGCTATGCTTTCGGAGCTTTTGCCCAGGAAAGTGACACTACAAAAGTTGAGAATGAATCGGGCGAAGTTCCGGTTATTTCATATTCGTTATCACCGAAACAATACAAGATTGAAGACATCAAGGTAACGGGTGTGAAGACTTATTATGATGATTTTGTGTTAATCGGATTCTCCGGATTATCTGTGGGCGACATGATAACCGTCCCCGGAGAGGAAATTACAGCTGCTGTAAACCGGTTTTGGAAACATGGTCTTTTCTCTGATGTGAAGATTCTGGCTTCCAAGATTCAGGATGATAAGGTGTGGTTGGAAATTAGACTTAAACAGCGTCCGCGTATTTCGGAAGTTAATTATAATGGAATAAAGAAGGGTGAGCGTGAAGACCTGGAGGCAAAACTTAATTTAAAGAAGGGTTTTCAGATTACACCGAACCTTATTGACCGGGCAAAGATTGTTATTCAGAAATTCTTCGATGGCAAAGGGTTTAAGAATGTAGATGTGCAGATTGTTCAGAAGGATGACGTTTCCAAAGAAGGTGAGGTTATTGTTGATATAAACATCGATAAAAATGAAAAGACTAAAATCAATCAGATCATTTTTACCGGAAACTCTATGCTAAGGGATGCCGATCTGAAGAAAGCGATGAAGAAAACAAACGAAAAGTTTGCATGGAAGCGCTGGAAGACAAGCATTAAGGAGATGTTCAGTACGAAGAAATTCGTTACAGAGGAATACGAAAAAGATAAAAAGAATATAATTGATAAATACAATGAACTTGGTTATCGCGATGCGGTATTGTTGGCCGACAGCGTAATCAATCACGATGAAAAGACGGTTGATGTGTATCTTTCCATCAGCGAAGGTCAGAAGTATTATCTGAAGGATATCAACTTTGTTGGTAATACGCAGTATCCTACCGATCAACTGATGGCGATCTTAGGTATGAAACCGGGTGAGGTGTACAACCAGAAGAAGCTGAATGAGCGTCTTACTACAGATGATGATGCTGTGTCTAACATATACTATAATAACGGATATCTTTTCTTTGGTGCTGATCCTGTGGAAGTAGAGGTTGAAAATGACTCTATCGCCCTCGAGATCCGTATCCAGGAAGGTCCTCAGGCTACTATCAACCGTATCATCATTAATGGTAACGATCGTTTGTACGAAGATATTGTTCGTCGTGAGTTACGTACAAAACCGGGTATGTTGTTCAGTCGCGAAGACTTGATCCGTTCCGTTCGTGAACTTGCTCAGATGGGTCACTTCGATCCGGAAAACATGAATCCGAATCCTGTTCCGGATGCGGAAAACGGAACTGTGGATATTCAGTATAATCTGGTATCAAAGGCAAACGACCAGGTTGAGTTTTCTGCCGGATGGGGACAGACAGGGGTTATCGGTAAGTTGAGTTTGAAGTTTACCAATTTCTCTATGAAGAACTTCCTGAATCCTTCTACCTATAAAGGTATCATACCTCAGGGAGAAGGACAGACATTGACTTTAAGTGGTCAGACAAACGGTCGNTCATACCTCAGGGAGAAGGACAGACATTGACTTTAAGTGGTCAGACAAACGGTCGTTACTACCAGGCATACAGTATTTCTTTCATGGACCCATGGTTTGGAGGTAAACGTCCCAATACACTTTCGGTAAGCGCATACTTCTCAATGCAGACAGATATCAGCAGCAATTACCTTAGCAGCAGTTCATATGGTATGAATCCATATTATGGTTATGGAGGTTATGGTTCTGGTTATGGTTACGGTTCAGGATATGGTTATGGCTCTGGTTATGGTTACGGAAATTATGGTAACTATGAGTTGGCATACGACCCGGATAAGTCTATTAAGATGCTTGGATTGTCTGTTGGTTACGGTAAACGTTTGAATTGGCCGGATGACTATTTCCAGTTCATGCTTACGCTTAACTATCAGTTGTATATGATGAAGGACTGGGCTTATTTCCTTGTTCAGAATGGAAACAGCCACAATGTAAACATGGAATTGATGTTGCAACGTAACTCAGTGGATAATCCATTGTATACACGTCGTGGTTCGCAGTTCTCTGTCTCTGTTTCAGCTACTCCTCCTTATTCTTTGTGGGATGGAAAGGATTATGCTTCCATGGCCGATAATGATGAAGGTAAATTTAATTTCATCGAATACCATAAATGGAAATTCAAAGCTAAAATATTCTCTCCATTAGCACCTCTTACTGTTAAACGTACACCGGTGTTGATGTCTCGTATCGAATATGGATTCTTAGGTCATTATAATAAGAATAAGCGCTCACCGTTCGAAACATTCTACATGGGGGGTGACGGTATGAGTGGATATTCAAGCACATATGCAACCGAAACAATCGGTCTTCGTGGTTACGAGAATGGTAGTATTGCCGGAAACAACGGATATAACTCCTATGGTTACGCTTACTCACGTCTTGCAATGGAATTACGTTATCCGTTCTTGCTTGAGCCTACCTCTACAATTTATGGTCTGGCTTTCGTTGAAGCAGGTAATGCATGGCAAAATTTAAAAGACTTTAGTCCGTTCGACTTAAAGCGTTCTGCAGGTGTGGGTGTACGTATCTTCCTTCCTATGATTGGTATGATGGGTATCGACTGGGCTTATGGTTTTGATAAGGTTAACGGACAGCGCAATGCTGGTGGAAGTAACTTCCACTTCATAATCGGTCAGGAGTTTTAATTAATTAATGTGAAATATAGTGTGAGATATAAACTGTCGGTTATATTTGCAGTCTGACATATATTGTTGAACCAATAAAAAGGAAAGAATATGAAAAAGATTATCTACATGTGCACGATGCTTGTTCTTTGTTCTTTTGCGGGCATGGCACAGAAGTTCGCGCTGATAGACATGGAATATATCCTGAAGAATATCCCCGCTTATGAAATGACTAACGAACAGTTGGCCCAGCTGTCTCAGAAATGGCAGGGCGAGGTGGAAGCCATTCAGCAGGAGGCTCAGAATATGTACAAAACATATCAGAGCGACCTGGTGTTTCTTTCGGCCGAAATGAAAACGAAACGTGAGGAGGCTATTGTTAAGAAAGAACAAGAGGCGCAAGAGTTGAAACGTAAGTATTTTGGAGCAGAAGGAGAGCTGTATAAAAAACGTGAGAGCCTGATGAAACCGATGCAGGATGAAATCTATAATGCTGTAAAATTAATATCGGAAGAGAAAGGCTATCAGGTAGTTGTAGACAGAGCTTCGGCTATGAGCATCATTTTTGCATCACCTAAAATTGATATCAGTAATGAAGTTTTACTAAAGTTAGGTTATTCAAAATAATTGCTTAAATTTGTGCGCTTTATAAGAATTAGTAACATGAAATATAAATTGAAAATGAAGAAACTTATTATCTTTTTAATGATGATTCTCCCTCTGGGAGCATTTGCCCAGGATGTTAAAATTGCATTTGTTAAAACACAGGAAGTGATCATGGCTATGCCTGAAGTTTCCGCGATGGAAAAGACAATGACAGAGCTTAACGAGAAATATAAAACTGAGTTGAAGCAGATGCAGGAAGAATATCAGAAGAAGTATTCTGACTTTGTTGCTCAGCAAGATTCTTTGACAGAGAACATCAAGTTAAGAAGAATGCAGGAAATTCAGGATATTCAGGAACGTATCAACAATTTCGTACAGGTAGCTGAACAGGATGTTCAGAAAAAACAACAGGAATTGTTTACTCCTATCCAGCAAAAAGTACAAGCTACAATCAAAGCTGTAGGAGACGAGAAAGGTTATATGTATATCATCGATCCTTCTGTATTACTTTACATAGGTACTTCAGGAGTTGATGCGACTCCCCTTGTAAAATCCAAGTTGGGACTGAAATAATAAAATACAATATTGTATCCTGAGGATGCCTTTCTTTGGAAGGCATCCTTTTTTATATGGGAGGAATCTATATGCTGACAAACAATCCGGGTCCGATCGGCCTTTTTGACTCAGGTTACGGTGGACTTACTATTTTTGAGAAGATACGTGAAGCAATGCCCGAATACGATTACTTGTATCTGGGTGATAATGCCCGTGCTCCTTATGGATCGCGCTCTTTCGAAGTGGTTTATCGCTTTACCTTGCAAGCGGTAGAAAAACTATTTGAAGAGGGATGTCACCTGGTAATTCTTGCCTGCAATACGGCATCAGCCAAAGCTTTGCGTACGATTCAGCAAAATGATCTGCCCCATATGGATCCGAACCGGAGGGTGCTGGGTGTAATCAGACCTACAGTTGAGTTGGTTGATTCTATCAGTAAATCCAAACATGTTGGTGTGGTAGGAACAACCGGTACGATATCATCTCAGTCGTATTCGCTGGAGATAGGGAAGATGTTCCCTCACATCAAGGTTTCGGGTGAGGCATGCCCCATGTGGGTTCCGCTGGTTGAGAATAACGAGTTTAATGGTCCCGGTGCAGATTACTTTGTACAAAAACATTTAGATCTCCTCTTTACGAAGGATCCGCAGATTGACACCATCATATTGGGATGTACTCATTATCCCTTGTTAATGGATAAAATAAAGAAATATGTGCCTTCCGGAATTACGCTGTTAGCACAAGGTGAGTATGTGGCTGCCAGCCTGAAGGACTATCTGATGCGGCATCCCGAGATGGATCAAAAGATAACGAAGAATGGCGTAAGCCGGTTCCTAACCACCGAATCTGCCGCTAAGTTTGCCGAAGCAGCCTCTATTTTTCTGAATCAACAAATCGACGTCCAGCAAGTGGCTATCGATTGAAAAACAGAAGTCTGATTTATACCAATGTATTCAATAACCAATCGAAGGAGATTGGCTAACCTTTGATTAAAGCCGGTCTGCCCGGAAATAGTTTGAATTCCGGATGCTGATGGAGTTGAGGAGACAGGAGTTAAATTACTCTGCCTTGTCAGGAAATGGATTTTCCAAAGGGTGTAAGGGCTAAAGCTGCCATTTTAAAGTGCTGCATACCAAACGGTATCCCTATGATGGTAATGCAAAGCAATAATCCAAAAGCCAGGTGAGTAACGCAAATCCATATCCCACCCAGTAAAATCCATAGCAGATTCATGATTATCGACAGACAGCCTCCCGAGTTTCCGTTATCGGTAACCTTACTTCCAAATGGCCATAAAGCCAACATGGCCAATTTTAAAGTCTGCAGTCCAAAAGGGATACCGATAATGGTTACCATCATAAGTAAACTCGCTACCAGATATTCGATGCTGGTAACAATGCCTCCGCAAAGAAGCCAGATAATATTACCCAGAAATTTCATTTTAGATTTGTATTAGACTGAATTAAAGCAATCGTTCGGTTGGATGAGGTTGTATGTAGCCGGTTACAACTATCTATTTCCTGTAACAAAGCATTTTTAACCAATAAGAAGCTATCCCTGAGTTCAGGTTTTACCGGTTTGGAAGGGGGAGCTTCCACATGTAGCGGATTAATTGGCTGACCGTTTTTATATACCCTGAAATCGAGATGCGGACCCGTAGATAAGCCGGTAGATCCTACATAGGCAATTACTTCGCCCTGCTGAACAGTACTGCCAATACGTATGCCACGGGCAAATTTAGACAGGTGCATATAGGTGGTGCTGTAAGCCGAATTGTGACGGATTTTGATAAAGTTTCCGCCGCCACCCTGAAATCCTTTGGCAATTACTACTCCGGCACCGATACTTTTTACCGGAGTACCTGTCGGTGCGGCGTAATCGATTCCATGATGAGCTCTGTAACGTTTTAAGATAGGGTGGAACCGGGCATTGGTATATTTGGATGTAATACGGAAGAAGTCCAACGGGGCTTTCAGGAAGGCTTTTCGCAGACTTTTACCCTCTTCGTCGTAGTATTCCTGAATGCTATCCTGCATGAATGGAATTGCATTGTATGTTTTGCCTTGATGTGTAAATACCGCTGCTTCGATCGACGAGATATTGAGTGCCGTGGTGTCATCAATATAGGCCTCATTGTAAATGGCAGAAAAGGAGTCGCCCTCCTTCACATCGAAAAAGTCGATTTGCCAGGCATATACGTCCGATAGCTTGATAGCCAACAGCGGATCGGAACCAACTTCCTTCATGGTATTCCACAACGACGAATTGATGGTGCCGCTAACAAACTTTCGTTTATAGGTAATTTCTTTGGTGAACGGATAGGCTGCCGGCAATTCCTCGCATAGATTAATAACAACAAAATCGGTCAGCGATTTAGGAAAGACGATATATTTGATGGTAGCCATGCTATCCGGAGTCGTAATTGTACAGAATTCCATTCCGGCTTTAAGTTTGGTAGGATCCAATACTCCTGAAGCACATTGGCTGATACTGTCGGCCTGTGCAGGAGTGAATCCTAAACGGGCAAAGATGGTTGCCGGATTATCACCCGGTTTCATAACATAATGTGTTACATCCAGCGAGTCGGTACAAATTCCATACTGGTATTCACGTAAATCAACCACTTCCTCAACCGGTTTTTCTGGTTGTTTGCATCCAAAACCAATGGATAAAAAAGTAAAAGCTCCTACTAAAGCAAGCCAATTAGAGATGGTATTAAAATATTTGCAGGTCATTATTAATGGATATATTCAAGTCAGACTTCATTCAATGTTACAAACTTAGTGAAAAATCACCTATTTGAATCCCGCAACTATTAAAAAAGAAAGTGAAAGTCCCAATTTAATAGATTAACACCCTTTTACTTGTAACTTTGTGCGCTCAAATAAAAATGAAATCCGATACATGAATCGTATTTGGCACTTACCAAAGCCCGGTAGTTATAAAAGTAAACTATTTAAGCTTACCGGTCCCATATTTATCGAAAATCTCCTGATTATGTTGTTGGGGGTGGTCGATACGTTTATGCTCAGCAATTATGCCGACAGCTCAGTAGCTGCAGTCGGCGTAGCCAATCAGCTGCTTATGATGGTTTTTCTGCTGTTTAATGTGACCACAACCGGAACAACTGTATTGTGTTCTTTGTATTTTGGTGCAAAAGACAATAAAAGTTTTATTCAGGTGATGGGCGTATCCATCCTTTTTAATGCTTCTATCGGTTTACTGATAAGCGGATGTTTGTATTTCTGGGGAGAAAATATGCTTCAGATGATGAATATTCGTCCCGAGCTGATGCAAGATGCTACAGTTTATATGCGTACGGTAGGAGGTTTTGCATTCTTTCAGGCAATAAGTCAGACTATATCAGCCGTTTTGAGAGCCGCCAACAAGCCCAACTATGCCATGCAGGTAACGCTGATTATCAACATCCTGAATGTATTTGGAAATTACTCGCTTATCTTTGGCCATTTTGGAATGCCCTCTTTAGGAGTGCAGGGAGCGGCTTTGTCCACCACCATCTGCCGGGGTGTAGCCATGTCGTTGTTATTTGTAGTTCTATTCAGCCGGTTGGTTAAACGTTTACCCCTCGACTATTTCAAGCCCTTTCCATTTGGCAAACTAAAGGCTGCCTTGAAAATCGGTATTCCGGCAGCTTCAGAGCAGATAAGCTACGATGCCTCACAGGTGATGATTGTCTATTTTATCAACATGCTTGGAATGGAAGCCCTGGCGGCAAGGGCTTATGTAGTAAACATTGTTATCGTTACCTATCTCTTTTCACTCTCTTTAGCCCAGAGCTCAAGCATCTGTGCCGGCAATTTTATCGGGATGGGAAAGAAAAGGGCCACCTACCTGTTAACAATGTATGCGCTGAAGCGTTCGTTGATCGTAACAGGGTGTGCAAGTATGTTCATCCTTATCTTCAGCCGGACGATCTTGTCTCAGTTCACACAAAATGAAACTATAATTACCTTAGGTATAGGAGCCTTGATGGTCGACTTTATATTGGAACAGGGCCGGGCGGTTGTGTTGCTCTTCATACTTACATTACGTTCGGCGGGAGATGTACTTTTTCCGGTTATAATAGGTCTTTTTTCCATGTGGTTCTTTGCTGTGGGGTGTGGGTATCTGTTCGGAATTGTTTTTGGATGGGGGCTGGCCGGAATGTGGGTAGGCTTTGCTTTGGACGAATGTTCCAGAGGAACCTTGCTCTATTTCAGATGGAAATCGAAGAAATGGATGTTGCGGAATTTAATACGCCCAATTGTTAAAATAGACTAAACTCTATCTTTGCTTGGAACTTTTACCCCTGCTTCTACGTCTTACTTATGTGTGATTTAATTTTTATAGGTTTTATATGAAGAAGGGGATACTTTTAATTTTGTTTTTTCTGCCGTTTCTATTCTTCGGATGTAAGTCGGCCCAAGGGGCGAAAGCTTCTTTTACAGATTTAAATGGCGAATGGAATGTGGTTGAGATAAATAACAAAAAAGTAGTCCCCGAAGTATCAACCCAGGTTATGATATTTGATGTGTCTGCAAAGCGTATAAGCGGTCATTCGGGATGCAACCGGTTTTCCGGAGCAATTGAATACACAGACACACATAAAAATATAATTAAGTTTCTGCAAGTAGCTTCTACACGAATGGCTTGTCCGGATATGGAAGGCGAAATGGAGATGCTGGAAGCTATAAACAAAATTGTTAGATTTGAAGCCCTTGAAAAAGGCAAGCCGGTACAGTCTATTGCTCTGTATGGAACAGATGGAAGCAGACTAATGGTTATCGGCAAACGGTAAATAGTATTTAGTAGTTGTAAACAAGAAAAGGGTGCTCCCGCGATGGAAGCGCCCTTTTCATATTTTAATCAGTAGTCCAAATTTTTAATCTTTACCCCTCAACTTTTGTAGGTTATCTATTTTTACGTATCAACCTGAAAAGTGAATCAGTAGCTAAAAGTATAGTTAAATCCGGCTTTAAACCATATACCCGGTTGAGGGATATTTCCCAGATCGTAATATACGGCGTCAAACAGATTGTTCACCTCGGCATAGAAGGTTGCCTTCTTAAGAGAATAGCTTATATTCAGATCTGCTACACAATAAGGAGCGTAGGCTTCCTCACTTGCGGGCTTAAGTGCCTCGTACCGGGTAAAACTTCCGGCCCTGTCCTGCCAGCGCACATACCAGGTGGCAGAGATGTTTTTAGATAACTTGTGACTAACCTGGGCGCTGAATTTATGTTTCAGATAATCCAGTGCGTAATTGGAAATATATCCTTCGCTGGACTTGTCCTGGTCTATATAGCTATAGCCTAATGAAACCTTCTTAATAAAGAATGATTCGCCAAAGACCTCTTCGGGTAAGAAGGTGATGTTGGTCTCTATACCCAGATTATTTACTTCGGTCAGGTTTTTACTTTCCCATAAATCATCCGGATTTTGTTTTACCCAGTCAATCATGTTGCTGCCTTTTCTGTAGAATCCGGCAATATGTCCGTTCAGGAAGTGGGTTCCATATTTAATACCCAATTCAAAGGCCTCACTCTCTTCGGGTAAAAGATTGGGATTTCCGATGTTGGTTTTACTCTTATAATACAAATCGGTGAAGGTTGGCATACGCAATGACTTGTTCCAGCTTCCATATACCTTGGTGTTGGTGCCGATGCGGTAACTAGCGTCGATGCCCGGATACAACCTTATCTTATTGTCGAGGTCGGTATGGTAATTGGCGAGCAATCCGGCCGAAAGAGTGAACCGTTTTAATAAAATATTATGTTCGAGGAAAAAACTCAGGTTACTACGGTTGGCACCTTTGGTGAAAAATATGCCATCGTATGAAGGAACTTCCTGGGGTTGTTTAAGATCCGTACCCAACACGTTGCTTCGGATGCCTTCGTTGCGGAATTCCGTCCCCGCTGTGGTTTGTCCCAGTGCCCACGAAGTTGAAGCATTAAGGGAAGAACCGAAAACCTGCGATTCGTGGTAATTGTGCCCCGTGTACCAGGAGGCAGGGTTATCGCGGAACAACTCGAAACGATCGGTGTGCCGTGTCCAATATAATTTGGGAGTGAAGCGAATCCGTCCTTTTGTCTCCGCACCGGCCGATAAGAAATACCGGCGTGTTTTGTCGTACTGGTTGGGATAGGCAGCCGAATAAAAACTATTGGCCCCGTAGCCTTTGTCGTTTATACCCGCCTGAAAGGATAGATCGGCCTCATCAGTCCTGGCTACCCCTTGCCAGAATAGATTGAGTATCTTAAAATCGGTATTGTCTGTATAGCCACCCGAAGAATTGTATCCGGCCGAAAGACGCTGACTGAAATTACCAGACTGGTGGTTGATGCCCGCTTCCAGTTTCCACCATTCGTGCATACCTGCGGATACATCTGTAGTGATCACCTTTTCGGCTTTCGCTTTGGTAATGATGTTTATGGCTCCGGCAAAAGCGCTGGCTCCGAAAATACGGGAAGCCGGACCCGAAATAATTTCTATACGTTCAATGTCGGAAAGGTTGACAGGAATATCGAAGCTGTAATGACCTGTCTGAGGGTTGGAAAGATTCACGCCGTTAAGAAGTACGGCAATCTGATCGAAAGTTCCTCCGCGGATGGAAATATCGGCCTGGGTTCCCCCTTCGCCTCGTTGCCGCACATCCACGCCTGCGGCATACTCTAATAAATCCTGGATACTGGTGACCGGCGCCGCCGCAATCTCGCGGGCTGAAATAACCGTCACAATTCTGGCAGCCTGATTCAGCGCCATGGGTGCTCTTGAGGCGGTAACCTCCACTTCGTCCAACGAAACCGATGTTTCTTCTTCCGAAGCAGCATGCTTAATTACTTCCTGAGCCTGAGCCGTGTCCGGAAGGGCAAAGAGCAGGGTTGAGGCAGTAATAACGCCGATGTTCACCACTTTGTGCAAACTGCAGAAAACAGCAAAGTTCTTCCGTGCAAAACGACGGAAACGCAGTGCTTGTCCTGCAATCTTTTCAACTTTTTTCATTTGTAAATTAATTTGTTATTATAATGATAAAGAAAAAGGAACAGACTCTACCCGAAGGCTATGTAGCTATATCTTGAAGAGCCGATTCCATATTTATTTTTTAACAGGATAATCTTTATAAAGCAAATACTTTTTTCTCATTTTACGGTAATTGTCCAGCTCCGGCTTCCACGAATCCCGAATCTCCTTTTCGCTCATTCCCCGGATAATCTGATAGCGGAGCTGTTTAGTGCCGGCCAACAGGTCGAACCACGAAGGTCTGGAGAAAAAGAAAGCCTGATCCTTGCCCGCCATCTTATAGAAATCGAGCAGGAAACGCAACGTTAATCCCCCTTCGAAAGGCAGTTCCCTCAGGTCGACCCCGTAGCACGTCTTCCCATTCTGAAGCGGTTTGGTATCAAAGCCCGGAAGCGGTTCGGGAGTAAAAGAGAACTCACCGTATTTTTTGTCGGGATACCCTATCACCTGAAATGGAAAGAAGGTACCTCTTCCCACACTGATATTGGTTGCCTCGAAGAAACAAAGGGAAGGATACAGACGGATTGCCTGATCGTTGGGCAGGTTTGGAGAGGGTTTTACAGGCAGCCAATAGGGATCGCCATGTTTCCAGTTCTCCATTTTCACAACCATCAGTTTACACGAATCCGGTGTACTGTCAAGCCATCCCTCTTCGTTTATCATCCAGGCAAGCTCGCCCACGGTAAGTCCGTGCAGCACCGGTATCGGATCTACCCCTACAAAAGACTCCATTCCCTTTTGTCGCACCGGTCCATCCACGTAATCGTTGGGGTTGGGGCGGTCCAGAACAATAAAATCTTTATCGTTCTCCGCACAAGCCTCCATCACATAATGCATGGTACTGATATAGGTGAAGAAACGTGCACCCACATCCTGTATATCGAAAACCACCACATCTATGCCTTCCAGCTGTTGGGCGGTTGGTTTCTTGTTTTTCCCGTAAATAGAAATGATCGGGGTGCCGGTTTTAATATCCCTGCTGTCGGCCACCTCTTTCCCGGCATCTTCAGTCCCCCGGAAACCATGTTCGGGGGCAAATACCTTTTTAACATCAATCCCTTTGTTAAGCAATGCATCCAGCAAGTGTACCTGCCCGTCTTCTATTACGGAAGTCTGGTTTACCACCAGGGCAACTCTCTTGTCTTTCAGCAAACGCGTAACAACCTCCATTCTTTCTGCTCCTAATTTTAAGGAAGAACCCTTTGGAGGAATACCCGGACCGGCCATTGTATACAATGGAAAGCACAGGATGAAAACAAACCAAGATATAACTTTCATTTTCTATACATCCCTTACTGGCAACAAAAGTAGCAAATGTCGCTATGATTCCCTAAATTTGCACCTATTAAATTGAACATTAACAGATGGACCCTATTGAGATAATTAACAGGTATTATTCCAATACCTCCGATGTGTATCATATACTGGTTACACACAGCCGCTCAGTGGCAGACAAAGCGCTGGCAATTGCACGGATGCATCCGGAGCTTAATCTGGATACCCGATTCGTTGAAGAGGCAGCTATGTTGCACGACATCGGCATCTATCTGTGCAATGCCCCCGAGATCGATTGCCACGGAGAGGCAGAATATATTTGTCACGGTTATCTGGGTGCCGACATCCTTCGTCGCGAAGGATTGCCAAAACATGCTTTGGTGTGCGAACGTCATACCGGAACGGGTATATCACCTCAAATGATAATCGAACGAAACCTGCCTATCCCTCACCGGGATATGCGGCCCGTAAGTATGGAAGAGCAACTTATCTGCTTTGCCGACAAGTTCTACAGCAAAACAAAACTGGAAAAGGAAAAGTCGGTCGAGAAGGTGCGAAAAGGGCTTGCTCGTTTCGGAGACGAGACTCTTTTACAATTTGATACATGGTGTAAACTCTTTTTAGGGGAATAAACCAAGCATAATCGGGTTATTTATTATACATTTGCCAGCTGAAACTGCAAAGAAATACAGGATGTTTCATAAACATAAAATCCTTATCATATTATTTATCACCCTTTTGGGAGGTTTGGTGATACGCGCCCAGGAGGTTCGTGTAGCCAATGATTCTTCTGCTCCGGCCAGGCAGGATACGGTTTCTGTACCTAAAGATACCGTAAAGCTTACTCCCGATTCGCTTCAAATCAAGACAGATACCTTGATGGCTAAGGATACCGTCCGCAAAAAGAAGAATTCGCTGGATGCCGTAGTTACCTATCAGGCCAAGGATTCCATACTGATGACTGCCGGCAACTGGGCCTATCTGTTTGGGGAAGGGAATGTAAAGTACAGACAGATCGAACTCCAGTCGGAAGTGATCGAGATGAACATGGACAGTAGTCTGGTATTTGCCAAGTTCGGTCTGGACTCGATTGGCGAAGAATTTGGTTATCCGCTCTTTAAAGACGGAGAGCAGCAGTACGAAAGCAAAACCATGCGGTATAATTTCGGGACCAAGAAGGGATACATAACCGATGTAATCACTCAGCAGGGTGAAGGGTTTGTTACCGCCGGACGAACCAAAAAGATGGCAAACAACGACATGTTCATGATGGGAGGGAAGTATACCACCTGCGACGACCATGATCATCCTCACTTTTATCTGCAGCTTTCCAAAGCGAAGGTGCGTCCTAAAAAGAATATTGTAACCGGACCGGCCTACCTTGTGATAGAGGATGTGCCTCTTCCGTTGGCTATCCCCTTTGGATTCTTCCCGTTTTCGGAAAGCTATTCGTCCGGTATCATCATGCCTACCTTTGGCGACGAGATGGACCGTGGTTTCTTTTTGAGGGACGGAGGTTACTACTTTGCCTTAAGTGATTATGTGGACCTGGCTCTTACCGGCGAAATCTATACCAAAGGATCGTGGGGATTGTCTGCCCGTTCCGCTTACCGTAAACGATATAAGTACTCCGGTAATTTCAATGCATCGCTGCTTACCACCATTCTGGGAGATAAAGTGGTGCCTCAGGAATACAGTAAATCCAAAGACTTTAAAATTACCTGGACGCATTCGCAGGATGCCAAAGCCAATCCTTACCGCAGTTTCTCGGCAAGTGTGAACTTTGCAACCAGCAGCTACGACCGCAACCAGCTTACCAATATTTACAATCAGAATTCCACCAGCAATACCAAAGGATCGAGTGTAAGTCTTTCACAACGTTTCCCCAACAGCCCCTTCAGCTTGTCGGCCACGATGAATGTGAACCAACGTTCCAGAGACTCCTCCATCTCGGTAACCCTGCCGGATGTGTCGATTACTATGAGTCGTATCTATCCGTTCAAGCGCAAACATGCCGTTGGCAGCGAAAAATGGTACGAAAAGATATCTATGAGCTACTCCGGTTATCTGCGTAACAGCATCGATACAAAAGAAAATAAGTTGATGCAATCCAGCCTGGTGAAGGATTGGCGTAACGGTATGCAGCACAATATTCCTATTTCTGCTACATTTACGTTTCTTAAATATATCAATATATCTCCATCGTTCAACTACACCGAGCGCTGGTATACCAGTAAGGTTATGCAGGCATGGAATGAAACGAGCAATCGGTTGATGCCTTCGGATACCATTTACGGGTTTAACCGGGTGTACAACTACAACGCTTCATTATCTGCCTCAACTACGATGTATGGATTTTATAAGCCGCTTCCATTCCTCGGAAACAAGGTGGAGATGATCCGTCACCGTTTCGAGCCTTCAATCAGCCTTAGTGCTGCACCCGACTTTGGCGATCCGAGATACGGTTTTTATGAATCCTATACGTATATGGACGAAGATGGCGAAATGTACACCAATACCTATTCTCCTTATGCGAATCAGATATTCGGTCCGGCACCTCAGGGAAAGCAAGGATCGTTGAGCTTCTCTATCAACAACAACGTGGAGATGAAAATACGAAGCGACGAAGATTCTACCGGATTCAAAAAGATTAGTCTGATTGATAAGCTTTCGCTGGCTATGAGTTATAATATGGCTGCCGACTCCTTTAAATGGAGCGATATGTCGGTAGGACTCCGACTGAAGTTCTCTAAAAGCTATACGCTGAACCTGAATGCCATGTTCGATACCTATACGTACGACGAAAAAGGACGTAAGGTGGATGTACCCCGATGGGAAGCAGGAAAGGGTTTCGGCCGGTTACGGTCTACAGGTACCAACTTCTCGTATACGTTGAATAACGATACGTTCTCCAAATTGTTTGGCGGAGGTAAAACCGACGAAACAAAAAAGGAGGGAAGTCAGCAAGGTACAGGCGAAGAGGGTGAACTGGGGGACGGAATGAATCCCGAAACAGACGCTCAACCAGCCGAGGGCGGCCGTTTACGTGAAAAGAAGAAAGAGGTTGGCGAGTTTGACGCCGATGGCTATCAGGCCAATAAAGTGCCCTGGAGTCTTGCTTTCAGTTACGGTATGAACCTTGGCTATGGTGATTTTAATCCGAATACGCTGGAATATAAGTATAAGCTTACCCATAACCTGAGCTTCAACGGAAATATACAGCCAACCAAAAACTGGCNAAGCTTACCCATAACCTGAGCTTCAACGGAAATATACAGCCAACCAAAAACTGGCGGTTTAACTTCAATGCAACCTACGATTTTGATACCAAAAAGATTGCTTACATGAACTGCAGCGTAACGCGCGATTTGCACTGTTGGCAGATGTCGGGAAGCTTTATTCCCATCGGACCGTATAAATCGTATACCTTTACCATCGCCGTTAGCTCGTCGTTGCTTAAAGACCTTAAGTACAACCAGAGCAGCAGCTACCGCGAAGGACAGCAGTGGTATTAAGCCCGGTATAGATAAAACAAGAAGGGGTGCCAATAACGGCACCCCTTCTTGTTTTATCTATACTATACTTACCAGGAAATGGGCTGCTGCCCGTTAGCCTGCAGGTATTCGTTTGTTTTGCTGAAATGTTTGTTCCCGAAAAATCCCCTGTAGGCAGAAAGCGGGGAGGGGTGGGCCGACTTTAACACCAGATTCTGCTTCGTGTCTATAAAGGCTCCTTTCTTCTGAGCATACGATCCCCAAAGAATATATACAATATGCCTGCGTTCTTCTGCCAGACGGTGTATAACGGCATCCGTAAACGTTTCCCATCCCTTGTTTTGATGCGAACCGGCCTGATGAGCTCTAACCGTAAGCGTGGCGTTGAGCAGCAGAACACCCTGGGATGCCCACCTCAGCAAATTACCGCTGGCCGGTCTTTGAATACCCAGGTCCGTTTCAAGTTCCTTGAAGATATTGACCAAAGACGGAGGATAAGGGGTGCCATCCTGAACCGAAAAGCACAAACCGTGTGCCTGTCCGGGTTCGTGATAGGGATCCTGCCCCAGAATCACCACTTTAACCTGGTTGAACGGGCAAGCATTAAAAGCCTCGAAAATATGTGGACCGGGAGGATATACGGTTGTACGCTTATATTCCTCCTTCACAAATCCGGTAAGCTGACGGAAGTAATCCTTCTCAAACTCTCCGGACAATCGCTCTTTCCAGCTTTCTTCTATTTTGACATCCATGTAAATCAATATTAAATGAGAGGCATGCCTGCTTCCAGAGCCTCCTTGCGCATCGCTTCGGGCCAAATACTTGCCTGAATCTCGCCGATGTGACCCTTACGAAGGTAAAACATACACAAACGGGACTGACCAATTCCGCCGCCAATGCTTAATGGCAGTTCGTCGTTAAGCAGTCGCTGGTGGAAGTAAAGCTCTTTCTTCTCCTCGGCATTACACAAGGTAAGCTGACGGAGCAAGGCCTCTTTGTTCACCCGGATACCCATGGAAGACAGTTCCATGGCACGATCCAGGATATCATCCCAAACCAGTAAATCGCCGTTAAGCCCCTTCAGTCCGTTTTCGGCAACGGTAGACCAGTCGTCGTAATCCGGAGCTCGTCCGTCGTGTTTCTGTCCGTCGCTCAACTGTGCACCGATACCCATGATAAATACGGCACCGTGTTTCTTCGTTATCTTGTCTTCGCGCTCTTTGGGCGTAAGATCCGGATACATCTGGAGCAGCTCTTCAGAGTGAATAAAGAATATCGTGCTTGGCAAGGTAGGCTTTATCTCGGGGAACATCTCGTATACAAGATACTCCGTTCTAACCAAGGCAGCATAGATGCGGCAAACGATCTCTTTAAGAAATCCGATGCTGCGGTCTTCTTTGCGGATGGTCCGCTCCCAGTCCCACTGATCAACATAAAGAGAGTGAAGGTTGCCCAGCTCTTCGTCCGAACGGATGGCGTTCATATCCGTGTAGATTCCGTAGCCCTCTTCAATATTATAATCGGCCAAGGTCAGCCTTTTCCATTTAGCAAGCGAGTGTACAATTTCGGCTTTTGCATCGTCGAGATCCTTCACCGGAAAAGAAACTGCACGTTCCACACCGTTCAGATCATCGTTGATACCCATCCCTTTCAGTACAAACAGGGGCGCTGTAACGCGTCGCAAACGTAATTCGGACGAAAGATTCTGCTGAAAGAAATCTTTAATCTGTTTTATCCCCATTTCTGTTTGCGCAAGGTTAAGCAAAGCCTTGTAACCCTTAGGTTTAATTAGGTAACTCATAGATTGTTATGTGTTTTTTGAAATATCAAATTATGAGAGGCAAAGATACGGATTAATAGTAAATTAGCAATTTTATTTCTTAATTTATTGCATTTTGACATACTTTAAGCAAATATATAAAACAAAATAACAGATGATGCGAAGGTTCGGAAAATAACGTTTCGTCTGAACTCTTTGGTCGTAAGATTTGGTTTGCGTCAGAATTATATATACTTTTGCGCTGTAATTGGCTGGGTAGCTTAGTGAATAGAGCGTCAGATTCCGGTTCTGAAGGTCGAGGGTTTGAATCCCTCCCTGGTCACAGTTTAAAGCAGCAGGCGACAAATCATACGATGTGTCGCCTCTGTTGTTTTTTAACCTATCGTTTCAAGAAAAACAAAAAAAGCAAATT
>JAEAME010000778.1_pt1 | contig 28273 bp, 19 predicted proteins | sample 8958731 | NCBI WGS metagenome assembly JAEAME01 (sample SAMN16933194, study PRJNA681113) | bioreactor sludge metagenome | isolation source: anerobic bioreactor sludge (Control) | place: India:Bengaluru | collected 2018-10-24 | reverse complement strand
TACCCACAGACAAACAGGCCGACCTTGCCAACCTGGTGCACTCGCCTTCAACAAAATTATTGAAGTTGTAATCAGGATTGAGCTTTGGATCAAAGTGTATCTTTTTGATCCCCGGTATAACAAAAGGATTCTTTATAGAAGGCTGGGTTACGTCGAAAGGAACCTGCACGGGTCTGTTATGCAGATCTGTCTTGTATTTCGACGGATACCTTACTGTGTAAGGTTTGCCATCAGAAAAATTGGCATTCTCCATCACAACGTTGTACTCAAGCTTTGCATCTGTGCCAATCTCCCTCCTGAGTGTCTTTCTCAGAATATCAATATACTGTTCCTCGAGGTACTCATAAAAGAAGGGGCTTGGTACCTGGATCGTCAGTATATTGTTTTCAAGTTTCAGCGGAATGATTGGCTCAAACCATGTTTTAAAGCTGACAGACGGAATAATGTCCCTTATTATCTGCAGACAATTGTTCCATACGTCATGATGAGTTTTATTCATTTAGGCTGGTTGTTTTTCTATGATCTTTATTAGGCTTAATTAAGTAGCAATATTTGTAAAAAAAAAACTTAAAAAAAAAACTTTTTTCACTTGATTTTTTCAAAAATAATCTATGTTTTTAATCATCAGTAACTTATGGAAAATATTTTTTGCATTATATTTAAATCACTGATTAACAAATATTTATAGATTATATTTTGACTTAATAAGTGGATTACAATTCATTATGGATTCCTGCTCAAAAATCAACAATTGTATTCTAAAATGAGTATTATTTTGACCCTGATCTTGTTTTCTTTTTCAGTATCAAGATAATCTGAAATTTTGAATTTTATATTATTCTGCCGGAATATTTTTTTTACCAAAAATAGAAAAATGAACGTACCTCCTGGGATTTGCTTTAAGATCCCTTAAAAGCTCGTCCATGCTAGCCAGACTTTGAGTAAGATTATTGTAGAGCGAGTCATTTGAGAGTAAAAGTCCTGCACTTCCTTTGCCGTCATTTATTTTTCCGAGCATTGTTGATGTTTGTTCAAGCGTGCTTTTTAAATTTGAAACAGATGTATATATGTCCGCTGCTGCAAGCGTATCTGAAAAAGTACTTAGATTGCTGAATGTGTTGCTTATTTCATCTGAGCTGTTAGACAGCATCTGAGTAAAGCGGGTGAGGTTCTCAACTGATTCCTTCAGTTCCTTTTCCTTTGACCCGATAATATTGCTTATGCTCTCAGAAGTATTGCTGAGGCTGGAAACAGTGCCATTGAGGTTCTTCTTGAATTCAGGATCCATAATATCGTTGACTGAAGATATAACTGAATCAAGAACAACGATCAAATCCGTGATCCTGTCCTTGACAGGCATCAGTTCGGTTTCAAGCGTGGAAAGCAATCCTGCCGAAAGCCTGCCCGGGATTGTATCTCCGAATTCGTAGAAACCTGGTCCTTCTCCGAATACAAATTGAACTTTCATTCCGGCAATTATTGAGACGGGAACTATTTCAGCAACTGTATTCATGGGAAGCCTGAAATTCCTGTTCACGGAAAATACTACAAGCAACCGGCCTGTTTCAGCATCAATGAAGTCAATAGATTGCACAATGCCCACCTTATAGCCATTGATTTCCACAGGACTCGATTCAGCGAGGCCTCCGATTTCGTTATAAACACAATAATAGTTAACTGTTTTTTTAAAGAAATCTTTACCCTTCAGGAAATTGAAGAGCCAGATGAACACAACTAAAGTAACAAGGGCAACAGTACCGACTTTGACTTCATTTGATATTTTCATATTTTTTCAGGTTGTTTTATTTTTTCTTTTTCTCATCCAGTGCCTGTTGCAGAGGTATGACATTGCTGTCTTTGACTGCAATGACAAAAGCGTCAGGAAAGACTGCTTCAGTTACTTTCCGGTGATTTACGGCATCATCATAATCCCTGAAGGCACCTGTCACGTACCTGAAACGATCAGGGGAAGAGATCTCGCTTATATCCTTCAGACCCTGAAAATTTTCAGGTTTTATTTCTGTTTTTGTTGCAGCAGATGCCACCTGTACCATGAATAAGATTTCTCCTTTAGTCATTCCAGTTATGTCAATACTTTTTTCTTCAGATAAGGCTTCACTGTTGGTACTTATTCCACTCATCCTGTTAATTTCATTTATATAATCCCTGCACGCCCTGTAAATTGCTGATGCCAGATTATCCTGCCCCTGGGCGGAATTCAGGTACTTTTCCTCCTCAGGGTTTGTCATAAAGCCTGTTTCTATAAGTACACTCGGCATTGTATTCCTGTAAAGTACAAGGAACCTTTCCTGCTTCACTCCCCGGTCTTTCCTTTTCGCTCTTTCAGTAAACTGAGACTGGATCATCGCTGCAAGTTCAATGCTCTGTTTCTTATAAACATTCTGGGTAAGGGTAAAAATAATATATGACTCAGGGGATTTTGGATCGAAACCCTCATATCTTGTAGTATAATCCTCTTCCAGAAGTATAACTTCATTTTCTTTCATTGCCACCTCAAGGTTATCTTCACTGCTTGAAACTCCCATCACATACGTTTCTGCTCCCGTAATACTGCTGTACTTGGCCCAGTTGGCATGGATTGAAACGAACAGGTCCGCCTTGTTCTTGATAGCAAATGCCGGACGATCATACAGGTTTAAAGTAGAATCCTTCTTTCTTGTATAAATGACTCTTACATCAGGAATATTATCTTCTATGTATTTTCCTGTTTTTAAAGCAATTGCAAGGTTAATGTCTTTCTCTTTGCTGAATTTGCCAAGGGCGCCGGGATCCCTTCCTCCATGACCCGGGTCAATTACTATGACCCATTTTCCTTCATTCTTTGGCAAGGGTACTGAAAGAACAGGTAAAGCAATTAAGAAAATAGCAGGAATTAACAGAAGATATTTTGCATATGCATTTATGGTATGATGTTTGCCGTTTTTAATATTCATACGCATCTTATGTTCATGTTTTTTTAATAGTTTTGCCGCTGACATCATGACGTCACACAAAAACTATACAAAAATAGTATTTAAGTTGTATTTTTTTACTGAAAAGCGGTTACTTGTAGTGCTCCTCGTGATGGTCCAATCAATTTCGTTATTATCACAGGATGATAAATTGATTCAGAATCCGCCGCAGCAGGCAAGAGATTCAACCGTCACTGATACAATCAGAGGGCTTAAACGAATATCCGGCGATGCCATCGAAAAACAAGTAACATATACTTCTAACGGGTATATAAAAAACGACCTGTTAAATAAAAAAGCCACAATTGTTGATAAAGCTGTTGTCAATTACGACAATATAAGGATCTCTGCCGATTCAATCGAGTTTAATATGGAGACAAGCGAGGTATTTGCTGTCGGTCTTCCGGACTCAAGCGGTATAGTAAGCGGAAAACCTGTTCTTGAAGTCGGTACTCAGAAATATGAAACAGATACTCTAAGGTATAATTTCAAAACCGGAATGGCAGTTGTCAAGGTTATAGTGACTAAGCAGGATGAAGGATTGCTTCGAAGCTCTGTAGGGAAGATGCTTGACGATGGAACTTCAAATATTTATAAAAGCACATATTCCACATGCGATGCTGAGATTCCCCATTTCTATATAAGCCTGCCAAAAGCCAGGGTGTATCCGGGGAAAAAGATAATCTCAGGGCCCGGGCATCTTGTCCTTGAAGGAATACCTATACCTCTTTATCTTCCCTTTGGTTTTTTCCCAATTCAGACTAAAAGTGCTGAATCTGGAATAATAATGCCTAAGGTGCATTATGAAGAGGGCAGAGGGTATGCTCTTACAGACGGCGGTTATTATTTTGCCATAAGTGATTATTTTGATCTGACTCTTAAGGGGAGTATCTACACTAACGGAACATGGATGGCAACTGCCCAGACTGCATATAATAAGCGTTATAAGTATGCAGGTAATTTTTCTTTCAGTTACGCCAAAAATATATCAGGGCATAAAGGATTGTCGGATTATAAAGCATCGACAAACTACAGTCTCGGCTGGACATTTAACCAGGATTCCAAAGCCAGGCCGGGATCGCGATTCAGTGCAAGCGTCGATATGAGTTCATCGGGATTTGACAGGAACAACAGTTACCAGATAGAGCAATTCATTACAACAACAAAACAATCGAGCATAAGTTATTCAAAAAGCTGGACCGGCACTCCTTTCAACCTCTCCGTAAGCATGAACCATAGCCAGAATACAAAAACTGATATTGTAAACCTTAATCTTCCCAAGGTCAGTTTCAGCGCTTCAAGGATTTACCCTTTTAAAAATCTTGGTAAAGCAGGAACAGGAAAATGGTACCAGGATCTGCAGCTGCAATATACTGCCTCTCTTGATAACAGGATCGCCACAAAAGACAGCCTGCTGTTTACCTCAAAGGTTTGGGATAATATGCAGAATGGGTTCTCTCACAGAATACCATTGAGTATCCAGTTCAGACCCTTCAATAATTTCTCAATCGCCCCTCAGGTCTCTTATGAGGGTGTAATCTATACTCAGAAAATCAATAAGACATGGGATCCTGATTTTGTTGATCCGATAACCGGAGCTGTCAGACCATCAGCAGTCAATGATACAACAAGGGGATTCTTTTATGGCCATGCCCTTAAACCTTCGATAAGCGCAGGTTATAGTCCGCAGATCTTCGGAATTTACGAATTTAAAAGCCAGACTTCAAGGATACAGGCAATACGTCATGTAATAAAACCCTCTGTGTCATTTAGTTATGTTCCATATTTAAAGCAACTGGCAACAAATATGTACAGAAAGGTTCAGGCTGATACAACAGGACGGACAGAAGAGTATTCCATCTTTCAGGGAGGGATTTATGGAACACCGTCTCTTGCTCAAAAAAACGGTGCTGTCTCATTCAGTCTTACTAATCTTCTTGAAGCAAAGGTCTTTGAACGCAATGATACTACAGGCAAGCCCCAGAAAGTGAATATTATAGAGAATTTCGGGATCAATACCTCCTACAATATTTTTGCTGATTCCATGCGATGGGCTCCAATCTCAATGGTTATGCGTACAACATTGTTTAAGAACATAAGCATATCGGGGAGCAGCTCTTTTTCACTTTACGGCCTTGATAATAACGGGAAGGAGATAGGATCCTACTATCTGTCGACAGACAGGAAACTTATGCGCCTGAAAAATGTGTCAGCAACAGTTGATTTCAGCCTCGACAGGTTCTTTGAAGGGAAAACAAAAAGACCAGCCACAACGGCACCCGTGCAGGTCCAGTCTGCTTCATATCCTCAGATGGATCAGGCAGGTGCGGCGGGCTTATCAGCTGAAACTGCCGCATCAGATATTTTCGACGAGTACGGCTATATGAAATTTGATGTACCATGGACAATGAATGTAAGTTACAGGGTTGATTATTCCAGACTGGCAAAGTCTTCCATACAACAATTTCTTTCGATAAACGGCCATCTTGCCCTGACAAAAAAGATGGATATAACATACAGGACAGGCTATGATTTCGCTGCAAAGGAAATAACAACTACCCAGATATCAGTTGTACGTGACCTGCATTGCTGGAACATGAGCTTCAGCTGGATCCCAAACGGAACGATGAAAAGCTGGGAATTCACAATAAGGGTCAAGGCTGCGGTACTGTCCGATCTTAAATACCAGAGAACAAAGGATTACCACGATAACTACTAAAGCATTTATATATGAAAAGAATTATAAAAACAGATGCTGCTCCAGCAGCTATTGGTCCTTACAGCCAGGCTGTAGAGATTAACGGTACTCTTTATATATCAGGCCAGGTGGCAATTGACCCTGTAACAGGAAAACTTGCAGAGGGAGATGTTAAGGTACAGACTCAGCAGGTAATGAAGAATATAGAGGCAATACTTAAAGCTGCCGGATATAGTTTCGCGGATGTTGTAAAGTCGACATGCTTCCTTACAGATATGGCGAATTTCAAAGCTATGAATGAGGTCTACGGGCAATATTATTTTGAGAATCAGCCTGCCAGGGCTGCATTCGCTGTTAAAGAGCTGCCCTTGGGGGCGCTTATCGAAATTGAGACAATTGCAGTAAAATAAAAGAGGGTGCTGTTTCTACGCACCCTCACTTATTTCTTTCAGCAAGAAAAGCAGCTTATTCAGCAATTATTTCAAAATCGATCTCTACTTTTACCTCCCTGTGCAATTTAACAACTGCTTTATAGTTCCCGACCTCTTTGATCTGATCTTCAGGAAGGGTAATGCTTTTTCTGTCTATTTCAAAACCTTTTTCCTTCAGGGCTTCAGCTAACTGAATTGTATTAACTGAACCAAATATCTTACCTGAAGTACTTGTTTTTGCACCGACAACAATCTTCAGACCTTCCATCTTTTCAGCCAGCTTCATAGCTTCGGCTTTGATCTTTTCTTCTTTATGAGCTCTTTGTTTCAGATTCTCTGCATGCATCTTCTTTGCAGAAGGTGTTGCTGCAATTGCATATCCTTTGGGTAACAGGTAATTCCAGCCATAGCCGTTCTTTACATGTACCATATCGTCCTTTTGTCCAAGTTTTGGAACATCCTGTAGTAATATCACATCCATTTTAAGGTCCTCCTATTTTAACAAGTCAGTTACGTAAGGCAGAAGTGCAATATGCCTGGCTCTTTTTACAGCTTTTGCCACTTTTCTCTGATATTTGAGCGATGTGCCAGTAATTCTCCGGGGCAGTATCTTCCCCTGGTCGTTCAGGAACTTTTTCAGGAATTCCGGATCCTTATAATCGATGTACCTGATCTTGTTTTTCTTGAACCGACAGTATTTCTTCTTTTTTACCTCGACAGTCGGAGGCGTTAAGTATCTGATTTCTGATTCATTCTGTGCCATTTCTTATTCCTCCTTTGTTTTTACTGATTCTTTCTGTTTCCTCTTTTTCTCTGCATATTCAACTGCAAACTTCTCCATCCGGAAGGTAAGAAACCTGATGATCCTCTCATCACGGCGATATTGGACTTCAAGCTTTTCAATAAGGTTTCCTTCGCCTTTAAATTCAATCAGGTAATAAAAACCTGTCGATTTTTTCTGAATAGGGTAGGCCAGCTTTTTCAGGCCCCAGTTCTCTTCATGAATGATCTCACCATCATTCTCGGTGATGACCTTCTTGAATTTCTGTACCGCTTCCTTCATCTGATTCTCAGACAAAACGGGAGTTGCAATGAAAACGGTTTCGTAATTGTTTAACATGGTTTATTTTCTTAATTTTAATTAATTTGGCTCGCAAAAGTACAACTTTTTTCCTTTAATCAAAAAATAATTCTCTGAAAATTATCACTTAAACAGGTGTAGGATAAGCAGCAAAATGATTGTTTGGCTAATTTCAGGCAGCACTCCTTTGCTCAAGCCTTTTTAACTATATTTGTACAGTAAAACGATCAGCTGCATAGGAGAGAGAATGGAAAATTTTATTGTTTCAGCACGCAAATATCGTCCTGCCACATTCAGTATGGTTGTGGGCCAGGATGCTATTACAAACACTCTTAAAAATGCAATAAAAGGCAATCACCTTGCTCAGGCCTATCTCTTTTGCGGACCAAGAGGGGTTGGCAAGACAACATGCGCGAGGATTTTCGCAAAGACAATAAACTGCTTTAACCTAAAGGACAATGGAGATCCTTGCGATGCCTGTGAGTCATGCCAGTCATTTAACACCTTGAGATCCTTTAATATCCATGAGCTTGATGCAGCATCAAACAATAAAGTTGAAGATATAAGAAGCCTTAATGAGCAGGTGAGGATCCCTCCCCAGATCGGAAAATACAGTATTTATATAATCGATGAGGTTCATATGCTTTGCTCATCAGCTTTCAATGCTTTCCTGAAAACACTTGAAGAACCGCCGGCTCATGCAATTTTCATCCTTGCTACAACCGAGAAACACAAGATAATCCCTACTATTCTGTCGAGATGCCAGATCTTCGATTTTAACCGTATCAGAATTGAGGATATAGTGAATCGCCTTATCTATGTGGCTCAGAATGAGTCAGTATCGGCGGAGGAAGAGGCTCTCCACATTATTGCCCAAAAAGCAGATGGCGCATTAAGGGATGCATTGTCGATATTTGACCAGATAGTAAGCCTGTGCGGCAAAAAAATAACTTACAGGGATGTAATCGAGAACCTTAATGTCCTTGATTACGAATACTACTTCAAAATTGTTGGAGGGGCCCTTAGAAATAATCTCTCAACTCTTCTTCTTACATTCAATGAAATTCTTGAGAATGGTTTCGATGGGCATAACTTTATATCAGGACTGAACAGTCATTTGCGCGACCTTCTTGTAAGCAAGGACGAGTTGACACTGCAGCTGCTTGAAACGACTCCCTCTGTAAGGCAGAGGTATGCTGAACAGGCATCGGGATGCCCGGTAAGTTTCCTTTACAAAGCCCTTGAAATTGGCAGTAATTGCGATATCACATATAAGAATAGCAAAAATCCCCGTCTTCACGTTGAACTTGCATTAATCCAGATGTCCAGGATTATTGCTGATCCCGTCACTGATCAGGAAAAAAAAAAGCCTGAGATAACCCAGCTGGGTTCAAATGATGATGTCATTCCTCTGCCTTCCAGATCAGAAATAGTAAGGGAATCTGAAGATCCCGGGAAAAAAACTCCGGCAAAGAATCCGGGTTTTGTTTCGAGACATCAGCCGCATATAGAAAAAGAAGTCAGATCTTTCTCGATCAGGGAAGTCATTTCAGGTACGGAGGAACCTCCGGGTATCAATCTCCATAATATACCTTCAGAGCCTGAAGATATTCCCGCCGATAATAAGGCTAAGGATGATCTGACTGTTGAAACGCTGGCATCTGCCTGGCAGGAATTCATTAATGAATTGAAAGGTGAGGGTCCGCGCATAATAAGTATGTTCAAATCAGTAAAAACGGAACTTGAAGAAGAGAATACAATTAAGATTCATCTTACAAATGCTGCACAGAAGGATATTTTTGTCCAGAACTATAAACAAAAACTTTCCGGTTTTCTTTTGAGCAGGTTCAGAATCACGGAACTGGAGATTGAGACATCTGTTGACCAGACAGAGGATAATGAAATATTGTATACAGATGAGCAGAAATATAATTACCTTCAGTCAAAGTATCCTGAACTGAAAGATTTTAAAAAAGCTTTTAATTTAGATATAAGTTAAGTTAATATTTTTGTACTGGATCAGAACTTATCTGAATAACAGTTGTTATATTGAAATAATTTTAAAACCTATAATTATGTTAAAGAAAAAAGTAGAAGATATCTGTAACAGACAGGTTGAAAGGGAGGGTTATTCATCTAACCTATATCTGGCAATGGCTTCATGGGCTGAAACTAATGGCCTTGCAGGTGTTGCTCAATGGTTGTATTCCCAGGCCGAGGAAGAAAAGATGCATATGCTCAAGTTTATCAAGTACATAAACGAAAGAGGCGGAAGAACTATAATCCCTGCTTTCAAGAAACCGCCGGTAGACTATAAAAATGTCGACGAAATGTTCAAGGAAGTACTCAAGCATGAACAGTTTGTTACAGCCAGTATTAATGAAATAGTTGAACTGACTCTGGCAGAAAAGGATTACAATACCAACAATTTCCTTCAGTGGTTCGTGACTGAGCAGGACGAGGAAGAGGCATCAGTTCAGGCAATCATCGATAAGCTTAGCCTGGGTGGAAAAAATCACCTGTATCAGTTCGACAGGGATATTATGAAACTGAGAGGAGAGAAAGAGAATACTTCGGCATCTGAATGAAAAGACTGATTCTGTTTCTTCTGGGCGCATTACTGGCAAGTAATGTAACTGCATTTAATATGAGGGACCCCGGAATTATTTTACCGGTGAATTCGGTATGTTATGCCGGCAATAAGGTTAACAGGATATTTATACCTCCTCCGGATCAATTCCTTCATAAAGGAGATTCTCAGAAAGAAGCTTTAATTTCAGTCATTTATGTTGATTTTCCTGAAGCGCCTAAAGCAGCTTTTGACTATGCGGTTTCAATACTCGGAACCTTATTGGTTGAAGGTACTTCAATAAGGATCAAGGCGACCTGGAGGGCTCTGACAAATGAGGGCGTGCTTGCTAACTCTTCATCAACTTCATTCCTTGCCGGATGGGGAATCAATGCCCTTAATCCATATGCTTATTACCCGGTGGCTCTTGGTGAAAAAATAGCCGGGAAAGATTTTAACGGCGTAAGTGAAGAAGATATTGAACTGACCTTCAACAGTTCTGCCGCCTGGTATTTCGGAACGGATGGAGCAACTCCAAGCTCAAAATACGACATGGTAACTGTGGTATTGCATGAGCTGATCCATGGCCTCGGTTTCGTCGACAGTATGTCAAAAGGAAAATGGACAGGATCCTATGGTCTAAACTCCATTCCTCTTATTTATGATACATTTGTAGAGAGTCTGGATGGTAAAAGGCTGACAGATACTACATACTTCAATAACCCTTCACCAGAGCTGAATCAGCAGTTTACAAGCAAAGAGTTATATTTTAACAGCCCGCTGCTGAGCAATTTCACCTCAGGAAAAAGAGCAAAACTGTATGCTCCGTCAATTTTTGATCCGGGATCCAGTATTGCTCACCTCGATGAAAAAGAAACACTTGAGGAAGACCAGCTTATGACTCCCTTTGCAGATCTTGGCGAAGCAATACATGATCCGGGAAAACTGACAATGTCGATGCTCGGCGATATGGGCTGGGTAAACACAAGGATTGTTCATGAAGAGCTTAAGGATACAGAAGAATCTCTTGAAGAAATAACAATCACCGCTGAAATAAGGTCAGATACTCTATATAATCGTGACAAGGTGGGGCTTGTTTATGCTTTTAATGGTTATGATGATCCGGATGAACGTGATACAGTATTTCTTACTTCACTTGCCGGCGATAATAATTTTTCAACCTCCCTTGCAATACCTTATTACGGCAGCAGTTTTGATTACTATCTCTTTGCAGAAGATGATTTTTCAAGGATTTACAGACTGCCGTCCTATATAGATAAATTTAGTTATTCCACATACATCGGTATAGATACTGTAAAACCTGTTATTACTTATTCTCCGCAAAAATTTTATTTCGAGACTGTCGATACCTTAACTTTTGATTTGAATGTTGCTGACAATATCGGAGTTGATACAGTATATCTTGAATACAAACTTAACGATGGGGAGTTACAATATATAGGACTCAATTCAGATGGGAAGGAAGGCTATAGCAATTCCCTGAAAACGGAATCTTTTGGATTGAAAGGCGGAGATAAATTCAATTACAGGATAACAGCAATTGATAAAGCCAGGGTTCCCAACAGCAGAGTATACCCTCGCGAAGGAGAATTCTTTACAGCTCTGATTGAGAAAATTAATGCAGCAGAGAATTCTTATTCGACCGATTTTGTGAACGCCTCATCTGATTTCTTCCTTGACGGGATGACTATACTGAAACCCAAAGGATTCACTAATTTGGGACTTCACACTCCCCATCCTTATGAGAGCCCGGAAGAAACAGGTGACAGTATAGGTTATACTGCAATGCTAAGGACTCCTGTCATATATGATGACCAGGGAATGATAATAAGTTACAAGGAAATTGTCCTTGTTGAACCCGGAGAAGAAGGATATGATTTCGGGTCATCATATTTCTATGATTATGTGATTGTTGAAGGTTCTAAGGATTATGGTAAAACATGGTTCCCGCTGGCTGATGGATACGACAGCAGGGTAAATAGTGCCTGGTTGGAAGCATACAACGGATCAATTGAGGAAGATAACTCAACATTTGTCGGAACTGGATCACTGATGGTAAAAAGAACTATCTTTCCAAGGGTCTCATCATATATTTCCTCCGGTGATCCGATGATAGTGAGGTTCAGATTATTTTCAGACCCTTATGCGCATGGCTGGGGATGGGCAATTGAGGATCTTCACATAGGACCGATAATTGACGGCATAGACGATGCAGAATCTGTGGCCCCTGTAATCTATCCAAACCCTGGTGCCGGACAATTTACTATCAGTCAGTTGGAAGGGGAATATACACAAGCAGTTAAATACAGCATCTATAATTCAGCAGGGTCACTTGTGAAACAAGGTTTCTCAGAGGGAGGCGGAGAGATAAGAATTGATATTTCGGACTATCCTGCAGGGCTGTATCTGATTGTTCTTCATCAAAATAATGGGATCAGGACTCTGAAATACATGCTGTCCAGATAAATTCTTTGAAAAAAAAATCAGTGGCCGCCAATATATTAGATAAAGAGGCTGTCAAAAAGTGTCTTCTGTTTACTTATCCCCCTGATCCTGTTAAGCTCTACTTGCTGATATATAGGATTTTAGTGAACCCCCTTTAGGGAGCAGGGGGCATTTTTTTCGGCTTGTGAGACAGTCTTTTCTTTTTATATGAAACTGGTTTGGGAACATATAATCTGAAATAATAAACTAATTTTGCGTTTTATTTCAAGTATATAAGAAGCTAAACGATGAGCGTTATAAATAAAGTTCTTGGTCTGTTCCTGGGAAATAAATATGAGAGGGACATGAAGGAGATAAATCCTTATGTCGAAAAGGTGCATGCTGAATTTGCTAAGATAAAGGATCTGACTAATGATCAGCTAAGAGACAGAACCCGGGAGTTGAAAAAGGAACTGCACAGCAGAATTGCCGAGGATGAGAATGAAATAAGATCCCTTAAGGAAAAAGCTGAAACTGAAGAGGATGTATACAGAAAAGAGGAGATCTACACTGAGATCGATAAGGTAGAAAAGAATATCGACTCAAAGCTTGAAGGCATTCTTGATGAATTGCTGCCTGTTGCTTTTGCAATTGTGAAGGAGACCGCAAGACGTTTCAAGGAAAATGAAGAACTTGTTGTAACAGCACAACAATATGATAAAGACCTGGCTGCAAAAAGGGAAAGCATAATTGTAAAAGGCGACAAGGCCCACTGGAAGAACAGGTGGATTGCAGGCGGCAATGAGATTGCATGGGATATGGTACATTACGATGTCCAGCTTTTCGGAGGAGTGGCACTGCATAAAGGGAAAATTGCCGAGATGGCAACAGGTGAGGGGAAAACAGTGGTTGCTACACTGCCCGTTTTCCTTAATGCTCTTGCAGGCAGAGGCGTTCATATTGTAACAGTTAATGACTACCTGTCAAAAAGGGACTCAGAATGGATGGGCCCGATATACGAGTTTCACGGCCTTACTGTTGATTGCATCGATAAACACCAGCCTAATTCTGCCGACAGGAGGAAAGCTTATCTGGCCGACATAACATTCGGGACAAATAATGAATTCGGGTTTGATTACCTGAGGGATAATATGGCTATTAATCCCGAGGACCTTGTCCAGCGCAAACATCATTATGCAATAGTTGATGAGGTCGATTCCGTTCTTATTGATGATGCCAGAACACCTTTGATAATCTCAGGCCCTACTCCAAAAGGCGACAACCAGCAGTTTGATGAACTTAAACCTAAGGTAGACAAGCTCGTAAGCGCACAGAAAAGGCTTGTTACACAAATACTTGCTGATGCAAAACGCCTTATCTCCGAAGGCAAGAATGAAGAAGGAGGAATGCTTCTGCTCAGGGCATTCAAAGGTTTGCCAAAAAACAATGCACTCATAAAATTCCTTAGTGAGGAGGGAAACAAGACACTCCTTCAGAAAACTGAGAATTTTTACATGCAGAACAACAGCAAGGAAATGCCTAAGGTGACGGATGAGCTTTATTTTGTTATTGATGAAAAGGCTAATTCGATAGAGCTTACAGAGAAAGGGCTAGACCTTATTTCCACATCAGTTGAAGACGCAAGTTTCTTTATTCTTCCGGACGTGGGATCCAAAATAGCCGACCTTGAAAAATCAGGTAAAACGGAGAAGGAGAAACTGAAGCTTAAGGATGAACTTCTGGCAGATTTTTCAATAAAATCCGAACGTGTTCATACAATGACCCAGCTTCTTAAAGCATGGACTCTCTTTGACAAGGATGTCGAATATGTTGTCATGGATAATAAGGTTAAAATAGTCGATGAACAAACAGGGCGTATTCTTGAAGGCAGAAGATATTCCGACGGACTCCATCAGGCTATTGAAGCAAAGGAAAATGTTAAAGTCGAGGCTGCCACCCAGACCTATGCCACAATAACCCTTCAGAACTATTTCAGGATGTACCACAAGCTTGCAGGTATGACAGGTACAGCTGAAACCGAAGCCGGTGAGTTATGGAACATATATAAACTAGATGTTGTTGTAATACCTACAAATAAACCGGTTGTAAGAGATGACAGGGAAGATATAATTTACAAGACAAAGCGGGAAAAATATAATGCTGTAATCAATGAGATAGTTGAGTTGAACCGGGCCGGAAGACCGGTGCTTGTCGGTACAACATCTGTGGAGATATCCGAATTATTAAGCCGAATGCTTAAAATGAAAGGATTGAAGCACAACGTCCTGAATGCTAAGCTGCACCAGAGAGAAGCAGAAATAGTTGCTGAAGCCGGTAAATCCGGAACAATAACTATTGCAACAAATATGGCAGGGCGAGGCACGGATATAAAGCTGACTGAAGAAGTAAAAAGAGCGGGAGGCTTGGCTATTATTGGAACGGAAAGACACGAGTCAAGAAGGGTTGACAGGCAGTTGCGCGGACGATCAGGCAGACAGGGAGATCCAGGATCATCACAGTTCTTTGTGTCTCTCGAAGACGAACTTATGCGTCTTTTCGGATCTGAGAGGATAGCCGGAATAATGGATAAACTGGGTCTGAAGGAAGGTGAGATGATTCAGCATCCAATGATCACAAAATCAATTGAGAGAGCCCAGAAAAAAGTGGAAGAGAATAACTTCGGCATACGTAAAAGGCTTCTCGAGTATGACGACGTAATGAATTCCCAGAGGGAGGTCATATACAAGAAAAGAAAGCATGCACTCCTTGGAGAACGCCTTAGTGTCGACATCGCCAATTCAATGTATGATGTTATAACCTCAATGGTTGGTACTTATTCTAAAGCCGGTGATTTCGAAAGCTTTGATTTTGACCTGATAAGGTCATTCTCGATGGACTCACCTGTTCCTTCAGCAGAATTCCTGAAAAACACTGCTGATGAGATAGTTGAGAAAGTGTATTCAAAGGTTCTCGAGACATATAAAAGAAAGGTGGAAAGTATTTCGCAACAGGCTTATCCCGTACTTAAGGATGTCTATGACAGAATGGCTCATGCTTATGAGAATGTTGTAGTCCCAATATCTGATGGTGTAAAGGTGTTTCAGGTGGTGACAAACCTGAAAGCAACTGCTGAATCAGAAGGAAGGGAACTTGCCCGTTCCTATGAAAAGACTGTTGTCCTTGCTACTATTGATGATTCCTGGAAAGAGCATCTTCGTGAAATGGATGAGCTGAAGCAATCTGTACAGAATGCAACATATGAACAGAAGGATCCTCTGCTTATTTATAAGTTTGAATCATACGAGCTGTTCCAGAATATGATAAACAAGATAAACAAGGATGTTGTCAGTACCCTGATGAAAGGTTATATCCCGATCCAGGATCCGGATCAGGTTAAGGAAGCCCAGCGGCGCAGACAGGTTGAGAACCTTAAAACATCAAGGACAGATACGATTCAGTCAGGTCCCGGAGCTGGCGGTGCTGACAGGGAGAGAAAGACAGAACCAGTAAGGGTTGATAAAAAGGTTGGCCGAAATGATCCCTGCCCATGTGGCAGCGGAAAGAAATACAAGCACTGCCATGGTGCACAACAGGAAGCCGGCAACCAACCGGCCCGACAATAAGATTGATAACCGGTTATTTTAGTTCTTCTACTGCTTTCTGTATTCTTGTAAGAACTGTTTTATTTACCGGTACCAGAGGAAGCCGCAGATTATTCTGGCATAATCCCATAGTACTCAGGAATGCTTTGATGCCTGCCGGATTCCCGTCAGAAAACAGCAGTTCAATTGATTCCATGAATCTGAAATGAATTTCACGGGCTGCCCTGAAGTTATTCTTCAGTGCATTATTTACTAGCTCACTGCACTCAGCAGGATAGGCATTGGCCAGCACCGAGATGACTCCGGAACCGCCAGCTGCAACAATCGGTATTGTGAGCATATCATCACCTGAAATTACAAGGAAATTTTCCGGTTTACCCTTTATTATTCTCATTATCTGGGCCAGATCTCCCGATGCTTCCTTGACACCAACAATATTGTCACATTCATGAGCAAGCTCTATACATGTTTCTGAAGCAATGTTACTGCATGTCCTCCCAGGTACATTATATATTATTACAGGAACAGGACTGCAGGTTGCAATTTCTTTGAAGTGTTGAAACAAGCCACGCTGGTTCGGTTTGTTATAATAGGGAGCTACAGAAAGGATTGCATCCACACCCTCAAGATCCATCTGCCTGATGCAGTTTATTATCTCCTGGGTATTATTGCCTCCCAGGCCAATGACAACAGGAATTCGTTTATCAACTATCTCAACAACATGGGAGATTAAAGCCTGCTTCTCATCTTTTGTAAGAGTCGATGCTTCGCCTGTCGTTCCCATGGCAATAATATAATTGACCCCTCCTTTTATTACATGATTCAGAATGCGGCCTGTCGCTGAGAAATCGATGCTGGAATCATTCTTGAATGGCGTTACTATTGCAACACCTGTGCCTTTGAATTTTTTCATATTCTATATATCAAGCTTGTGGTGATCCGGATTTTATCATTTCGAGATAATGTAGAATCTCATTGAGATAGCTATCAATCTGGTAGGGTTTTTTAAGTTCGATCATGAGATCAAATTTATTACTGTCCGAGACTGTATCAAATAATCCTACTTTAAAACTCGAAACAGATAGCGAAGTTATGTAATCAAGCGGGAAAATGTTATCGAAATTGATATCGATAAGGACATCAAACCTTGTTTTAATGAAGTAATCAGTTTCAGTTGAAACAGGTGTAAAGAACATATTCAGTTCATTCTTCCTTATGCATGAAAGATACCTCAGCGCCGTGTATTGGTCGGGCAGTTCTTTACCAGGATAATACCCTATTATCTTCACTTCAATATTCCTTTCCTCATGCATTTTCTGATGGAAACGCGACAAAAAACTAAATTCCCTGACCCTGGACGCATCCCATACAATGCCAATATTTTTAACCTGACCTATCTCTGAGTAATATACTTTTCTCCTGGTTTTTGCCAGTTTGTTAGCCAGTAATGAATTTCCAATTTTCAGTCTGGTCTTTTCAAATAATTCCATTTTGCAAACCTAATTCTTTTTTGCTTACATCATCAAGTCAACCAAATTATTCTTCACCGATTAGTTTCAGGAACTCATCTTCACTAATAAGCGGCACTCCTGCTTTTTCAGCTAAGGATCTTTTTGAGGGTCCCATTTTCTCTCCGGCTAATATAAAGGAAGTATTACCCGATATAGAGGATACATTCCTTCCGCCATTATTTTCTATGATTTCCTTATACTCTTCACGGGAGTGTTTGCTGAAAACTCCGGATATAAGAACCGATTTGCCTTTGAGTCGCTCTCCGGTTAATCCCGGCTTCTTATCGCCAGTGAATCTTATGCCATAGGATCTGAGCCGGTTTATGATATTAATATTATCAGGATCCTTAAAGAACGCTACTATGCTTGAAGCTATTTTTGGTCCGATTTCCCTTATATCCATAAGTTGTTCGTTATCAGCATTAATCAGATCATCAATCGATGTAAATCTTGATGCTATTGTCCTGGCAACTGTTTCTCCCACATGTCTTATTCCCAATGCAAACAGAACACTATGGTAGGGGGCATCAAGGGATGACCTGATACTTTTGATTATGTTAGCTGCTGATTTTTCGCCCATGCGTTCAAGTGGCACAAGCTGTTCCGTTTTCAGCTCATAGAGATCGGCATAATTTCTTATCAGTCCTTTACTGAACAGAAGGTCAATTGTTTCTTCTCCGAGTCCATCGATATCCATTGCCTTTCTGCCAATGAAATGTTCTATCCTGCCTTTTAGCTGAGGCGGGCAATGCAGGTAATTCGGGCAGAAATGGTTTGCTTCTCCTTCGTTCCTTAACAGGGGAGTCCCGCATTCGGGGCACTCAGTAATGAATTTGACGGGCGTGCTGCGATCCGTCCTGAAGGAATGATCAACACCGACGATCTTTGGAATTATTTCACCACCCTTCTCAACAAATACAATATCATTAAGATGAAGGTCAAGCAGATTTATCTGATCAGCATTATGAAGAGTGGCTCTTTTAACTGTCGAGCCTGCAAGGAAGACAGGTTCAAGATTAGCAACCGGAGTTACATTTCCTGTTCTTCCAACCTGATATGAAACAGACAGCAATTTTGTGGAAACCTGTTCGGCTTTATATTTATAGGCAATAGCCCAGCGTGGAGATTTGGCAGTATAACCCAGCAGCGACTGGAGAGCCAGTGAATTCACCTTTATCACAACTCCGTCAATCTCAAAGGGCAGCTTTTTACGCTCATTCTCCCAGTAATTAATGAATGAAATAACCTCGTCAATGTTCCTGCATAGCCTTGTGCTGTCTGATACCTTGAATCCCCACCCTGAAGCTTCCATAAGGTTTTCATAATGGGTTTCATGAGGCAGCCTGTCTGAAAGCAGGAAATAGAACTGGCAGTCAAGGTTTCTTGAAGCAACAATCCTTGGATCAAGCATTTTTAAAGTTCCGGATGCGGCATTTCTTGGATTTGCAAACGGGGCTAGCCCTTCTGCATTGCGGTCTTCGTTGAGTCTTTCGAACACCTGTTTTGGCATTAGTATCTCACCCCTCATGACAAATTCTTCAGGGAGGCCCGGTACTGTTAACTTATGAGGAATACTCTTAATTGTTCTTACATTAAGGGTAACGTCATCGCCTGTGTTACCGTCACCACGTGTCAAAGCCCTGTAAATTGACCCATTTCTGTATGTTATGCTGACAGATGCTCCATCGAACTTCAGTTCACAGACATATTCAGGCTCCTGACCACTTGCTTTCTCAACCCGTAAATTAAAATCCCTTAATTCATCCTCATTATATGTATTGCTGAGCGAGAGCATCGGGTACTGATGTTCATACTGCCTGAATTCTGTTGTTATATCACTGCCGACCTTTCTTGTAGGAGAATCATCTGTTACGAGAGCCGGGAATTTCTTCTCAAGCGTCTCAAGCTCATTCAATAGCAGATCGTATTCGAAATCAGAAATTACAGGCTTATTCAGAACATAGTAATTATTGTTGTGCTCTTCAATTTCCTGCCTGAGCTTTTCAATGCGTATTTTAGCTTCTGATTGTCTCATCCTTGTCAATTAGTTCAATTCAGCTCCAGATACCTTCAATGATCCTCCCGCATTTGTTGCATTTTCCGCCGGTAATATTATTTGATGTAACAGTAAATCCCTGTCTTGAAACAACAACTGAACCACATGAGGGACACCTGGTGTCTGCCATTTCATTCCCCGGTACGTTGCCGATGTAAACATATTTCAGGCCTTCTCCGGAGGCTATTTTCGCAGCACTCCTGAGTATATCAACAGGAGTGGGAGGGAGCTGCTCTAGCTTGTAGGTGGGATGGAACCTGCTGAAATGCAAAGGGGTATCTTTGAAACCGTTATCGCTTAACCACTTACACATCCTGGCTATCTCGTCTGTTTTATCTGTCCACCTGGGGATAATTAGATGAGTGATCTCCAGCCAGACTCCTGAGTCCTTGTATATCTTCAAAGAATCAAGAACGGGCTGCAGCTTGCCTCCGGATAACCTCAGGTAAGTGCTGTCATTGAATGACTTCAGGTCTATGTTGGCTGCATCAATTACTTTACACCATTTTTTCAAAGGCTCAGGGTTAATATACCCGTTTGACTTGACAATATTCTTGATTCCTGCTTTTCGCGCAGCTGTTGCAGTTTCATAAACGTATTCGTAAAATGTAACAGGTTCGGAATAGGTGTAGGCAATTGACCGGCAATTATTTCTTTTTGATTCATTTACAACCTTTTCGGGCATAAGGTCGTAGTTTCTTGTCTTATCGGGACTGGACTGAGAGATTGACCAGTTCTGGCAGTTAAGGCAGGCAAGGTTGCATCCGGCAGTAGCTATTGAGTATGCACGGCTGCCGGGGCAGAAATGATACAGGGGCTTTTTCTCAATTGGATCAATGTTTACAGAACAGGGATTTCCGAAGGCCATTGTGAATAATTTGGAATTCCTTACTTTCCTGTTATTGCACTTGCTTATTTCTCCTTCCTTCAGCACACACTCATTAGGGCATATCCTGCACATGATGCCCCTCGGAGTCTCTTCCTGGAACATTGCTTCTACCAGTTTTAAGGCCTCCTCTTCAGATTCCAAAGCTCCTGCGAAACAGCAATTAGGAAAAGCAGCAATGCCAGCTGAGAGGGCCAGGCATTTCTTGAGGAATGTGCGCTTACTTATGTCAAAATCCTTTTCACCCATCAGATCAATGTATTAATGATCATTTGCTCCCTGATACAGTTCCAAAAATAATTCCTGCAAAAATAAGTATTGCAAGCGAGATAATCGAGATCATGATACCAAAAGCAGGTACCATAATTACAGACATAAGTACAAAACCTGATGCAGATCCTATCAGATCAGCACCATAGGTTGATCCTGAAGATGAAACTGATCTTTGATGCAATGTTAACTCGTTGAAAATATTGCCTGTAAGATATGATGGCAGAAAGACAAGAATCAGTATCAGAAGCACGGGAAGAAAGGTCCCTCTTAACTGGAGGATGTAAGCAAAAGTGATTGCAGCAAGAAGATAAAACACAAGCAGGAAGACTGATTTTAATTTCAGTGATGATTTTTTAAGGAAATAAGGATCAGTACCAGCTCCAATTGCAAGACCTGACATTAAAGCAGCAAGAACAAGCCCCGTCAACTGGTACATATTACCTGCAGCCAGCTGAAGTATCAGAAGAATAATTATCTCAAACCCGGCAAGTGCAGATGCACTGAAATACATTATCAGATTATTCCTTTTAATAAATATTACAGGAAGTGCGAATAGTAGTATGATAAATACAATTGCTGGTGTCTTCGCACTCATGTCCTTGCTAAAGTTAATTGATTGAAAATAAAAGCATGCAATAGGAAAAGCCAGTTGATTCTGTTTGGTATTGCGATCAATTAAGGCAAGGATTTCCCGTGATCTTTTTTTCGTCAGGGCATCATCAAGATAATCCGGGCCAACATAAATATTTTCGATGCCATTTTTTCTGACAATCTCACAGAAGCTCATTGAGAGATCAGCGTCGGAAGCGATAAAATATAATTTGTTGCCTGCAACTGGCAAAACATTCCTGAATACTTCAGACATGCTGTTGAATACTGACGAATAAAGATTTATTGATTCCTGGTTCTGATAACTGTCTGCAGGTCCCGGGGAACACATGAACACTCCATCAGCAGTAAGCCGTTTTTTTATATAATCAAAAAACTCAGTTGTATAAAAACGGTTTAGTGAAAGAGTTGAAGGAGGCGGCAATAAGAGTATAGCTACATCGAAAGGCTTTCCCGGCTTTTTTATATATGTAAATGCATCCTTATTTTCAATAATCAGTTTTTCATTTCCGAACAGATTCTCAGGAACAACAGAACTTATAAGGCCAGGATCCCTTTCAATCAGATGCATCTCTTTCACATTATACTTGAGTATCTCCTGCATCCGTGATAGGGTGAACCCGGAAATCAGTAATACCTTTTCAGGATTCTCTTTCTGCAGCATTGCATAATGAATGTCCTCCTCGCGTTCTGCAACATCATCATTATAGGAAAGCAGCCTCTGATTATAGTATAGGCTCTTGTCACCCGAGTATGAACCTTCTGTAATATTTCCGTAAGGAGTGTCTTTTGTAAGTGTAACATCTATTCCTGGCATAAGGATCTGCCTGAAAAAATGATCCGGGTCAGAAATAATAATTAATAAGGCAGCAACTGCAAAAAGGATTTTCAGATAAATTTTAATCCTGTCTTTTTTAATCAGGAAGGTCAGGACTGCATATGAAAATGTGATGAGTATTATAAGAATAAGGAGTTTGTAAGTATTTATGAGGCCCGAGGTAAGGACTGACAGTAGAAGGCCGGCTAATATTCCTCCTGTAGTTTCAATTGAAAAAGATCTGCCCGGGCTCAGATAACAGGCTGCCCTGGCAGAAGACAGAAGTTTAATAAATGTAAATCCTGAAATAATGCAGTATGGAGCAAGCAGAATTATTGTAAAAACTATGCTTTTAAATAGCAGGGGAGTCTCACCTGTATCCAGGAACAGTCTTGTCAGAATAAACAAAATAAGTAATGAGACCAGAGGAGTAACAGAGAAGATAAGATTAATCTTGGGGATATCGTTCATTTCTGATCTTCCGGCGATATATGCCCCTGCTGCAGATGCCATGAGCCAGGAGGCGAGGAAGATCCCGGTAATAAGTTCATAACCTCCTGAAATATTTAACAACTCCCTTATAAGCAGGATCTGCACCGATGTACTTGTAAAACCAACTACAAGCAGATTCGTTATTACAGATGTGGGATCTGTAGTTAAAGTCTCAGGAATAATTGAATTGCTGCCTGTTCCGGAAAAGATCTCCTTATAATAGGATAGATGCCACAAAAAGTGGAATAAACCGGTGATCCCCAGGCAAACGCCGGTCTCTACATGCCACTTTAGCATTGAGCTGATGACCCTGCTTTCCCATCTGTAATTGATCTGAAGGGCTATCAGTATTCCGGCAAGGGCAGTGAAAAGAAATACAACTGCCAGTACACTGTTCCATAGCTTCCTGTGGATACTCCTTGTAACTATTCCTGTTCTGCAGAATAGCCAGCTTATCAGGTAAAGGAGGGATACAGTAATTACTGTTCCGCTGACATGATACATAATTATTTCCCGTTTTCTTCAAGGACCAGACCTTCGTAGATATACAGTTCTGCATTTTTCCAGCCATCCCAGCCTATTCCGGCTTTATCTCTTGAAGTATACCCCAGGAACTGCTCAACTGTCCAGTTGTTTTCAGTTGCTACCTGCGGTAGCATTGTCCCTGACCGGAAGTCCTTTTTTATGTAGATCCCATGTTTCCCAAGTACTATCTCTTTTATATCCTTTATCCTTTTCATAGGACCCAGGACAGTTATTTCGACATCTGTTTTGTCATATTCTGATTTTGTCAGAGGAGTGAAACGCGGATCTTCAAAAGCTGAAGAGATAGCTGATTGTTTTATTACTTCATAAAGCGGATCCTCAGAAAGGAATCTTCCAATACACCCTCGAAGCGTACCTTTTATTTTAAGTGTTACAAAGGCTCCGTATTTATTCTTCAATGACGCAGGCATAGCACTTTGATCAAGGGTGATCCTTTTCTTCTCATTAAGCATTGTGCTGATGCTCTTCCTTGCTATGGAGAACATCAGATCTTTTTCTTCTTTCGTGAAGCTGAATTCTTCTGAATCAGTGTTACTTCCCGGAGAGCCTTTGGAAATATCGACAAGAGATATAGCATGATATCCGACTACTTCATCCTTTGACCCGTAAGGTGAATCACCGGAGTTGCAATAATCAATTCTGTTGAACCTTAAATTGTTATTTTCCTGTGCAAGATAAAGAAGGCAGAGACCTGATGTCCATCCGCACATGCTTGTTGCCAATCCCTGAATGTTCCTTGAAGTGTTCTTCCTTAGTGCTGCCAGGAATTTATCAGGGTCGCCTGATACAATCCCTTCAGCTGTCCGGTTATCATTAGCAACAGCATCTTTATATGATGGGTAGTGCGAGAAATCGCTGCTTATTACAAAGAGGTTTTCAGGAGTAAACCATGGTCTCAGGGCTTCTGCTATCTCCTTTATTGTCTTTGTGTTGTTAGTACCTATAACAATTGGTACTATCGCAGGCGTTTTAGTATAATAATATTGTATAAGCGGTACCTGAACCTCCAGGTTATGATCTCTGAGATGCGCATCCACAGGGAAGCGGAAGACCCTGTGATCAGCCTTTAGCTTGTCTGCTATCTCACGGTTAACTTTTGCCTTGCCAAGCGGGGTTACAAAGTCACCTGTATTATAAACTGAAGCTCCGTCAAATGAGTTAACGTGGCTTGAACCAATTATGAATATATTACTGTATGATGCATTCTTTTGTGTTGCTGAGAACCCTGCAGCAGCTGTTTTGCCAGAGTACACATAACCTGCATGGGGCAATATAATTGCCCTGACTTCATTATTTTCTGAGGTCTTTTTACAATCAGTGAAGAGCTGTGAAATGTCCTTTATAAGAGTCTCTTTATCGGCAGAATAGAATCTGCCCGCTGCATAAGGTTCCCTGTCGCCTTGTCTGCCCTGAGAGAATAATTCCATGATATTTAAAATTGATAGAAATACAATAACTATTACACGCATAGCATAACCCTGTTTGGAGTAATAAAGTTAAAGCAAAAAAACAAGATAATGAATTTTAGAAGGCGTAGATTGAGTAGCAGCTGCTAAACGAGAACCATCGATTCTTTTATAATTGCGCCTTTGTCGTCGGTGCCGTATATTTTTATTCCGAGACTTATTGTGGGAGTGCCCACCATATCCATTACAGGGCTCAAGGCTTCCTTGACATCCTCGGTTTCCATACTGTCAAACTCTTCGATATCGAAATACAGATGGATTATCAAAGTATTTTCAGGTTGCTTCATTGAACAAAGGGCTTTGACTATTTTTGCAACCCATATCACTGATGCTGTATTGAAATACTCAAGATTAAGTCGGAGATTTGTTGTCTGTCGCGGACTTTTGATATATTCCTGTACCCATTCAAGAATACCTTCGTATAATTTCGCAGGATTCTCCGGAATTGATTTACCCGAAAAAATAATTTCCCCCGTCAGATGGTTGAGATCTATTTGAGGAGTCTTTACAGTAGACTCTATATATACAGTTTTTAATTCCACCTGACAAAAAGTATAGGTGATAAGCTTAATAAGTAATTTCTCAATCAAAAATATAATAACTTTTTATTTGTTTCATAATTTTCATCAAAAAGAAATCCCCAATTGTCAAAAAAAAATGTTGATTAGTGCATTTTGAAGCATTTTTTTCAATAAGCGGTCAGCTTTGAGGGTTTTTAATGAAGGCAAATATTAAAATATTATATTTGCTGCCTGTAAACTTACCAAGTATGGAGGGCTTTTTAAAAGAGAGGATAAAAGAGGCTGTAAGGGCTCTTTATAACGCTGAGATTGGGGAAGATCTGATTCAGTTGCAGGAAACCAGGAAAGATTTCAGGGGTGACTTTACGCTTGTTGTTTTTCCATTATTGCGATTTTCGAAAAATACTCCTGAAAAGACAGGGGAAACTTTAGGTGAGTATTTAAAATCGTCATTCACTGAAATATCAGGATATAACGTCATTAAAGGATTCCTGAACCTTGAAATATCGGAAAAATGGTGGATCTCATGGTTCCGCGAAATGGCAAGCCAGGATAATATGCTTTTGAGATGCCGTACTTCAAAACCGGAGACAATACTTGTCGAATACTCATCTCCAAATACAAATAAACCCCTTCATCTCGGTCACATAAGGAATAACCTGCTTGGGTTTTCTATTTTCCGGATACTTCAGGCTTGCGGACATAATGTTGTGAAGACTAACATTGTGAATGACAGGGGTATCCATATATGCAAATCGATGCTTGCCTGGCAGAAATTCGGCAATGGAGAGACACCTGAGTCATCCGGGATGAAAGGCGATCATCTTGTGGGCAAATATTATGTGCTCTTCGAAAAGCTCTACAAATTTCAGGCTGAAGAGCTTATGGCAAAAGGAGTTGAACCGGGTGAAGCCAAAAACAATGCTCCCCTGATTAAAGAAGCAAGGGAAATGCTTATTAAATGGGAGGCAGGAGACAAGGATGTCATGGATCTATGGAATATGATGAATTCATGGGTGTATGAGGGATTTGACAAAACATACAAAGCCCTTGGCGTTGATTTTGATAAGATTTATTACGAATCTGAAACATATAAGATAGGCCGTGAGATAGTCCTTTCTTCTCTTAATAATAATGTCCTGTACAGGAACGACGATAGTTCAATATGGGTTGATCTTACAGCAGAGGGATTGGATCAGAAATTGCTTCTTCGCTCAGATGGAACAGCTGTTTATATGACACAGGATCTGGGGACTGCTGTTCTCAGACAACAGGAGTTTAAATTCGATAAATGCCTGTATGTTGTTGGTAATGAGCAAAATTATCATTTCCAGGTACTGAAGGCCGTTATGAAAAAAATGGGTTATTCCTGGGCTGATGGTTTGTATCATTTTTCATATGGGATGGTAGAACTCCCGGAGGGGAAAATGAAGTCGCGTGAGGGGACAGTTGTCGATGCTGATGACCTTCTCACTGAGATGAAGGATACAGCAAGGGAGGTATCAGTGCAACTCGGGAAACTATCTGAGTTTACTGAAGAGGAAAAGGAGGAGATATTCCGGAAAATAGGACTGGGGGCTCTGAAATACTTCATCCTTAAAGTGGATCCAAGAAAAAACATGACTTTCAATCCGGCCGAATCGATTGATTTTAATGGCAATACAGGTCCCTTTATCCAGTATACATATGCAAGGATAAGGTCAGTGCTCAGGAAAGGTGAACAAATGGGTGTTAAGTATGACAATGAGATTCTGTCGGATCTCAAAGGAGGTGAAAAGGAAATCGGGCTAGTAAAGCTCCTCCGTAAGTTCACTGGTATTGTCTCAGAAGCTGCAGCAGGTTACAGCCCTGCACTACTGGCTAATTACTGCTATGATCTTGCAAGGGAATATAACCAGTTCTATCACGATTATTCTATCCTTGGCGAACCTGATACACAAATACGTAATTTACGCCTGGCACTGTCAAAAGTCACAAGTGAGATACTGAACACTGGCATGTGGCTCCTGGGCATTGAAATGCCCGAGAGAATGTAATAAGTTAAACATATTATAATACTTTATTAATCAAATGTTTGAGAGTTTAAGTGAACGGCTTGAGAAATCCTTTAAGATTCTGAAGGGACAGGGAAGGATATCTGAGATCAATATTGCAGAAACCCTTAAGGAAGTTCGCAGGGCATTGCTTGATGCAGATGTTAACTTTAAGATAGCAAAGCAGTTTACAGATAGTGTCAAGGCAAAAGCTCTCGGCCAGGAAGTTCTCAGATCGGTCAACCCGTCACAAATGCTTGTTAAGATAGTTCATGACGAGCTGGCCATTCTTATGGGCGGTGATAAGACCGATATAAATATAAAGATCAATCCGTCAGTAATCCTTATAGCTGGGCTGCAGGGTTCAGGTAAGACAACTTTCAGTGGCAAACTGGCGAAATGGGTAAAGACAAAAAGGGGAAAACATCCCATTCTTGCCGCCTGTGATGTTTACCGTCCGGCTGCTATTGAACAGTTGAAAATAATCGGACAGCAGGTTGAAGTGCCTGTTTATGTCGAGGACGGTAACTTAAATCCTCTTGTAATAGCCAGGAATGCCGTTAAGGAAGCAAAAAAGAACGGTAATGATGTTGTTATAATTGACACAGCTGGGCGCCTTGCTGTTGATGAGGAGATGATGAAGGAGATCGCCTCGATCAAAGATGCCGTGAATCCTCATGAAGTATTGTTTGTTGTTGATTCAATGACAGGACAGGATGCTGTCAACACAGCAAAGGAATTCAACGACAGGCTGGATTTCGATGGTGTTGTTCTGACAAAACTCGATGGTGACACAAGGGGAGGAGCTGCGCTTTCAATAAGATCAGTTGTCAGCAAACCGATAAAGTTCGTCAGCTCAGGTGAAAAGATGGATGCCATTGATATCTTTTACCCTGTTAGAATGGCCGACAGGATACTGGGCATGGGCGATATTGTATCGCTTGTCGAAAAAGCCCAGGAACAATATGATGTTGAAGAGGCCCGAAAGTTGCAGAAAAAAATCGCCAGGGACCAGTTCGATTTCAACGACTTTATTACGCAGATACAGCAGATTAAAAAGATGGGGAACGTTAAAGACCTTATGTCAATGATCCCCGGCGTTGGTAAAGCAGTCAAGGACCTTGATATTGATGATGATGCATTCAAGAGCATTGAAGCTATAATAAGAAGCATGACTCCTGAGGAAAGGAGCAATCCGGTGGTGCTTAACGGCAGCCGTAGAAAAAGGATAGCCATGGGAAGCGGAACAACGGTTCAGGATGTCA
>JAEAME010000769.1_pt1 | contig 28335 bp, 29 predicted proteins | sample 8958731 | NCBI WGS metagenome assembly JAEAME01 (sample SAMN16933194, study PRJNA681113) | bioreactor sludge metagenome | isolation source: anerobic bioreactor sludge (Control) | place: India:Bengaluru | collected 2018-10-24 | reverse complement strand
AAAGACCCGTAGTTTTGACACCGTACCATTTCCGGATGCATTCAGTCACAAAAGGCGAGATTAGAAAATCCGCAAACAACCTTACTTTGTTCATAGACAATGAATGTTCCCTGGATTGTACCTTGTGTCCTGTTTATTTCCGTCAGTTTAAATGTTGCAACAAACAGGGAGATACAAGTTTCATGGACACCCGGCTGATACGTGACATACTGGAAGATGTATCAAAATATGAATCCTTTATCATCAATGTCTGCGGGGGAGATATTACGCTTCATCCGGATATTGAAGGTATTGTTGCCATGCTGAAGGCTTCCCCTGTCAAATCCAGGTATCATGTTTATTATAAGAACCTTGACAGCAATACAAAGAAAATGCTCGATCCAAAAGAAACCGTTGTGATCGTGGATTTTCCCATGGAAAAAAAGTTGAGTATCAATTCTGAGGACGGGTATACATTCAATTTTGTAATCAAAAATCAGGAAGAACTGGAAGCATGTCGGCAATGTGTAAAGGTGTTGGGTATTGAGATGTTTTACATATCAATAGTAGATACAGGAAATCATTCCGGGTTTTTAAAAGAAAATGTATTTCTATTGCAAGACGGTTTTTCATGCGGTGCCTCCTCAATTCCTTACCGGGAGCGTATCCGGATTGTGAACAACCATTATTTCTACCGTACGTTTGTGTTGCCTGACGGGGATGTTTGCGGATCTCCAGAAGGTAGCCCGGTAGCCAATTTGTACAGGAATCCGATCTCTTTTGTAAAAGATTCCATCAATAATTTCCATGCATCGCTATGGGACAAATCCAGGGACAACGCTATTTGTTCTAATTGTATTTTTCATTATATTTGTCCATTGCTGTCCCGTTACGATTTTTCGGAGCCATTTTTTGAATTAAAAATCGAAAATCATGGTACGTAGACTCATTATTTTCCTTCTTCTTTTTTCTACTACTCTTGTCTATAGTCAGAGAAAAGTATCCTGTACGAGTCATATTACTGCCGAGATCATCGAAGGCGTGGCCATAACTTCAAATATGGCACGGGGAATACAACTGGATGATCAAAGCGTTACTGTTAGTCTGGGTGAGATCAGCCTGGCATCCGATCAGGACATTGCTTGTAACGTGATCCTGAATTCCGGGGATCTGGAAAGTGCTGCCGGTGTAGTTGATACTTTTCATCCTTCGTATTCTTCATACGGGAACAATTCCGATGAAGACGCGGATAACAAAAAAATTCTGAGATTTTCAGCAAGTGCCAAAAATCTCAGAGAACAGAAAAACGGTATATATAAAGGATCCTACTCGGTTATGCTGATGTATGAATGATCCGGTGATCAGTTCACGTTTTTCATCAATCCTTTCAGATCTTCCTGAGTCATTTCGCCGGTAAGGCAGATGATATTGAGTTCATCGTCTTCGCGGGCGCAAATGTAAATGTCAGAAATGAGGGTGTCTTTTTTCTGTAAGTAAATAACCACTTTTTCCGTGGTTTCTTCCACTTCCATCAACACTTCAAACTGTCCATCCTTGATAAGAGCGTTGAAATCTTTTTCCATTTCGTTTATATACTTGGGATTGTCCGTAGACAGTATATAGAGTCCTTTTAAGTTCTTGATGATACCGGAAATATCCACATCTTCTGAAACATTCAGCTGAACATCGTCTCCCATCAGGGAAAACATGGAAGGGGATATGTATACTTTGGTCATGCCTTCATAGGCGGCGTATTTGTTATAAAACTTGCTTTGACCAAAAACCGGGACTACTAACAATGCAGCCAGGATGATAAGTAATGTCTTTTTCATTTTTTATTGATTTCTATAAATTTATTCAATGTATTAATAGTAGATATGTCGGAATGAGTTTGTTCCACTTTATCAACCCCTTTATTCATCAAGGAAGAAACGTATTGCAGTACTTTTTCAGTCTCGTCGTATGCCTCGTCCACGTTGGTGTAGGTGTCTGCCAATTGAACTGAAGGCTCCCTTACAGGAACAAAAACAGCCAGGGTAATGAGCAATACTACAGAGGCAGCAACGGCTAATGTTTTCCACATAGTGTAACGAGGCCTGAGTTTGATCAGGACCGGTTCATTGTGTTCCTTTGTGCCAGCCTCTTCCTGTGCGGCCAACCGGTCAATGGTAGCTGATATTTTTGCTTCCAGATCCTCAGGTACTTCAACCTGTTCGTAATGTTGATCCATGATCTTTTTAATCTTATTGATATCCATGACGGTTAATTTTTTCGTATTGCTGCCTTAAATTTTTTTGGGCTCTTGTTAAATGCACCCTGACGTTTACCGGGTTTAAACCGGTTATTTGTTCAATTTCTTTCAGGGTAAATTCGCTAAAATGTCTTAGTCTGAAAATTTCGCGTTGTCTTTCCGGAAGTTTGTCCACCAGGCTGATCACTAACTTTAATTCATCCTTTTGATCCATTTGACCTGCTGTGTCTACCAATTCTGATTTCAGGGTCTCTACAGCATCTCTTTGGGATGACCTTCTTGCCGGTGAGCGAAGCCTGTCCAGGCAAAGATTTCGGATCATTGTTGTGGCATAAGCCTGCGGGTTGTCAATTAATGTTAGTTTTTCCCGGATATTCCACAGTTTCACATATACATCCTGTACGGTATCTTCGGCTTCAGCCTGGTTGTTTAGCAATCTGTAGGCTGTTATGTACAGCTGCCTGTGACAGGGCAGGAAAGTATCCTTGAAAGACTGGGCATCAAACATTTTTATCTTCTGCGACTAATTCCTGGAACGTTTCTGATGATAATTTTTCGTTGGCAAATTTAGTACTATCTGCAATACTGTAGTTTTTTGTAAAGGCCATTACCAAAAGGGCTATGGTTATTCCTACTACTACTATCACCGGATAAATACCTCTTTTAATACAGTGAATTGTTTTCATTTTATTTAATAGCGTTATTTGTGTTCTGGGCAATAAGTTCTTCCATATGAACCAGATCTATCTTTCCGTTGATCTGGATAAGCGAAGCATCATCGCCGGTTATGATTACAACAAACCGTTCAATGGTTTCATAGCTGATTTGAGCCAGGACCCTGACATTTCTGATTGTTCAGATACTTCGGCAAGAAGCTCCAGATCTTTATCGTTGAAATGTTCTACCTGTTTACTGAAAGCATCTTTGATTTCCTGGTCACAGTTTTCGAGGGACAGAACGGATACGGACCTGATCCCGCGAATGAATTCAGATTCTTCATCGTCTGCACACATTTTTGCGATTTGCATCATCAGACCCCCAACGTGTATGTGTTCTGCTTTTGGTTGCGAGGCAAATTGCAGGACGATATCCTTCAGTTGGTTCTGAGCATAAGACATTGTCAGATTTCCGACTAAAAGGAGTACTGTAAAAAGTGTTTTTTTCATGGTTGTTAATTATAAATAGTTTGTGTTTGCGGTTCTGTTATATTGACGTAATACCTGAATAAATGTTACACCTCTCATAAGAATATTTAACTTTGCGTTATGAAAATTCTTGTTTTGGGGTCCGGTGGCAGGGAGCACGCACTTGCCTGGAAATTGGTACAGTCACCTTTGGTTGAGGAACTTTTTGTGGCACCGGGCAATCCGGGAACTGCTGCTCTCACTTTAACAAACGGAAAGCATGTAGCTAATGTTGCATTATCGACCACAAATTTTCCTGCTGTACGCACTGCCTTGTTACAATACCATATAGATATGCTTGTGGTGGGGCCGGAAGAACCCCTGGTAAAAGGGATAAAGGATTTTTGTCTGGAGGATCCCTCCTTGTCACATGTTTTGGTTGTTGGCCCCGGGAGTGATGGCGCCAGGCTGGAAGGCAGTAAGGATTATGCCAAACGTTTTATGTCTGCCTACAACATCCCTACCGCCCGTTACCAAACCTTTGATGCGGATCATTACCGTGAAGCGTGCCTTTTTTTGGAAACCATGCATTCTCCGTATGTTCTGAAAGCCGATGGATTGGCAGCAGGTAAAGGCGTATTGATAGAATCGGATCTTCAGCAGGCCTGCCAACACCTGAAAGAGATCCTGGACGGAAAATTCGGGGCAGCCGGCAATAAAGTGGTTTTGGAAGAATTCCTGGAGGGCATTGAAGTGTCCGTTTTTGTTCTCACCGATGGCGTACATTATAAGATCCTTCCCGAGGCAAAGGACTACAAAAGAATAGGGGAGCAAGACAGCGGCCTGAATACCGGCGGAATGGGAGCTGTATCTCCCGTGCCTTTTGCCGGAGCAGATTTTATGAAAAAAGTGGAAGAACGGATCATCTCCCGTGCCTTTTGCCGGAGCAGATTTTATGAAAAAAGTGGAAGAACGGATCATACGGCCTACTTTATCAGGTATGCAAAAAGAAGGGTGCGATTACCGGGGATTTATTTTCTTTGGCCTGATAAATTGCGCCGGCGATCCTTACCTTATAGAATACAACGTTCGGATGGGTGATCCCGAGACGGAATCGGTCATGTTGCGTTTGCACGGAGATCTGGCAGCTGCTTGTGCGGCATTGAAAAACAGGGATTTGGATAAAACGGATCTTTCCATGCAAGATCAGCACAGTGTGACTGTAGTAGCGGTTTCGGGAGGATATCCGGAGTCTTATGAAAAAGGATATGAAATAAAGGGACTGGACCGGGTGCAGAATGCAACGGTCTTCCACATGGGAACAACAGGGGAGCAACAGGTAAAAACAGCCGGAGGACGCGTTTTGGCTATATCGGCAATGGCATCTACAGCTGAAAAAGCCCGGGAAAAAGCTTACGGGGAACTGTCACGGATCTCTTTCAGGGATATGTATTACCGTAAAGACATAGGGGAAGATCTTATGAATATGCAAACAAAGTAATATGATCGAATATATCAAACGCAGTCTTACCGGAGCATTCCTGTTGTCCTTTTTGTTGATGGCGTTATTTCGCGTGTTTTATTGTGTGGTAGCGGAGAACTCCTGCCTTTGGTACCTGCATTTGTCAGAAACGTTTATCATTATTGGTACCGGTGTGTTGCTTTCTTTCCTTAATGACCGCTACGGGCTTTTGCCGGAACGGACGCTCTGGATCCTGGTTTGTTATGTATGGATGGTATCCTGTTTCCCGCAAACGTATCAAAACCCACGACTGTTTGCAGCATCTCTGTTTGTCGCAGCGGCTGTTTATTCATTGGTATATGCGGCCTTTATTTCCGGAACAAGATCCGGTCCTTTCCTGTGCGCTTTTTTCATAACCTGTGCCGGAATACTTTACACTCCCGCGTTATTTCTCCTGATACCATTTATTATCAGTTTTGTACGGATGGTTAAATTATCCGGTAAAGATGTGGTGGCTTTCTTAGGCGGAATTATTGTTCCGGTATTTTTAGTTACCTCTGTCCTGTGGTTCCTCAATAATGATATCCAGGAGTATTGGACGGTCACCTTCGCATTTTTCAAGGGCCCGAATCCTTCAACAGCCTTCACTTCCTTTACCATTTCACGCATAGTACTCGTATCCCTGGTATTTCTGTTGGTTATTCTTTCCCTGTTTATCCGGTTGGTACACCGCGATACTACCACCACGGTTACAATATCCCGTTTTTACGGATCCATGTTCTGGATAATCTTTTTTGCGGCTTTGGTGATGGTATTTTATCCTGTTTATGCCAAAGGAATGTTGCCTTTAGTGATGATCCCCGCCTCTTTGTTGATCACTTCCCTTTTCTCGGAAAGACGTCTTTTCGCTTCCAGGGTATGGCTGGCTTTATTTCTGTTGGCCGGACTGGCCCACTATATCTTTGTGTTCTTCCCCATTGATACTGTTTAACGGAATACCCTTGTATTCTCCTGTAAGGGTATTCAGGAAAGAAACTATGGCCCGGATCTGTTTCCGGGATAATTTTTTATCCCGTTGATAATAAGCCATTTTTGCCACAGCCTCTTCCAACGTACTTGCCGAGGCATCGTGAAAATACGGTTGTGTAAGGGCAATATTTCTCAGGCCGGGAACTTTAAAACGGTGCATATCAGAAAATTTGGATGTCACCGAATAACGGCCCATATCTTCCAGCGCAATTTCCCGGATATCCGGAAAATAATTATTAGCTACTCCCATAAATTCGAAAGACGTACCTCCCATAGCTATGCCATTATGACATGTGGCACATCCGAATTTTTTAAACAACCGGTATCCTTCCTGGGCCTGCCGGTCTATGGCCTCGGCATCACCTTTCAGGTACCTGTCAAAGGGTGAGTCCGGAGTGATCAAGGTCTTGTGAAACTCGGCAAGGGCATGGGTGATGGTGCTGTCTGAAAAACCTTCAGGGTAAGCTTCAAGGAAACGCTCAGTCAGCGAGGAATCTTCAGATAAAATGTCCAGGATACGATCCAGGCTGTCGTTGCCCATCTTTACCGGATCAAGCAAGGCCTGGTATGCCTGTTGCTGCAGCGAAGAGGCATTTCCGTTCCAAAAATAGAAAGAATGAAAGACGGTATTGAAAACGGACAAACAGGTGGAAGTTCCGGGTTGGTTATATACACCTATAGAAAAATCCAGGTTATCTACACCGGCAGTTTTCAGGTTGTGACAGGTGGCACACGTTACGGTGTTATCAATAGACAGGCGTGAATCGTGAAAAAGCAGCTCGCCAAGTGCTGCTTTATCTTCATCGTAAGGAACGAAACCGGGAACAGGATTTACCGGTTCAAAAGGATAGTTTTCAGATGGTTTAGGATGGGCATAAAAGGTAGAGAGCTGATCGTATATCCAGTCCAGGAAGATTTCTTGTTTATCCCGGGTCATGTAAGATTTCCAGTGTATTACGTAAAAACTCAAAGGAGGCATGCTTTGTTGGGAAATGGCTTTTTGCAATTTCACCAAGGATGTTTCATCGTAAGGCATGTCTCCAATAGAATATGCCAATGTATAGGTAGCATCTGCGTAACGTATGCCTTTTTCAGCATCCCTGCGAATGGCCTGGCCGAATAATGGCCAGTTAATGTGTTGGCAAAATTCGTGTGGTCCGCCGTGACATATGAAACAGCCACCCTGATCAATGATGACATTAACCTGTTCCATAGGGCTCATATCAGCAGGAGGAGCCTGGTTGACAATCCGCGATAAGAAAATACCCGATCCTATGACAATGATCACGGAGCCAGTGATTTTCCAGAGTATGTTCAAAAAACGTTTCATTACCGTTTTATGTTGAGGGCGTAGTTATGCATGCTGCCCCGTGCAGAAGGCAGGTATTGCAACCCGTACCAGCAGATCTGCAACGCCAGGAAAGCAACAATCAAAGAAACATACAATTGTTTTTTTGCTTTTGGCCGTATGCGTTTAATATGAAAAGAAAACACATACAATAGCCAGGTTATGGCAGCCCAGGTTTCTTTCGGGTCCCAGCTCCAGTAGTCTCCCCATGCCTGTTTGGCCCATAAAGCTCCCAGCAACATACCTATAGTAAAGAAAGAAAGCCCTGCACGGCACAACTTGTCTATGGCATCAAGTACATTCAATGACGGCCGCATCAAACCGGCCAGGGCAAGCAAAAAGCTACACGCCAGCAATGCATAGGAAAACATATAAACGGTAACATGTGGAATGAACCAAATGCTTTGCAGGGCGGGCATCAGGACACGGTTGTGGATCTCGGGCCGTAAAATATTGATCACAAGAAAAACAAGCGCCATAACGGTCGTCAGGGAGAGGATCCATTTGTATTTCCAGCGGATGTAAGTGATCAGGCCTGCCAGGGCCAGGAACAGGGAATACCATAACCGGGTTTCTCCCATAGTTACCAATGGGGGGCGTTTTAGAGATACCCAGAAAGCGACTATAAAAGAGCTGTAAATGATAATTCCTGTGGAATAAACGATCAAGGACCAAAGAAAGGCTTTTCTCCGGTCGAAAAATGATGTAACCGATCCGATGATCCAGAAAAAGGCAGCTGCAACAGCAAAATATATTAAATGATCCCAGGTCATAGGAAAAATGTTTTTAAGGCTCCTGCCAGCAACAACAATATTCCTGCAAATACCAACCATCGCCAGGGCTGGCGGGTCACCATAACAATACAGTAATCCGTCATATCTCCCTTTGCCACATCGTAATCCATCAAATAAACCTGGTGCCCTTTGTAATTCACGGGATGATTGACTCTAAGTGTCTTAAAAACAGCATTTTCACTGCCGTCCGGAAGACCCTCTCCGCTGATCGGATGGTCTTCCGCAAAATATTGATCCTGCAATGATACCTGTGCGCGGTATTCCATTGGTTCGCCTGTCTGGTAACGGGTTACCCGGAAATCCTCCAGCCGTAAAGTGAAAGGCAGTGAAGTGCGGGCGTACTCATTGCGTGGAACCATAATATGTGTTACGGAAGCATCGGCAGTGCCGAGCATACCGGCCCACAAGGCCAGCCACAGTCCAAAACCGGCAAGGGAAAATTGTAGAAACAGCCGCGAAGCCAATACGATCAAAAAAACAGTTAGTACCACAACAAACGGCCAGGAGTGGGTAAATGCAATATGCACCGGCATAAAACCCTGTACCAGGGAAACCGCTATCAACAGGAGCAAGGCTATGGTCATGTAGATATCCCGGTATAGTTTCCGGAATTTCCATCCTAAGAAAACAATACACAATCCTACTATCAAATTTACGGGGAAAGCAAAAAGATGCAAGCTGACCGTCATAGGGGAATGGTTTGGTTGATAACAAAGATAAAAAAAATCTGCCGTGGAATTACTTATCTTTGCAACACGATGGAAAATATTCAATTAGATAAGGAATACAGCCGGGATGATTTAATGATCAAAGAGTTGACAAGTTCCGGATTGCCCGTGTTCCTGTATGGAATAGGATTGATTGCGGATACGGCACAAATCTACTTATCTGAAAACGGGCTTCAGGTAACCGGCCGTGTCATAGATGACAAATACATTGATGACATGCGATCCCGCACGGACGAACCCATAGTATCCATATCGCAGTTGAACCGCCAATATCCCGCATTTAATGTTTTATTATGTTTTTTTGGCGGGTACCGCAACGACCTGGGTAAATACCGTGAATTATTTCCCCGGGCAGGCATCATTAGTTTTTTATCTTCCATTTATGACAGAGGCGTACTGGAGGCTATCGGCAGAGATTACGTTGCATCCAACATCGCATCTTTCAAACGGGTCTATGACCTGTTGGAAGACAAGATTTCAAAAGACAGCCTGGAAGCCTACCTGAATGCCAAGATCCATAAAGATGCCACATACCTGTTCCCCTATGTAAGGAGGCCTCAATATTTTTCAGAACATTCCGTTATTAACGATCTGACGCTTACAACAAATGAGATCATGATCAATTGTGGGGCTTTTACCGGGGATACCATCAAAGATTTCCTGGAGACCGTCGGGGGCAGGTACACCAAAATTTACGCTTGTGAACCCGACAGCATCAACGTACAAAAGTTGAGTGAATATGTCCGTGCTGCTGTACCGGATGGAGATGTAGTCATAATTCCAAAATGTATCTCAAACACTTCTGAACCCGTATACTTTATCAATGAAGGAACGATGCTTTCCCGGAAAGTGGAAACGCCTTTGCCGGGAGCCGTATCCCTGCAATCCACAACAATAGACGAAATGTTGGGATCATCTCCGGCCACTTTGATCGTTATGGATGTAGAAGGCAACGAGCTGAAAGCCCTGCAGGGAGCCCGGCAGACCATCCTCAAATACAAGCCGATCCTGGCCTTGGCTGCTTATCACAAAAAAGACGATATCCCGGTACTGATCAGTTACCTGAAAACCCTGGTCCCTGAATACAGGTTCTATTTCAGGGTTCACAAACCCATGGCCATTGACGCAGTGCTCTATGCCAGCGCCAGAGAAAAGGGTGCAACGCACACTTGATTCGTTTGCCTCAAAATCAGGCAGTTACCAAATTCGACCCCCGGGGGGTTGAATTTTATAACCCGCTGAAAATCAGCGTAACGAATCAAGTGTGCGTTGCATCCCCCCTGCGTTTTCAAAAAAAAACCGACTAAAAGTCGGATTTTCAAGAGGTACCCAGCGGAATCGAACCGCTGTACTCGGTTTTGCAGACCGATGCCTAACCACTCGGCCAGGGTACCATAAAAGGACTGCAAAGTTAGTAAATATTTTTAAAAAGCACAGCCAGTTTTTCCAGATACTTCTTATCCGTTTTGTCAAACGTGTTTAGCTTTTCAGAATCTATATCCAGAACCGCCCTGATCCTGCCTTCTTTATCTGACAAAGGAACCACGATCTCTGAGCGGGAACGGGAACTGCAAGCTATATGCCCGGGAAATTTTTCCACATCCGGAACGATCAATGTTTTACGCTGTTTCCAGGAAGACCCGCAAACTCCCCTGCCGTATGGGATCCGGGTACAGGCCACAGGCCCCTGGAACGGACCCAGAACCAATTGTCCGGCAGCATCGTCCACAAGGTAAAAACCAACCCACCAAAATTTAAAGGTGTCCTTTATCAATGCACTGATATTAGCCATATTTGCCACAATATCCGGTTCGCCTTTCACTAGGGCAGCAGCCCGTTCCAGGACTTCTTCGTACATCCGCTGACGGGGAGATTTTTTTTCTTCCTGGTGAGATGTCAATTCCCGGTAAATTCGGTAACAGACGTAAGCATCGGTGGCCGCATAGCGTGCCTGGGCTTCAGACAGGGGATAAGCCTCCCAATTGGTAGTCTGTTGCGACTTGCTCACACGTTTTCCTAAAACAATAGCCGCCAGTTTCTTGACGCTTTTTTCCATAATGCCGTATTCCTGTGCCATTTCCTGCAGATCTATGAACCCTTCCGCCTGAAAGTCGGCGTAGCGCTGCAGCCCAATAATATCGTCCCTGACGGCAGCTCCCACTTTCACTATGCGGGGATCACTCAATACGACCAACAGTTCCGGGGGCAGCCCCGTTTTTTTCAGGTGGATCAGAAAAGAACGATTGCCGGTAGACAATTGTAATAGAGCAGGTTTGTACATTTTTCCGGAAGAAAAGCGGGGCTTGGTTTCCGTATCGAAACCCAAAACCGGTTGCCGCAAGAGGTACTCAGCTGCTTTCTGCACCTGAGAACGCGTAGTAACAAGGGTGATGTGTCCCTCCAATTCCACTTGGGGAAACATATCCAGGACACTGTTATCAATTGTTGATGCAAACATTTAGTAAGGGGTATTTAGAAAGATCCAACGGTTCTGCAGAAGAAAATATCCGGACACAGGAAGGAGTGGTACGGAAAGCTGCCAGACGCTTATCTCTCAATGCCTTGTACAGTATTCCCGCCGCTTCTTCACGCGGATTGACCAGAACCACTTCCGGATCTATAAGGTGTCTGTATATGTAACGGTTGTTTTGCCTGAAATTTCTCAAAAAAGTAAGCTGTTCCTTAATGATGACCGGGTAACGTGAAGATGTATTCTCCCCGGTCAGAATGTATTTCAAAGGAGGATGGCTCCCCAATAGCAATTGGTTAACCAGGCTTGTAATCGCATAACGGACAGCATTTTCTATGGAATTAACTTCCATTACCCCGGGATTGTACCGGGAACCCCTGTAATTCATACCGGATCGGGAATAATCAAAATGGTAAGCCCTTATAAGATTCCTGTCCAGGGGATAAAGTGTATTGTTCAAAGAGGGAAGGCTGTCAGGAGTAAAACCCTGGAAAACTACTTCAACCTCTTCATTCATAATATCGTAAGCATTAAGTGCCAGACTGATTTCAGAACCGATCACACCTACTGTTATGCGTTTGTTTCTTTCCGAATGGAACCGGTGCACATAATCCAGCGTTTTGTCAATTCCGGCCTGTAAAACGCTTGTGGCAACCACACCCAGATCACCGGCACGGATCAGCTCCTGAATATCTTCATACGCCATCACCGAGACAGGATTCCCGGCAACCACCAGTGCCTTGACCGGTGGCCTGTCTCCTTTTCCGCGGAACATAACCGCAATATTTCTGATCATATCAATGCGGACCGAGTCGTTTGCCGCAGGCCGGCAAACAAAATCGAAATATTCGCCTGCAAAATCACTTATCCCGTCACTGCCCGGTTTACCTGTAATGTTATCAAACTGATCAAAGCCGAGTAGGACTTCGATCGCAGTAATATCGTCTTTTTCAGTTCCAAAAACCCCAATCGGCAACATTCTCCTGTCATCCGGAAAAGAAGCAGTATCCAGGTACCATACTGAATTGGTGTCATTTAAAATTTCGTTGATGACCGGTAACCGTTCCGGCTCTTCTTCCCGCGCGTTTCCGCATCCTCCGGCCAACCAGAGCAGGCTGCCAAGTAAGCCAAGCACTACTGCCTTTCCGCACCGAACCCTTTTATTTATTGTAAGTAAACGTCCCATATTGATTTTTAATGGTTACCCTGCGCCCTTTCATTGCTTCCACTTTCCCGACAATACGCGCTTCCAATCCGTAAGCCGCCGCTTTTTCTATCATAAGGGGAGCTGCTTCCCCGGGCACATACAATTCCATGCGATGTCCCATATTGAACACCGTGTACATTTCTTTCCACGAAGTTCCGCTGATCCTTTGGATTTCCCTGAAAAGCGGGGGAACAGGAAAAAGATCATCTTTAATAATATGGAGTCCGTCAATAAAATGGAGTATTTTGGTCTGTCCTCCTCCGGAACAGTGGATCATACCGTGCACAGCACTGCGGTGTGTATCCAGAATATCTTTGATAACCGGTGCGTACGTACGGGTAGGGGACAAGACCAATTGTCCGTAGGTAAGACCTGTATCCGGCTCAATGTCAGTAAGTTTTTTAGTTCCGGAATATATGTATTCAGAAGGAATGCCGTTGTCATAACTCTCCGGGAAAGCAGCCGCAACTGTCTTATTGAACACATCGTGCCGGGCACTGGTTAGCCCGTTGCTGCCCATACCCCCGTTGTAACAATCTTCGTAAGTGGTTTGTCCGAAAGAAGCCAGTCCCACGATAACATCCCCAGGCTGAATACGGCTGTTGTCAATAACCAGATCACGCCGGATCCGGGCACAAACCGTACTGTCCACAATCACGGTCCTGACCAAATCGCCTACATCGGCCGTTTCACCGCCGGTAAGCTCCATACGGATCCCCAGATCTGTCATACGCCCGCAAAATTGCCGGCTCCCCTGTATCAAAGCCTTGATTACCTCGGCTGGGATCAGCCTTTTATTACGGCCAATGGTAGAGCTTAAAAGAATGTCCGAGGTCACTCCCACACACAACAGATCATCCAGGTTCATTACAATGGCATCCTGGGCTATTCCTTCCCAAACGTCCAAATCTCCTGTTTCTTTCCAATAGCAATAGGCCAGGGAAGATTTGGTCCCTGCTCCGTCAGCATGCATGACCAGGCAATAACCGGGATCACCGGTAAGAATATCGGGGATTATTTTGCAGAAAGCTCCCGGAAACAGGCCCTTTCCGGTTCCTTCCAGGGCACTGTGTACCTCGTTTTTTGAAGAAGATACACCCCGTTTGCTGTACTTTCCGGCTTCCAGGTCATTCATGATACAAAATACTTTGTACTGACAAAGATCGTAAAAAAACGTTTACCGGAGGAATAACAGCTCCCGGTATTTGGGCAACGGCCAAAGCTCATCATCCACGATCATTTCCAGGTGATCGGAGCAATGCCTTATCTGATCCATAAGGGGCAAGACCTCTTTGGCGTATACAGCGGCTTTTTTATGCAGTGATTCCAGTTTATTGGCTTTTTTACGTGCTTCTATTAGCAAATGCACCAGGCTGCGAATGTCATTCACATAACCTGCAGTTTTTCTTAGGGCTTTCAGCTGCGTGGATACCAACTCTTCGTATTCTCCGGCCGGGAAAACTTCTTTCATTCCCCGCACATTTTCCAGCAGCAGGTTTTCGTGACGTATGGCAGTAGGTACAAAATGGTTGATGGCCAGATCTCCCAATACACGTGCTTCTATCTGAAGTTTCTTAACGTACATCTCGTTTTTAACCTCAAAACGGGCTTCCAGTTCCCTGCGGCTCATCACCTGGGTTTCTTCCATCAGTTTGAGGGTTTTGGATTCCAGCAAAGACTTGTACGAGGCAGGAACATCCTGAATTCCCCTCAACCCGCGACGGGCTGCTTCTGCCTGCCATTGAGCACTGTACCCGTTCCCTTCAAAGCGAATATCACGGGATTCTTTGACAAACTTCCGGATCACCTTTATCAGGGCATCTTCCTGTTTTAATCCCGATTTCAGCTCTTTGTCCACCAGCTTTTTGAAAATTTTCAGCTGTTGTGCTACGGCAGTGTTCAAGAATAGCATGGAAGAGGCACAATTTGCCGAGGAGCCGATGGCACGGAATTCAAACCGGTTACCGGTAAAGGCGAACGGAGAGGTGCGGTTCCTGTCGGTGTTGTCCGGGAAGATATCGGGGATCATGCCCACGATCTCCAACCTGGCCTGCTCAATGTCATTTTTACTCTGCGCACCGCCACTCTCTATCAAATCCAACAACTCGGCAAGTGTGCTACCCATGAACATGGACAGCACTGCAGGGGGAGCTTCGGAGCCGCCAAGGCGGTATGAATTGCTCAGCGAAGCCACCGTGGACATGATCAAAAAATGGTGTTCATAGACGGCTTTCAGGGTACATGCTATAAAGCTCAAAAATTGCAGGTTGTCCTGTGGCGTTTTACCGGGGGAAAAGACATTAACGCCTTTGTTGGTGCACATACTCCAGTTGCAGTGTTTTCCTGAACCGTTTATTCCGTCGTACGGTTTTTCGTGAAAGATGACTTTCAGGTTGTGTTTTTTAGCCAGCTTGCGCATAACCATCATGATCATCTGGTTGTGATCTATGGCCAGGTTGGCTTCCTCGTGGTAGGGAGCAAATTCAAACTGGTTGGGAGCTACCTCGTTGTGACGGGTTTTTATGTAAACACCCAATTTATAGGCTTCTGTCTCAAAATCTTTCATAAAAGCCATTACCCGGGAAGGAATATTACCAAAGTAATGATCTTCAAGCTGTTGGTCTTTTGCGGCAGTATGGCCCTGCAGGGTGCGGTCGCAAAGCATCAGATCCGGACGGGCGCGGTACAGCGAAAGATCCACCACAAAATATTCCTGTTCAATGCCATAGATCACATTTACGCTTTCCGTTTCCGGATCAAAATAACGGGCCACATCGGTGGCGGCCTGGTCCAGGGCTCTGAGGGATTTCAGGTGTGGCGTTTTGATGTCCAGGGCATCACCGGTGTAGGACACAAAAATAGTAGGGATACAAAGTGTCTGATCCATAATGAAAGCCGGTGAACTGGGATCCCATGCCGTATAGCCACGCGCTTCAAAAGTATTGCGCAGACCGCCGCTCGGGAAGCTGGATGCATCGGGTTCCTGCTGGATCAGGGAATCTCCCATGAATTGTTCAATGGCACAGCCATTTGAATAAGGCTTGATGAATGCTTCGTGTTTCTCGGCAGTTGTTTCACTCAGGGGATGGAACCAGTGTGTGTAATGGGTGGCACCGCGTTCCATGGCCCAGGTACGCATTCCTTCCGCCACAAATGCAGCCACACTTCTGTCGATCCTGGTTTTCTTTTCAATAGCCTGTACCACTGCATCGTAAGCAGTTTCAGGCAGGTAGTTGCGCATTTTTTTAAGGTCAAAAACATTTTGACCAAAGAAAGCAGAGACGGGTTTCGTTTCTACAGAGAAACGTTCCATTTTGTGTGACGAAAATTCGGTTAGTGCTTTGTGTCTGAAAGTCGACATTTTGTTTAGGATTTAAATCCAACAAAAATATAAAAAAACCATAGGTTACAGGAAAGGAATTTGATTCTTCGCAATTTGTAAGAAATTATTGTTTTTTTGTTTAAAGAAAGGTCTATATTTGTAGATTAAATTTACAAATTTAAAGTCGTTATGTTAGGTATCTCTGAATTATCCAGGAAAATGCCGGCTTCTCCCATAAGAAAGCTGGTCCCTTACGCCGAAGCTGCAAAGAAACGCGGGGTCAAAGTGTATCATTTAAACATCGGTCAGCCAGATATCGCTTCTCCAAGGGAAGCAATCGATACGGTTCGCAATATGGACTTGAAACTGGTATCATACCCGCACTCGGCCGGAATTGAATCTTATCGCAGGGGATTGGCAAAATATTACAGGGATGTAAATATAGACCTTTCCTATGAAGAGATCATCGTTACCGTCGGAGGTTCCGAAGCATTGCAGATAGGCTTGAAGGTTTGTTGCAATCCCGGGGATGAAGTGATCGTATTTGAGCCATTCTACACCAATTACAACACGTTCGCCCTTATGGCCGGTGTGAAGTTTGTTCCCGTAACAACGACCATTGAAAGCGGTTTTGCATTACCCCCCATGTCAGAGGTGGAAAAATACATTACACCCAAGACAAAAGCCATACTCATTAACAGTCCCGGAAACCCTACAGGAACCCTTTACACCAAAGAGGACATCCTGCAATTGGGAGAGATCGTAAAAAAACACAATTTGTACCTGCTGTCCGACGAAGTGTACCGTGAATTCTGCTATTCGGACGAGCCGCATTTCTCCTGTATGCAGATCCCGGGGGCCGAAGATAATGTTATACTGATAGACTCGGTGTCAAAACGTTACAGTTTGTGCGGAGTCCGTATTGGATGCATAGCCTCGCACAACAAGGAAGTCATGAACGCTGTAATGCGTTTTGCACAAGCCCGTCTCTGTGCCCCGGCACTGGGACAAATGGCAGCCGAAGGAGCCCTGGCTACTCCGGAAGAATACTTCCGCGCCGTTAAAGAAGAATATATTGACAGACGCGATTTAATGATTGACCGTTTGAATAAAATGGAAGGCGTTTATTCTCCTATGCCTATGGGTGCTTTCTACACTACGGCCCGTCTGCCGGTTGACGATTCAGACAAATTCGCCCAGTGGTTGCTGGAAAGTTTCAGTTACAAAGGCCAGACTGTAATGGTAGCGCCTGCAGCCGGCTTCTATGCCACACCCGGGAAGGGAACCGATGAAGTCCGCATTGCCTACGTTCTGAAAAAAGAAGACATCAGCAATGCCATGGACTGCCTGGAAGAAGCCCTGAAACAATACCCCGGACGTAAATAGCATCTTCAGGATGCCCTATGAAAACACTGTACACTGTTTTACTTTTGGTGTTCTCCAATGTCTTTATGACATTTGCATGGTACGGACACCTGAAGTTTGGTTCAATGAAGTGGTTTCAGTCTTTACCCCTGATCGCAGTCATCCTTTTTAGCTGGGGTATCGCTTTTGCCGAATACTGTTTCCAGGTTCCGGCAAACCGGATAGGGTATATTGGAAACGGTGGACCACTTTCACTCATACAGCTTAAGGTCATACAGGAAGTGATCTCATTGAGCGTGTTTACTGTTTTTACTCTGGCCGTGTTCAGGACAGAGCAATTCAAGTGGAACCACATCCTGGCCTTTTTTCTGCTCATAGCCGCGGTGTACCTGGTATTCAAAAAATAAAAAAGACCGCTTGAAAGAGCGGTCTGTGCTAATATATTGACGAACTATTGTACACTTAACCCCATTTATTAATTTTCAATGGGTTACGAAAAGCGCGGCAAAGGTAAAAGGATTTTTCAAGATTGCAATAGGTGAATGAATTTTTTTTATTCATTCCCTGACAGATCTTCAAATTTTACGTTGGTAAATTCATTAGGGCGGGCTTCCGTAACAGGGATCCGGTCCTTAATGAATTTTATGACTTCATCCAGCCCTTCAGTGAATTTTTCAAAATCTTCCTTATACAGGAACACTTTATGTTTCTCATATGAAAACCGTCCGTCTTTGTCAACACGACGTTTGCTTTCCGTAATGGTCAGGTAATAATCATTTCCTTTAGTTGCCTTAACGTCAAAGAAATAGGTCCTTTTTCCGGCACGTACGGGTTTGGAAAAAACATCTTCTCCACTATGTTCCGCCTTGGTGGAACGGTCGAAATCTTCAAAATACATAAGTCTGTTTTATTTATAATATTCACAAATATAAAATATTTGCTTTAAAACTGTATATTTGCAGAGATTCTTTTTGATTTAAAAGGTATGCTCAGCAGGCGTTTCATTCGTATTAAAATTTTTAAGGTTTTATTCAGCAGCGTTCATTCTCAAAATTTTGATCTTGCTTTGGCAGAAAATGAACTCATCAGGAGCCTTGAAAAAACAAGACAATTGTATTTTCTCTTGCTCTCCCTTCCGGGTACATTGGTACGCTATGCTCAGGAACGGATAGAAATTGGCATGCAGAAATACCATCCCACACAAGAAGAAATAAATCCAAACCTTAGGTTAGTCAATAACAAAGCTATCGGGATCCTGGACGGGGACAAAGAATTGACAGACTCCCGGACCCACGGACTCAATTGGAACGCAAACAGGGGCTATATAAAACAATTGTACGATTTACTTAAAGAAGAACCGTATTTTCAGGATTACATGAATGCGGCCGAAGCTCCGGATTTTCAGGAGGATTTGAAATTTTTGATGGATTTTTACGGCAGTCAGCTGGATGATGATCCGGAACTTTACAGTGTGCTGGAAGACCGCAGCCTCCACTGGACAGATGACGTTGCCTATGTCTGTAATGTTATCCTGACACAATTGGCAGGTTTACAGAGCGAACATGACAAACTGAAGCATCCGCCTTTGTTTTATAACCAGGACGATAAAGATTTTGCCACCCGGTTGTTTACGCATTCTTTACAACATTATGGAGAATATGTGGTTTATATAGAGAAGTTTGCACAGAACTGGGACCTGGAGCGGATCGCTGCCACAGATACCATTCTGATTGTTATGGGAGTGGCGGAAGCCGTGGCTTTCCCGCAGATCCCCATAAAAGTAACGCTCAATGAAATGGTTGAAATTTCCAAGTTTTACAGTACCGGAAATTCCAAAATGTTCGTGAACGGCATACTGGACCGCATAATTAAATATCTGACATCGGAAGGCATCATAGAAAAACATGGCAGGGGACTTGTAGAGAAATAGATCAGCAATACTATTAAAAACAAATATTAAAACATGAACACATTATTTTTTATTTTACAAGAACAAACTACGGCAGCTGCCGGAAAAGGCGGGAACTGGTCGTTTCTTATAATGATGGTTGCCATTTTCGTGGTAATGTACTTTTTGATGATCCGTCCGCAGAAGAAACGTCAGAAAGAATTGAAAGCATACCGCGACAACCTGCAAAAAGGTGAAAAGGTTATTACTGCAGGCGGCATTTACGGAACCGTAGTTGAAGTAAAAGATACAACCGTTTTACTGGAAGTGGACAACAACGTGAAGATTCGGGTAGACAAATCAAGCCTTGTTAAGGATTCCAGCGACCTTCAGCAGCAGAACTAAGAGTAATATTCGACCTTTTCTTTGCGACAAGGCCGTTACGGCTAACCAAAACGCCTTACAAAAGTATGGCTTATGAAACGTTCCAGATTGGTATTGATACTGTGTATAATCACAGCTTTTTTCCTTTGGGTGGTCTACACATTATCCAATGAGTACACCGCTTACTTCCGGTTCCCTGTGGAAGTGGAAACCAATCTGGAAGGCCGTACCAATATTTCTCGTCCCGACAACACACTTTTCATAAGAGGCAAGGCCAGGGGTTTTTACATAATTCGCAACACCTGGCGAAAAAGAATTCCTCCGGTAAGTTTTTTTGCGGACGGGGAACTTGTACATGAGATCCCCGGCAGCGATGATGAATTTTACCTGCTTTCGGACAATATCGACAATTTGGTAAACGATGCCCTGGGGACTGACCTGGAGTTGGAAACCATATTAAGCGACACCATTCGCCTTAGGTATCCCCGGGAGCATTTTAAAAAAGTCCCGGTAAGATTTGTTGCAGACATAGCCTATAAATCCCAATATATGTCTTTTGAACCTGTCAGGCTGACACCTGACAGCGTTTTGGTCTATGCCCAGGAACCTTACCTGGAGATCATAGAAGAAGTAAAAACCCGAAGAACAACCTTGGGCAACCTTTCGCAGAGTGTGGAAGGTATTGCCCGTTTGGAAATTCCGGAAAACACCCGTCTTTCACATGCCGAGGTGGAATACAGGATCCCCGTTCTGCGTTACGTGGAAATGTCTTTCGAGGTTCCGGTAACAACGCGAAACGTACCGTACCGCAGGGAACTCTTTGTTTTACCCGATGTGGTGACCATTCAGTTCCGGTGTCCGTTCCGTGAGGCATCCGGCATCTCTCCCGATGACTTTCTTCTTGTGATTGATTACAATGACTTCATAAAGAAAGAAAGCGGCAAGATCATTCCCGTTCTTGAAGCATCTCCCGGTTACATAAGTCACATAATTGTGTCTCCCCAATTTGTGGACGGCATCATTCAGAATCGTTACTAAAGTCATGGAAACTCTGATAACACTCGGTATTACGGGGGGCATAGGCAGTGGAAAAAGTTACGTTACCCGTATTTTTACTGCCCTGGGGATACCTTGTTACGATTCAGATGCACGTACAAAATTGCTGTACCGGGAAAACGAAGAACTGAAAGAAGCGTTGACCAATTTGCTGGGACATACCATATACAGGGACGGAGAGCCGGATACCAGGGTTATGGCATCTCTGATTTTCAGCGATCAAAGTCTCCTTAAAAAAGTCAACACCCTGGTTCATCCTTATGTAGTTCGTGATTTTTTAAAGTGGGCTGCTACTACAAATGCACCTTATGTGATATTTGAAAGCGCAATTCTCCTGGAAATGGACCCGCCATTTCATACCACAAAAGTACTGACCGTATCTGCAGATAAGGAACTGCGTCTGCAAAGAGCCTCGGGCCGGGATAACAGCCACAGGCAGTCGGTGCTGAACAGGATGGATAAACAATGGACCGACAGCCAAAGGGAATCCGGTGCTGATTTTATAATCGTTTCGGACGAAACACAACCTTTAATGCCCCGGGTTCTGGCAGTTCACCAGGAAATGATACAATTAACCAATAATAACAATGAAAACTGATCTTACTAAAATTCTCTCCATTGGAGGACACCCCGGACTTTTCCGTTACCTTGCCCAAAGCAACGGGGGCGTGGTCGTAGAATCTATGACAGACAAAACCAGGAAGTGGATGGGCCCAAGTGCCCGTATGACTTCATTGTCAGATATTTCAGTTTATACCACAATGGAAGACGAACTGAAACTGCAGGATATTTTCACCAAAATGAAAGAATTTTTAAACGACAATCCCGCCCCTGACCCCAAATCAAAGGCTGATGAAATGGCCGGATTCTTTGATAAGGTGATCCCCCAGTACGACAAAGACCGTTTTTACCCCTCACACATGAAGAAAGTACTGGACTGGTATAATATTCTGAAAGAAGCCGATGCCCTGGATTTTGAAAATCCGGAAATTAACGAGTCAGGAGAAGATACGGAACAGGACGGATCCGAAAAACATGTGGCAGAAACAAAGCCCGAACATAAGGCCCAGACAGTAAAATCCGCAAAAGCACTAAAACCGGCAGGAACAAAAGCTCCCAAAACCACCGGGGCAAAAGCCCCCAAACCGGTAATGAAACATACCACACAAAAATAAAACGCCGGGGATGACAGGAAAGGTCTCTGTCTATACACTGGGCTGTTCCAAAAACCGCGTGGACAGTGAACACCTCATGCAACAGCTGGAAGCAGGAGGATGGGACGTTATTCCCGATGCCGTAGAAGAAGATTATCCCCTGGACGTGTTGATCATCAATACCTGCGGCTTCATTCACGATGCCAGAGAGGAATCCATCGATTACATACTGGAAGCCTTACAGGAAAAACAAAATGGAAGGATAGGAAAGGTGATGGTAATGGGCTGCCTTTCTGAGCGATACAGAAAAGAACTGGAACGCGGGATCCCGGAAACCGATGCACTTTTTGGAGTGGAAGATATTCCACTGATAACTGCCGCTATGGGGGTACAGTACGATCCCAGGCTGGCCACACAACGGGTCTTATCGACACCGGCCCATTACGCCTACCTGAAACTCAGCGAAGGTTGTGACCGCGGATGTGCTTATTGTGCCATACCTCTGATCCGGGGCAAACATATTTCCCGTCCCAAAGAAGACCTGATCAAGGAAGCCCGCTTCCTGGCCGATCAAGGGGTTAAAGAGTTGGTGCTTGTGGCACAGGATACTAGTTTTTACGGACTGGATCTGTATGGAAAGCGTTTCCTGGCAGAATTAATGGAAGATCTGTGCAAAATAGATTCCATTCAATGGATACGTCTGTTGTATACTTATCCGCAAGGATTTCCACTGGACGTTCTCAGACTCATGGGAACCGAAAAGAAAATTTGCCAATACATAGATATTCCCCTGCAACACATATCTGATCAAGTGCTTTCTTCCATGCGACGGAACACAACAAAAGCACAAACACTACAATTGCTGGAAGATTTTCGTAAATTCGTACCGGGTATTTGTATTCGCACCACCTTGATGGTTGGTCATCCGGGGGAGGGCAAAAAAGAATTCCGCGAATTGATAGAGTTTGTGGAAAAAGCCCGGTTTGAAAGAATGGGTGCTTTTGTGTATTCCCGGGAAGAAGGCACGTACGGGGCAAAACATTTGAAAGATACGGTACCTCAAAAAGTGAAACAAGAAAGGTATGCCCGGTTAATGGAATTGCAAAAAGGCATATCCTTTGCTTACAATCAATCCAGGGTGGGTACCCGATGCAGCGTATTGACCGATTACCTCATCACCGGAGATACAGATAAAGGGGTAACGGTACTGGGGAGAACACAATACGAAGCACCTGAAGTTGACGGACAGGTGATCCTGGAAAATGCACCGGATGTAGCTCCCGGGTCTTTTATAAATGCCCGGATTACGAAAGCAGATGAATACGATCTGTATGCTGAATTAATTAAGGAATAAAGAATCTAACAGAGATATGCAATTACTACAAGACAAAAAAGTACTGATCACAGGCGCAGCCCGCGGTATTGGAAAAGCAGTTGCCATAGAAATGGCCCGGCACGGAGCCGATGTTGCCTTTACCGATCTAAAAATTGATGATCAGGCCAACGAAACATTGGAAGAGATCCGCTCATTGGGCGTAAAAGCAGTTGCTTTTGCTTCCAACGCCGCATCCTTTGAAGAAACACACCGGGTTGTGGAACAGGTAATGCAGGAATTCGGACGTATTGATATTTTGGTAAACAACGCCGGAATAACACGTGACAACCTGGTGTTGCGCATGTCCGAACAACAATGGGATACGGTGCTGGAAGTAAATTTGAAATCCGCTTTCAATTTTATACATGCCCTGGCACCGGTTATGGTCAAACAAAAAGGCGGTAGCATCATCAATATGAGTTCAGTTGTCGGGCTGTCAGGTAATGTAGGTCAAGCCAATTATTCGGCATCCAAAGCCGGCCTCATTGCCCTGACAAAGTCTGTAGCCAAAGAACTCGGCCCCAGGGGTATAAGGGCCAATGCCATAGCTCCCGGATTTATTGTAAGCGATATGACCGACCAGCTTTCCGAAGCCGTGCGCAAATCCTGGACAGATACCATACCTCTGAGAAGGGGAGGAACCCCGCAGGACGTAGCCAATGTCTGTGTCTTTTTGGGATCGGATCTGGCTTCTTATGTCAGCGGACAGGTTATTCCTGTTTGTGGCGGAATGCATACGTAAAAAAATAAAATCAAAAAGATATGAAAGCCATACGTACTACCGGAATTCTTGCCGTTTTGCTGATGTTAAGTGCATGCGGTCCGTTGATCAACATCCTGGAAGTAGACGTGAGGCTCCCGGCTACCAGACCCCTAAATGTTCTGGGAAGGGAAATGTCCGTCTTCACGCCAAAATACGATTCGGTATCGATAACCGACTCGGTCTTGTTGCAAAAATTTGCCCAGTCACTGGCAGAGGCTCTTGCCTCCGAGGCATACCTTTCTCCCGGATCGGTGCCGGTTTTCAGTCATTATACCGGATCGGAAGCTCTGGGAACGCTGGAACAGCCTGACTACGTACACCGGCTGGCCCTTGAAACAGGGACCAACCTGGTCTTTATGGTTGATAGTGTAGAGGTTGGCGGATTCTTTACAAGGGAAGTAACCCAGGTAGAGGACGATTACAAATTGCAGTACCTGATGGCTCCTTTCACTTCGGTAGTCAGGGTATTCGATGCCGAAAAGGTCCAGTTCATAAAATACATACCCCTGCGTGATACCGTTGCCTGGGAAGTATGGGTCCCCTCGGACTCAGAAACCGTTTCCATTCCGTCTTCAGCCTTTAAGGACCTGCAAAGGGCATCGGAGTACTTTGCTCAGGAACTAGCCGGTTCTTTCATGGACCAGTGGGAAACCCAGGACAGGGTGATATTTGTGTACGATAAAAGAGCCTGGAACCTGGCTTACAATCATGCCCTGGCATTTGCCTGGGATGAAGCCATGAAAATATGGATGGAACTTGTAAAAGGTACAAATGCCAAGGAAGTAGCCTGTGCCGCTTTCAATATGGCCCTGGCCTGCGAAATGCAGGGTAATTTTGAATTGGCCCAGAAATGGCTGGACTTGTCACAAAAAACATTTGATCTGCCGGAAGCAAAATACTACAGAGAACTTCTGCAAGAGCGGAAAAAACAAAAAATGCTGTTTTGAAAGAAAAGACACCCCCCCGTATCCACAAAACAGTGGTAAGCTTTAACGACCGCGAAATGGCAGTGATCGACCATTTTTGTGAAAAATACAATATAAAGGTACGTTCCCGTATGTACCGTGAAGCCATAATCGGCACCATACTAAGGAAACTGGAAGAAGATCATCCCCGTTTGTTTTAAACCGGGGAAATACCAAGCCTATGCAATTTTACAGCCCGGATTACACGCAGTTGATGGAAAAGCGTATACGGCGTATCCTTATGATATGCAGCAGTTACGACGCTTACATCCTGGAAGAGGACGGACAAATAGATGTCCAGATCCAAAAAGAATACAGCGATCTGAACATCAGTAACCCTCCCTCTTTTTCATGGGTTACCACCTCGGAAGAAGCCCACACGTTGCTAAACAAAGGTGAAGACTTTGATCTGATAATCTGTATGTTCAACATAGGTGACATGGACGTATTCAGTTTCGCCCGCAATTTGCGTGAAGAAGGCTCCCAAACGCCCATTGTCCTGTTGTCCAATTATTCCAGGGAGTTTAAAAACCGCATAGAACAGGAAGACTGCTCGGCCATCAATTACATATTCAGCTGGCACGGAAACGCAGACCTCATTTTGGCCATTGTCAAACTTCTGGAAGATACCATGAATGCCGAGGAAGACATCCTGCATTCGGGAGTACAGTGCATCCTGCTGGTGGAAGACTCGGTGCGGTATTATTCCACTTACCTGCCTGCCATATACAAATTGGTCCTGAAACAGAGTGCCGAGTTTTTGAAGGAAACACTCAATGACCAGCAGCAAAAAACCCGTAAAAGAGCCCGTCCCAAGATTTTTCTGGCCACCAATTACGAAGATGCCGTGGCCCATTACGAAAAATTTAAAACCAACCTGTTAGGTGTTATTTCCGATGTAGGATTCATCCTGCACAAGAACGATCCTTCCGATACCGAAAAGCTGGATGCCGGAATCGATCTGTGCCGCATGATCCGCCAAGACGATCCTCAAATGCCCATCCTGCTGCAATCTTCTCAGCAAAGCATGAGCAAAGTGGCCCGGGAACTCGGCGTTGGTTTTATTATGAAAGATTCCAAGGCTCTATTGATGGAATTGAGCGAATACATAGGCGAAGAATTCGCTTTCGGGGATTTTGTGGTACGAAACATAACTACCGGTGAAGAAATTGCACGGGCCAAAAACCTGCGCCAACTACAATCACTCATCAAGCAGATCCCGGACAAGGAACTGCTATACCACACTTCCCGGAACAGGCTTTCAAAATGGCTGTTTGCCAGGGGACTGTTCAACCTGGCCAGACCCATCAGGGATGCCGTGCCATCGGATTTTGAAAATGTATCCGAATTACGGGAATTCATCATTGCCCTGATTAAAGAATACCGTTTTGTGAACGGGCAGGGTGTAATTGCCCGTTTTGACAAGGAAACTTATAGCCGTTACATTACCTTTGCCCGCATTGGGGAAGGTTCCCTGGGAGGCAAAGCACGCGGACTGGCCTTTCTGAACAGGCTTTTGGTAAAATACAACCTCAGTCACAAATACAAAGGAATTTTTGTAACCATTCCACAGACCGTCGTCATAGCCGCCGATTATTTTGACACCTTCATGGTAGATAACGGATTGCGCTATGTAGTAAACACAGAGGGTATTACGGACGAAGAGATCCTATCCGAATTTGTAAGCTCCCGCCTGCCCATTGAAATGCAGAACCAGCTAAGGATTTTCCTGGATAAAGTCAATAAACCCCTGGCCGTCAGATCCAGCTCAAAATTGGAAGACTCTCTTTTCCAGCCTTTTGCCGGAATTTATTCAACATATATGTTGCCGTTGACGGAAAACAAGGACCAGATGTTGAGGCTCCTGAGTAAGGCCATAAAAAGTGTCTATGCTTCCGTCTTTTTTGCCGCCAGCCGCAATTACATACAAACAACGGCCAACCTGCTGAGTGAAGAAAAAATGGCTTTGGTCATTCAAACACTTTGCGGTACAGAAGAAAACGGGTATTTCTTTCCCACCATATCGGGATTGGCCAGGTCTGTAAACTATTATCCGGTAGGTCACGAAAAACCGGATGATGGAATCGTTAATATGGCTTATGGACTGGGTAAGCTGGTAGTGGAAGGAGGCCGGGCATTACGTTTTTCTCCGCGTTATCCCCGCCACGTAATGCAAACCATGAACCCAAAAAGTGCCCTGAACGAAACGCAAAACGTAATGTACGCGCTGAACCTGAGCCCTGAGCAATTCAAGACTTCCATTGACGACGGTGTGAACATCCAAAAATTTACCATTGCCGAGTCTTCCGCCTTCCGCAACATCAGCCACGTTGCCTCCACCTGGGACATGGACAACGACATCCTGGTACCCGGAACCCATCTGAAAGGGCGCAGGGTGATCACCTTTGACAACATCCTACAGAATGACACCATACCCCTGGCAGCTATTCTGGCGGATCTACTGGAAATCTGCCGAAACGAAATGCGTTGTCACGTTGAAATTGAATTTGCCGTTGACATGGACGTCCCCGCCGGTCACGATGCCATCTTTAATTTATTGCAGGTCCGCCCCATAACCGATTACGGTGAAAACACCGAATTCAATTGGGACAAGACAGATATGCAGCAAGCCCTCATCTATTCAGAGAACGTACTGGGTCCGGGTGATATTGAAGGTGTCACAGATGTAATCTATGTACGTACCGATGTCTTTGACAGCCGCAATACAATAGGGTATGCACAGGAACTGGAAGAACTGAACCGCAAAATGAAGGAAGAACACCGAACCTACGTTCTTATAGGTCCCGGAAGGTGGGGCTCTTCGGACCCCTGGCTGGGAATCCCCATAAACTGGAACAATATTTCCGAAGCCCGGGTAATCGTAGAATGCAGCCTGGAAAACTTCCAGGTAGACCCCAGCGAAGGAACACATTTCTTTCACAACCTCACCTCTTTGGGAGTAGGATATATGAATGTCAAACCTTTCCGTAGTGAAGGTGTTTTCAACGAAACCTTACTCAACAAAATGGATGCCTGGTACCAAAGCGACGCAATAAGAGCCGTAAGGTTTCCCCGGGACCTGATAATTAATGCAGATGGCCGGTTACGCAAAGGAATCGTAATGCCGGGATAATAGATTTTTCCTGACTGTATAAAAAACTTGGAAGCATAGCGGAAAACTCCAAATTCCTCTTCTAAAAAGGGGACGAATGAGGTTGAATTGCAGAAATTTTAAGGTTTCTCTGATAATATAGCTCAAAAACCGCCCTTTATGTGGATGAGTTGGGGAAAAACGCAGGTTTCTCCACAAAAACGGGCCAATACGTGGAGGAATAGCAGAAATTCCCAGGTTTCTCCACAAAAACAGGCCAATACGTGGAGGAATTGCAGAAATTCCCAAGTTCCTCCACAAAAACAGGCCAAAACGTGGAGGAATAGCAGAAATTCCCAGGTTTCTCCACAAAAACCGCCCTTTATGTGGATGAGTTGGGGAAAAACGCAGGTTTCTCCACAAAAACCGCCCTTTATGTGGATGAATGTAGGAAATTCCCAAGTTTCTCCACAAAAACAGGCCAAAACGTGGAGGAAAGGCAGAAATTCTCAGGTTCCTCCACAAAAACCGCCCTTTATGTGGATGAATGTAGGAAATTCCCAGGTTTCTCCACAAAAAC
>JAEAME010000771.1_pt1 | contig 28381 bp, 26 predicted proteins | sample 8958731 | NCBI WGS metagenome assembly JAEAME01 (sample SAMN16933194, study PRJNA681113) | bioreactor sludge metagenome | isolation source: anerobic bioreactor sludge (Control) | place: India:Bengaluru | collected 2018-10-24 | reverse complement strand
CGCAACCCCTCCTCTGACACATTTTGAAGATGCCAAAAAAGCACGGGACAGAAAGAAACATGTTCTTTGCGAAAAACCCATAACACTTTCTGAAAAAGATGCTGTTGAATTATATAATATTGCCGGAAAGAATGAACTTGTCCTGCTTGAAGCCATAAAAACTGCCTACGCTCCGGGGTTCCTCAGGTTACAGGAAATTGCCAGAAGCGGAATTATTGGAGATATAAAGAACATTGACGCCACATTTACAAAGCTTGTTGAAGGACCTGTCCGTGAACTTCAGAAAGAAACAGCCGGGGGAAGCATGACTGAATTAAGTTCCTATCCGCTTCTGGCTGCAATTAGAATAATGGGGACTGATTTTAGAAAGGTGCTTTTCTATTCATGGTTTGATCAAGGCAGGAACGTTGATATGTTCACAAAGATGCTTGTGACTTATCAGGATGGGGTTTTCACCGGAAAAGCGGGACTGGGTGTCAAGTCGGAGGGGGATCTTATTATCTCAGGGACAAAGGGTTACATTTATGTTCCTGCGCCATGGTGGCAAACAAAGGATTTTGAAGTTAGATTTGAAAATTTCAGCAATAATCAAAAATTTTCAAACAAATTTGAAGGAGATGGATTAAGGTATGAATTAACAGAGTTTGTTGAGCTTATAAAATGCGGAAAAAAGGAATCGGCAAAGCTGACAAGAAAGGAATCAATATCAATAGTAAGTATCATAGAACGATTCCTCAACAATAAAAATGTATATTATATTTAATTGTTCGACGATGAAAAAGATCTTATTCTGAATAACCTGTTATCATTTTGTTGCATACCGGGCATATGGCATATTATATTGTATTAATAAAGAATGATTAAACTATATTATTGAATGGCAAGTATTTATAATCAGGAGTATGCTGCAGTTCTTTCGCAGCTTAAAAGTTCAACAGATACGGGGCTAACTTCAGATGAAGTAAAAGTAAGGCTTGAAGAGCATGGGTACAATCAACTCATTACAAAGAACAGAAAGAGCTTCTTTCAGATGTTTATGGCTCAGTTCAAAAGCTTCATGATAATTATTCTTCTTATAGCAGCAGTTATTTCAGGAGTTGTAGGAGTTATGGAGGGAGAGGGTTTGCTTGACACATTTGTTATCCTTGGTATCCTGGTCTTAAATGCATTTATAGGAGCTGTTCAGGAACGCAAGGCTGAATCTTCACTTGAAGCTTTAAAGAATCTTGCAGCGCCAGTCACAAAAGTGCTGAGGAACGGAGTTGTTACAGAAATACCCACAAGGGAACTGGTCCCCGGAGATATTGTAATTCTTGAAACTGGAGCTGTTATTCCTGCTGATATCAGGCTTATAGAAGCAGTTAATCTGAAGATACAGGAGTCATCACTTACAGGTGAGTCTGTGCCGGTCGATAAGATAACTACAGCATTAACAGGAGATGATATTGCCCTGGGAGACAGGGTAAATATGGCATTTTCTACCGGAATGGTAACCTACGGAGGGTGTTGTAACTGCAACAGGGATGAAGACAGAAGTAGGTAAGATAGCCAATATGCTGCAACAGACAATAGAAACGGAGACCCCGATGAGCAGGCGGTTGGAGCAGCTTGGGAAAGTTCTTGGAATCGCTGCCCTTATAATATGCGCCGTAATATTCATTGTGGGTGTTCTATATGGTAATTCCATAATGACTATGTTCATGACGGCAGTAAGCCTGGCTGTTGCTGCTATTCCTGAGGGTCTTCCGGCGGTATCAACAATTGTTCTGGCAATAGGCGTTCAGAGAATGGTAAAAAGAAATGCTATAATCAGGACACTTCCTTCAGTTGAAACGCTTGGCAGCGCAACTGTAATCTGTTCTGATAAAACAGGAACGCTCACCCAGAATAAAATGACTGTTGTTGAAGCATATGTTAACAATAAGAAAGATGTAATAAACAGGGCTAATCCTTCATCGACATTAAATGAGGAAGAAAGCCGGCTGCTTTCAATATCTGTTCTCTGCGCAGATGCACAATTAAGAATAAACGAAGATGGGAAATTTGAATTTACGGGCGATCCGACAGAAACAGCCCTGCTCGATTTTGGCATTCTTTACGGAATGTACAAGGATGAACTGGAAAAGAAATATCCCAGGATAGCTGAAATACCTTTTGATTCTGAAAGAAAAAGAATGACTACTGTTAACAAATTATCTGAAAAGAGTACAAGGATCAATGTAAAGGGAGGGCTCGATGAAGTTCTGAGTGTTTGCGATAAGATAATAATTAAAGGAGAGGTCAGACCTCTTCGGCCGGATGATAAAGAGCAGATACATGCAGCAAATGAGACAATGGCAAATTCTGCATTGCGTGTTCTGGCAATGGCCTACCGTGATCTGCCAGAAGCGCCAGGAGATGTTCACATAGGAGAGTTGGAGCAGGGACTTATATTCATAGGGTTGCTGGGAATGATAGATCCTGCGCGGCCCGAAGTTATCGATGCAGTAGCAAAATGCAATACTGCAGGAATAAGACCTGTAATGATCACGGGTGACCATAAGAGCACAGCGATGGCTATTGCCAGGGAGATAGGAATATACAGGGAGGGTGATCTTGCAATAACCGGGACTGAGCTTGAAGCTATGAGTAATGAAGAACTGAGAAGTAATATTTCAAAGTATTCAGTTTATGCACGCGTTGCACCTGAGCATAAAGTGCGAATTGTAAAAGCATGGCAGAGCCACAAAGAAGTTGTTGCAATGACCGGTGACGGTGTAAATGATGCCCCGGCACTGAAACAGGCAGATATCGGAGCAGCAATGGGGATTGTCGGGACAGACGTAGCCAAGGGAGCGGCAGATATGGTTCTTACTGATGATAATTTTGCTACTATAGTATCAGCTGTTGAAGAGGGGAGGAGGATCTATGATAATATTCTCAAGGCAATTCAGTTTTTGCTTTCTACAAATGTTGGTGAGATATTCCTTTTGCTTGTAACATCCGTTTTCAATCTTGGCATGCCCCTGTTGCCGATACATATCCTCTGGGTAAATCTTGTAACTGATAGTTTACCAGCACTTGCATTAAGTGTTGATCCGGCAGAGGAAAATATAATGAAGCGTAAGCCACGGAACTCAAAACGAGGATTCCTGACAGGAGGGATGGTATGGAGGACATTGTACCAGGGGATCATGATAGGTTCAATTCCGTTGGCTGCATTCATAATAGGACTCCGTGACGGGGGAGAGACACTTGGACAGACAATGGCATTTGCCACGCTGATGTTTGCACAACTCATTCATGTAAGGAATCTGCATTCCAATACACGATCCTCTCTGGCAATAAGTCCGCTTAAAAACAAACCGCTTATTGGAGCTATAATGGTCTCAACCGGCCTTGCATTACTGGTATTACTTGTTCCTCCTGTCCGAGATGCATTCAGGCTTACTGTAATGGATACAAGACATTGGATACTGGTAGTATTAATGTCATTTATACCGATAATTATTGTTGATCTGTTTAAATTATTGAGGATAAACGGAGCGAGGGATGAGAAGAATCAGTAATCCATGCAAAATAGTTATCCCGTCCTTGTTGCAGCTGACTAAACATGTTAAACCTGGAAGCGTCAGAGTAATATTATTAAGATTGAAAAAGAACCATTATTATATGCCATTCAGGGTCCGGGTTGCTGAAGCTCTCTCCAGCTCAATAAGGGATGAAGTATAATCAAAGAGAGCTTCAAGATAGTTAATCTTCAGATCGGTATATGTTCTCTGGGCATTGAGGACTTCAAGCAGATCGCTTTCACCATTTTGATATGCATAAATGCGTCCATTAAGGATTTTTTCGGCATCATTGATAAGGCCCAGATTATACTGGGCAATTTTCTTATTTTGAGTTATATAATTATTATAAGCACAGATTACTTCTGATCGGATCTGTAATTCTGTATCCCGGTATGCAATCTCACTTTGCCTGACAGCGAGATCTGCTGCACGTACAGTTCCTCTGTTAAGGCTTGAGAATTTAATCGGGAATGCAATCCCGGCACTTAATCCGTTGTATGCCGGAGCCGGCGCAATCTCATTTTTAACTATTGAATTATATGAATACCCTGTTTCCAGGCTGAATTCAAATGCCCTGTTAGCTTTGAGTAATTTCAAATTCTTTTCAGAAACTTTTGTGTTTGTTAAAGCAACAAGCAAATCAGCTCTATTTTCAACGGCATGTTCTATAAGAGCCTCAAGGCTGAGGTCTATATGTCCGGAAGGGAAATCGTCAGAAGGGTTATTAATTGTATCAGAAAGATCTTTTCCCTGAAGCACTAACAGGTTTATATAAGAGTTATTTAATTCGCTTAAGCTCTGGAGAACATCTGTTTGATGTGATCTTGCTTCAAGGGAAGTTTGCAGTGCATCCAAAGCAGTTGCTTCTCCGGTCGAAAATCTTATGCTGTCAGCCCTGGCAATTTTTCTAAGCTGGTCCAGGATTTCTGTTTGTAGTTTATATATCCTTTCATTCTTAAGGCAGGCATAATAACTTAAGGTTGCATCAGCCATGAGGTTTTGATAGAAAGCCTCAAGCATAAGCTTTGATAATTCATGTTGTGATTTAGCCAGTTCAATACTTCCTTTTCTTTTATTCCCAAGGCTTATAGGATAACTAAGGCTTGCTTCAACAGATTGCCCCATTTGAAGTCGCTTATCCTCATTATTTCCATAAATAAGAGATAAGTCCGGGTCCGGAATAATTTTTGCGGCTTTTAATTCAGCCTCAGCGATACTTACATTAAACTGCCCGGCAATATATTGCAGATTACCTTTTATGACAGATGTTAAATATTGTGAGAGGTTGATCGGCTCTTTTACATGTTCAGCCATTTTCTGGGCGTAAGCTTTATTGCTTAAAATATTTAAAAAAAACAATGACAACAGAGTAAAATATAATATTCTTTTCATTTGATTATAAAGATTTTACCGGGTTTTCAATGTCCGTATACTTTTTTTCAAGTAAATAATATAATGCAGGAAGCACTGTCAGGGTTATTATTGTTCCGAAAGCAAGTCCGTAAACAATTACTGTAGCCAAAGGACGCTGGACGTCTGAACCTATGTTTGTTGAAAGAGATGCCGGGACAAGCCCGAGGATCGCAACAGTCGATGTCATAAGAATTTGACGGAATCGATGTGTTGCTCCCTTTATAACTGCTTCCTTCAATAAATCCCCGTTAGCCCTTAGATGATTAATATGTGAGATCATCAGAACGCCATTCATGGTAAATACTCCAAAGAGCGCTATAAAACCGACGGCAGAAGATACATTAAAGGTCATGCCTGTAATGTTCAATGCTATCATACCCCCAAAGACCGAAAAAGGCAATGTTGCCATCTGTAACCATGCCTGTCTGAAGTTGCCAAAGTTCCAGAAGAGCAGTAAAAACATAAGAGCAAGGGCTAATGGTACTATAAGGACCAGGCGTGCGAATGCCCTTTTCTGATTGTCGAACTGGCCACTCCATTTTAATTGAACATTGTTATGGTCGTACGAAATGTTATTTTCGATAGCTTCTCCGGCTTCTTTAAGAAAAGACGTTATGTCACGGTTTCTCATGTTGATCCTTACTGTGAGAAATCTGTTGTTCTCTTCCCTGTTTATAATTCCCGGACCTGTGGTAGTTGTTAAATCTGCAACCTGAGATAAAGGTATTCCGGCTCCAGTTGCTGAGGTAAGCAGCAGTGATCCTATCTTTTCAGGGGTTTCCCGCGATGCATCATTATAACGGCAAATTACATCATAGACCCTGTTGCCCATAAATACTTGTGAGATTGCTTTACCGCCAATTGCAACTTCAATAAGTTCAGAAACATCGGAAATATTCAGTCCATATAAAGCAAGTTTATCCCTATTGGCGCTTATCTGAAGCTGTGGCAAAGGTGGTTCCTGTTCAATGCTGACATCTCCGGCTCCTCTTATGTTTGTAACAATTGATACAATATTTTCAGCTATTCTTCTTGATTCGTCGAGGTCTTCACCAAAAATTTTAATTGCCAGATCGCTATGAGAACCGGCAATCTGATCCATAACCATATCAATAATCGGCTGTGAAAAGCCCACACTATATCCAGGCAAACCTGCAAGATCCAAAGTCAGTTCTTCAATCAGGTCATATTTGCGTTTACCTTTTTTCCATTCTTTATAAGGGATTAAACCAACTCCGCATTCGGCATGCGATGTTGAGAAGGGGTCAGTGCCCTCATCATCTCTTCCAACCTGTGTCATTACATATTTTACTTCTTCGTATTTCAGAATATGTTTTCTCAGGGTATCTGCCATCGCTTTTGAGTTTTCAAGGGTTATTCCCGCAGGTAACTGAACCTGTAACCAAAGTGATCCTTCATCGAGGGTGGGAAGGAAATCCTTACCTACAGTGATTGACAGGATAACCGTCATAGCCAGGATTAAGGCCATTGGAAGAAAGACTTTTCTTGGCTTTTCAACAATTTTGACAGTCAGATTGCGATATCTGTATGTCAATTTTTCCATCCATTTGTTGTAGTAAACTTTCTGCGGCTTACGATAGATAAAGTATGCAAGACCCGGGATCAGCATCAGAGCAACAGCCAGGGCACCCAGAATTGCAAATCCCACCGTATATGCCATAGGTGCAAACATCTTCTTCTCAATTCTTTCGAATGTAAAAAGAGGCAGATAAGCCATTATTATTATCAACATTGAAAAGAAAATAGGTTTTCCCATTTCCACACAACGTTTGATTATATTTTCCTTATTGAGTTCTTCAGTCGGGTTTTCTTCTCTCTTTCTCAGGATAGTTTCAAGCATTACAACAGAACCTTCAACCATTATCCCAAAATCTATTGCACCAAGAGAAAGCAGGTTGGCCTGAATTTTTGTGAAATACATGAAGATAAAGGCAATTAGCAGCGACAGAGGTATTGTTACTGCTATAACGAGTGCACTACGCCAGCTACCGAGGAAGATTATCAAAACTCCTGTAACAAGCAAAACTCCGAAAAGAAGAGTATGGGAAACTGTGCTGAGAGTCGCATTTACGAGATGTGTCCGGTCAAGGAAGATATGAATTTTGACATTATCTGGCAATATATTCTCATTAAGTTCATCTATTGCTTCATGAACTTCATGAAGCATCTCGGAAGGATTTTCATATCTTAAAAGCTGGACAATGCCCTGGATACTTTCACTGTATTCCCTTTCCCTGTCAGAATATCCAAAAACCCCCTTACGTTCGAAATTTCCGTATTTCAATGTTCCAAGATCGCTGAGGTAAACAGGGATCCCTTCAGAAGGCTTTACTACTATCATTCCCAGATCGTCGAGGTTTTTAATAAGTCCGACACCTCGGATAATGTATGTAAGATCCCCTCTGTCAAGCATACTTCCTCCGGCATTGGCATTATTTCTGTTTATAGTTTCGATTACCTCATTGAGTGTTATATTATATTTCTGAAGGTTAGCCGGGTCAATCTCAATTTGGTACTGGGTTGTTATCCCACCGAAATTCTGAACATCAGCTACGCCCATAACCTGTTTGATCCTGGGGATAATTACCCATTTCTGGAGGTCAGTAAGTTCTCGCAGACTATGTGAATTGCTTTCAATTATATAACGACAGACTTCACCGGTAGGCGATGTAAGCGGATTTAATTCAGGAGCTGCTTCAAAAGGAAGTTCAACTGCGCTTATTCTTTCCTGTACCCGCTGGCGGGCCCAGTAATCATCAATCCCATCTTTGAAAACAAGCAGAATGGCAGAAATACCAAATAAATTCTTACTTCTCATTGTTACAAGGCCAGGCAAACCATTCAATTCCCTTTCAAGAGGTATTGTGATCTGTTGTTCTATTTCTTCCGCAGCCAGGCCGGGCACCTGTGTTACAACCTGAACAGTAACATCAGCAATATCAGGATATGCATCAATAGGAAGCCTGAACCATGAATATATACCGATTGAAGCTATCAGTGCAAAGCAGGTAGCAATTAATAATCGTCTGTTTATAAAGAGGCGAAACAATTTTTCCATCTGACAGGCTTTTAACGTAAATAAATGCTACCCTCCGAAACAATAATATCGCCATCATTAAGACCTGAATGAACAATCATTCTTTTATCGGACATTGAACTTGCTGTTACTTCTCTTTTAACGTATTTATCCGGGCCTTCATTAACATAGACATAGGTACTATTGTAATCCTGCATTAAGGATCCTGCCGGAATAGTCAATATATCCTTCAATTCATGGTAAAACCTGACAGTTACAAACATGCCGCACTTCAGCAGATGATCAGGATTAGGACACTCGACATATACTTCAACAGAGCGACTTTCGGTATTCATTATGTTGCCGACATATTTAACAACTCCCCGGAAAGGTTTTTCAGGCTGGCTATCAGTGAATACTTCAACATTGTCATCCAGGCTGATTGATCCAAGATCCTTCTCTTTAACATTTGCGATAGCCCATATTTTGTCAATATCAGCAATTGTTATTACAGGGTCAGCATCAGATCTTACATATTCACCTACTGTAATGTCAGTACGGACTATCTCTCCTGAAATAGGAGATTTGATTACAAGTGGCCGGGCGATATCTGCTTCTTCAGGATTTATATTAAAGATCTTTAACATTGCCAAGGTTTTTTCATATTCCCTGACAGTCAGATCATAATCAAGCTTTGCTTCATCAAATTCTTTTCTGGAACTTACTCCTGTTTCCAGCAACTCCTTTTTACGCAAATAGTTTTTTTCAGCAAGATCTCTTTCATTTCTTGACTGAAAGAACAGTTTTATATATTCAAAGTAATCAGAAGAATTAACTTCGAACAGAGGAGTTCCATTACGGACTTTCTGACCCAGAGCGACAAATGATTTTACTATTCTTCCGTCGAAGGGTAGCGCTATTTCAACCTTATGCCCCGTCAGAGGTTTGATGATTCCTGTTGTTGTGAACAGAGCATCAAGATCCTCTTTTATTACTTTATATGTTACAAGCTTACTTCTTACAGGAGAATCAGAAGGAATAGTAATAGTCTCTCCATTAACTATTAGATTTATTGGCTCGCCTTGTGAGCGCCTTTCCCTATGTCTCTTCTGCTGGTACTTCCTGCTGCTTGTTACAGGATTGTCGCTACTCTTGTTTTCCGGGTTGTTATTTTGATTATTCTGGCATGCGATCAGAAGCATGGGAAAGAAAAGATAAAAAAGTATTCTCATTATAAAACAATTAAAATTCAATAATTGATTTTACCACAGGCGATTACCTTTGGAGGTGGAAAAAGATGATAAGTTGAAATAGTAATTTAAGAAGTAATTATAGCAGCGGGAGGTCCCCTAAGCCTGGAGGTATCTGATAGTTCTGTGGATTTAAAATAGAATTCAATTCTTACAGGAATATTCCGGATTAAGAAAAGAATGGACGAGATAAGGATTAAAGAAGCTGCAAATGCAGCTATATAATTATTAAGAACATTTATTAAGAAATAGTCAGATTTATTATGATGGTGAACGGGATTACCATTTTTATCAGGCTTAAATGGATGTGAATGCACAATAATATTTCCCTGGTAAATATGGGGATGATCAAAAAAGGTGGTACTTACAAAAAATATCAGGTAAAGTACCAGGAAGAAATATTTACAGATATTTAAAAAACCTTTTTTCAATGTCATTTATTAAGCCTGCATCAAATTTAACTTAATAATCATAGAAGTCGTAAAAGGGAAGAGAATTAAATATTGTTAAAAAGTGACTTTTTCAAATGTGTAAGAAGATTATTGAGATAGATATTTTAATATACATACCACGGTCTCACATAAGGCAATGTAATTTCAGGGACTTAAGCGGTCCCTGAAATTATTTTTTCTGCTATTTGTTCAAAGGCAGTGACCACAACCTTATTTTTCTGGCAGAACACACTTAATCCCTTTTCAGCAGATTCTCCTACTTCCAATACAAGAGGTATTTGCCCGAGCAGTTTTGTATCAAATTCTTTAGCTAGTTTCAACCCTCCTCCTTTTCCAAAAAGGTAATAGATTTCTTCCGGATGTTTTTCAGGAGTAAACCATGACATATTTTCAATAACACCAAGCAGCGGCACTTTTAGATCAGGATTGGTAAACATAGATGCTGCCTTACGGGCATCATTAAGCGATATTTCCTGGGGTGTTGTAACAATAAGGGCGCCGGACAAATTAAGCTTTTGAACTGTTGTAAGCTGAATATCACTGGTCCCCGGAGGGAAATCTATTATCATATAGTCTATGTCTCCCCATTGGGTATCCTGAAGGAATTGAGTTATGGCTTTTCCGGCCATGGGTCCGCGCCAGATCAACGATTGACTTTGGTTTATGAAGAAGCCGATAGACATTATATTTATACCATATTTTGTTACAGGGAAAAATATCTCTTTATCTCCAATGGCTGATACATCTGGTTTGGCATCTTCAACACCAAGCATCTTGGGGATAGAAGGGCCGAATATATCAGCATCGAATAATGCAGTTTTGTATCCGTTCCTTGCTATTGCTATTGCCAGGTTGGCAGCAACTGTTGATTTCCCGACTCCTCCTTTTCCGGAAGCGATCACGATAATATTCTTAACGTTATCCATCGGGATTTTTTCAAAAAGGTCACTCATAATTATTCACTGTTTAAAATTGTTATCCATATTTTCTTTAATCGTTCGCTTATTTCATTTCCAGGATCATATTCAGTAATAGTTTGTAATTGTACCATTGATTCAACCATTTTCTTGTCAAAAGGAAGAAGCCCGGTAATTAAAATATTATTTTCAAGGCACCATGCTTGTATCTGAGAAGTCATTGCCTGATTAAGATCATATTTATTAATAATTACCAGTGGCTTAAGATTGAATTTCAGAACTGTTTCAACAGCCCTTTTCATATCAGAAATGCCTGAAATAGTTGGTTCGGTTATAATAATCACAAGATCGGTTCCGGCAATTGTTGAAATTACCGGGCACCCAATTCCGGGGGGGCCGTCAATTATGATAGTGTTTATTGAATTTTTCTTTGCTATTTCTCTGGCTTTTTCCCGGACAATATTTACAAGTTTGCCGCTGTTCTCCTCTCCGGGCGCCAGCCTGCCATATACAATTTTCCCTTTTCGGAACGAGCCGGAGTATAATCTGCTTTTATCGTTTGAGATCATACTGATTGCCTTTTCGGGGCAAAGCCGGGCACAAAGAAAACAGCCATCACAGGAGACCTCTGCAATTGTAACTTTACCATTTATTGTTTTTATAGCGTCAAACCTGCAATATTCTGAGCATAGGCCGCATCCGGTGCAAGTGTTGTAATCAATTACTGCCTTATATGCGCCAATGAAAACCTGTTCTTCTTCAACAGAAGGTGAAAACAATAAATATTGATTTGCAGCATCAACATCACAATCAGCAATAATCACATTATCAGAAAGTGTTGCAAAAGCAGCACTGATGCTTGATTTACCTGTTCCTCCTTTCCCGCTTATTATTGCTATTTGTTTCATGTCGATTATGAATCAGTTATGTAATTTCTCAGTGACCAGGGTCCTGATAGTCTTATTTATAATATCAGAAAGATTTGTAAATATGTCCCGGTAGTGTTGTGATTCCTCAACCAGGAGCCTGCCATCAGAGTAGTATCGGGCAATTGTTTCATTATAAGGCAATTCCATTAATAATTCTATATTATTTTCTTTTATCCAATCATGAACCTCATGATTGCCAAGCCCGGTGCGGTTTATTATTACACCATAAGGTTTTCCGATCTGGTTGAGTGTAAAGCAGCTTTGCTTCAGATCACTTAATCCAAAGGGAGTTGGTTCGGTGACAAGTATTACATAGTCGGCCGCAGCAGCTGTTTGAATAAAGGGACAGGAAGTTCCCGGTGGTGAATCTAAAATCACATAATCTTCATTACCCGAATGACTGATAGCTTGCTTAATAACAGGAACGGGTGACATTACTCCCACCTTCATTCTTGCTTCAATTATTTTATATTCTGTATCAAGCCTATAGGCGATAACATTACCAAGCGGAACAGGTTTTTCAGTAATAGCTCCAGGGGCACAAGCATAGGTACAGGCACCACAGCCATGGCAAAGATCTTCTATTACCTGAATGATCTTAACAGGAGGCAGAATCATTATTGCATTATACATGCAGTATTCATGGCATTTCCCGCAGAATGTGCATTTTTCAGTATTTATAACAGGAACCATCTGGGTTACTTCAAATGAATTTTCCTTGCGTGTTTTAAAAAATGCAGCTGCATTGGGGGCTTCTGCATCGCAATCGACAAGAATGGCACTTTTATGAGCCCGCATGAGAGTATCATAAATATTTGTAGCAAAAAGTGTTTTGCCGGTTCCTCCTTTGCCGCTGGCTATTGCGATTCTGATCATTATTAAAATGGTTCAATAATTAATTTTTATCTGACAGTTTACAACTGTTTTTTTCTTTACTACCCGGTGGATGATTTCCGGATTTTTTTTAATTTACCTGTTATCAGTTTACGCTTTAAAATATTGATCTTATCAATAAATAAGATACCGTCAAGATGATCATATTCATGCTGGAATATACGGGCTTTTATACCGTCCATTTCTTCTTCATGAATATTGAACATAAGATCGCAATACCTGACGAAAATTTTTTCAGGTCTTTTTACATCTTCAAATATGCCCGGGAGGCTCAGACACCCTTCAGTGTATACCATAATTTCACCATCCCTGTCAATAATTTCCGGGTTTATGAAGACACCTTCAAATTTTTCAATAGTTATATCATTTCTTATAAGCGGAGATGTATTAATAACAAAAATTCTTTTAAGCTCATTGATCTGAGGTGCTGCAAGACCTATTCCCTCTGAATTTTTTAGTGTTTCAAGCAAGGTAGTGGCAATTTCACTGTAATTATCTTTTTCATTAACTTCAATGCAATGCTTTCTGAGAGCAGGTGATCCGTATAAGGTTATTGGTACTACCATAATGGCTTATTTCTTAATGTGGTATTCTCTCAGATAGTATTTTTTCCCTTTAAAAACGGCTGATTTTATCAGTTTTTGCTTTAACAAGGAATCCACAACCTGAAAATCGGCATTATCCTTTTGAAGAAGCAGATGCAGGGTATCTTCTCTTAAGGGATGAACGGCAGTTATATTAAGAATATCCTCATAAATATTTCCTGTTGAACCAGTATCAGAGCCTTCAAAGCCGGTCAGTAATTCAGTTTTAATATTTTTTTGAGTAAAAATCTGCCATGCTTCATTGAGTTTTTCCGTATCGGGAGGCCTAACCCCCTTCTCTGCAGGAGGCCTTATAGGTACAGACAGATAAGCTTTACAAGGATTGACTTTTTTAATCATTTCCGCCAGAGCGGAAATATGTTCTTCTTTATCATTTATTTCACCAACCAACATCGATTCAGTATGCAGTTTTCCTGTGTATTCGCCCGCAAAAAGGAAGAAATGCTTCAGATGATTTTCAAAATCAAGTTTTGAATCCGGACGATTAATCAGTTGCCATTGATCATTATTTGCTGCGTCCATCTTCAATGAGACCCAATCGGCAAAATTAAGATCCTCTTTTACCGAATCATATATTAACATTGAAGCATTTGTTATTACAGCAACCGGGATTCCTGTTTTCTGTAAAAGTCGGATTGTCTTACCAAGGTTTGAATCAAGAGCAGGTTCTCCGTTTGAAACAAATGTAATATAATCAGGATGGCTGTCTGCTTTAATAAGATTAAGATGGGATTCAACATTTTTTAAGATTATTTCGGGCTGGTAATGAACAGATCTTTTGCTGCATTTTTTTATAGTCCTGCCTACCTGGCAGTATATGCAATCATAGGAACAGGTTTTTGGTGGAATTATATTATTTACACCAAGGCTTTTTCCCAATCTTCTCGAGGGTATCGGTCCGAAACTTATCATAGTCAGCGGAAAAATTAATTTTTAACATGCTTGATTATAAACCACCATGCTATTCTTTTTAACTTTCAGTAATTCAGCTATAACATCACATTTCACAAGAAGAAGAAAGAAAATACGGCTGTCGTTAAGATGTAATAATCCTTCAAGATTACCCTGGCCTTTAGATATAATAAGATCTGCGTTTTTAAAATGTTTTTGAAAAATCTCGCTTGATCTTTCCGGAATTGTTGATGGCGCATCATAACCGCTTGAAATGACCTCAGCGACTTCTTCCATACCAGCGAATTCTGCGTCTTCGAGTGTTGCATCATTAAGTACAGGGCCTCCTCTTACTGCAAATATTACATTTGGGTGCCTCATTTCACTAATAAATAGTTTATCAAAAATGATTTCTCCGGCATTATCTCCTATATACAGTACAGAGCGGGCTTTCTTTATTTTGCTTTTTAATAGCTCTGAATTATCTATTGCAATATTTTCTGTCAGAGATCTGTTGATTGTGGATTTAAGATTAAACTGATCATTTGCTGCAAAATCAATTATGTTTCCGGCAATAGATATTCTTAATGCGGTATTAAAACTGTCTTGTGACCCGGTTATTATTCCTGATATTTCAGGTGCCATTTTCAGAGCCTGTTCATTGGTCTCCTGTTTTTCTTTTTTATAAGGGTCGGGATTATTTGTAAAGCTTTTAAGGATCAATCTGATTTCGCGTGAAAATTCCGGGGCTGAAAAGTTCTTCCTGCTTCTCTGATATACATTGATCATTTCAGAAATGAAATCTTCTTTCTTTTCTTTCGAAAGAGATTCTCTTTCAAGCAGCTTTTCAACGGCCCTGAAGAAACAGAATAAACAACGATAATCACTGATCATTTAGTAGAAATTAATGATCGCAATAATTTGCACCAGCCTCTAAGGAATTGCTCAGCAGATCATTTGCCAGTTCTTTAGGACTTTTTATCGGGGCTCCTACAAATACATTTATATTTTGTCCGTTAAACAGATTAATAGCCCGTTGGCCCATTCCGCCTGCAATTACATCTGTCACTCCCTTATCGGCAAGCCATCCCGGGAGGAGACCGGGTTCGTGCGGGGGTGGCGTAATTAATGCCTCTTCTGTGATAATATTATCATTTGTATCAATCAATGCAAATTGTTGACAATGACCGAAATGTGAACACAATATTCCATTTTCCAGCGGTATGGCAATACGTTTTTTCATATGATTTTTAATTGATTATTAGTTTCCTGACACAATATTTTATTTGCCTGATTTTCCCATTTTCTGTCCTTTGCCGGAACGGCGGTTTTTACCAGCTCCTCTTCCAAAGCCAGGGGTTTCTTCAGTTTTGTTTTTGTCTCTGCAACGGCCTGAGCCGCGACCCGTCCGGGGACCTTTTCCTTCCGGACCTGTACCATCTTTTTTTGGCATGATTTGTATATTTTAATTGTTAAGCATATTAATAATATCTTCTATTTTTTTCTCAGGTTCCTTAAGAACGATCATCTGGATCTTCAGGCTGTCAAGTAATGATTTAACCTTGAAACCAAATTCTCCTGAGATTATTTTTTTGACGTCACGGGAAGCCACAAACTGCACAGAGGCTGGTCCGGCGCCTTCCAAAGCATCTTTCCCGGGATTGGGAATGAATTCAATTCCCTTTGTATCTGTATCGTAAATAACAAAAAACTGACAGCGGCCAAAGCGTGTGTCAAGTTTGCTGTCAAGGGTGTTCCCGGAACTGGTTATAGCTATTTTCATAAAAATTATTTATTAATTATTATTTTCTGATCAATAAACTGTATCGTTAAAACTTGAGAATTTAGCACTGTTGCATAATGGACAATGTTCAATATCAGTAAGTTTATCAGGGTTATTAAAGTAACAGCCGCATTTTGAACATAAATACCAGTCGCTGTCAAAGTATATCTTGCCGCCTTCAATAATTATCTGTTTACCCAGCATGAAAGCTTCCGCCACTTTTTGTCTGGCCTTTGAATAAATGCGTGTTAAAGTAGGCCGGGAAACGGACATAAGTACAGAAGCTTTAAAATGATTTAGTTTCTCATAATCGCATAAACGCAATGCCTCAAATTCTTCGAGGTGAAGAAATACGCTCTCCATTTTACGTTTCTTAGCTCCGCCGTAAGGTTTAAAACCTGATATTGCAGGAGGCTCGCTTATTTTCCTAAGTCTGAGAGGTCTTGGTGACATTGGATTATGAACAATGGTTCGCTACAAAGATAATGAACAATAGTTCATAAAAAAATAAGTAATTAATTTTTTTGCAGAGAATTAACAAAAAACAGGGAATATTCTTTTCATAAAACAAGATCCAGGATTCTTTTTACAATTCCTGCAAGTACTATTGCAAATAGTATTTCGAGGATGCAAACTGCCATTGCTTTTTTCCAGCCAAAATCTTTCCAGAGAACGGAAATTGTTGCAACACAAGGCACATAGAACATGCTTACAACAGCAAGAGTTATCATTTGTTGAGGAGAAAGGACTCTGGCGAATTCGGTTGTCCCGAGATAAGCTGCCAGCATTACAAGGATCAGTTCCTTTCTCAGGATACCAAAAATAAGCAGTATCCCGGTAATTGCCGGAAGTCCAAGCCATTTTTCGGTAACAGGGCTAAGGAAGCCGGAAATTGCAGGCATCCATCCTGCGAGGTTGATTGCCTGAATAAATACACCTGATATAATAACGATAGGAGCAGCTATATATATAAATTCTTTCAATGCATCCCAGGTCTGGGACATTATTGTTTTGAGATGGGGTGTTTTGTAATCAGGCATTGGCATAATAAGTTCGACAGGTTCCCCAACCATGAATTTTGAGGAGAGTCTTCCGGCTGCAAATATTATTATCATAGCGAAGATATACAGGCCAAGAGCCCATAGCAGGCCTACATATTTCCCCACAAGTCCGAAGATTATTACAGATACTGCCGAGCAGGGAACCAGGGTGACAAGCACTGCGGTAATAAACCTTTCGCGTCTGGATTCCATTATCCGGCATGAGAGGCATCCGGGGACATTACATCCCAGCCCTATTATAAAAGAAATACAACCTTTGCCATGAATGCCCATTTTGTGCATAAGGTTGTCCATCAGGAAAGAGATACGGCTTATATAACCCCAATCTTCCAGGATATAAAGCAGTATGTAAAAAGGCAGGATATATGGTAATGCAATCTGAATGAGAGCGAGGACACTCTCTATTGCCGCCCAGCCCAGGGAAACAATGAAAGAGGTACCGAAAGAATTTATCCACCTGTCGTGCCATTCACGGAATACAAGATCCAGGCGGGATGAAGACCAGTTGCCAAAGCTGAAAACAAGAAAGAACATACCCCCAAGTATAAGAAGCATGACAAGATAACCTGAAAAACGGTGTGTTGTTAGAATATCAAGCCGTTCATTTAAAGTCATTTTTTTATGGGGACTTATTTTCACAATTTCCCTGGTGATTTGCGATGCAAGGTGGCTTCTTTCATCTGCAATTACAACTGCCGGATCATGGCCATGTATATCTTCAAGTTTTTTACCAAGAGTATCAGCCTTATCAATTATAAGTGGATCTATCAGCCTTATTGTTTTAAGTGTTTCTTTATCCTTTTCGAGCAGCTTTATTGCTACCCATCTTTTAGGGTAAGCCAGATCCGTTTCTTTAAGTGAAGCTGATAACTGGCTTATGATGGTTTCGATTTCTTTTCCATATTGAGGGATATGATATTCCCTGGCTCCTTCTTTCTTTATTTCAATTACCTTATCTATAATATCTGTCAATCCATGTCCCCGTGATGCAACAGTAGCAATGACGGGAGTCTTCAATATTTTCTCAAGTTTCAAAACATCTATTGTGACACCTTTCTTCCTGGCAAGATCGATCATATTTAAGACAAGGATTATCGGGCATCCAAGTTCCAGAAGCTGAAGGGTGAAGATAAGATTCCTTTCCAGGTTGGTTGAGTCGATTATATTTATTACAACATCAGGCTTTTGTTTGATTATATATTCACGGGATATCAATTCTTCTTCGGAATATGTGGCAAGAGAATATATTCCCGGAAGATCAAGTACATCAATTGTATGATCCTTATAGTATAGTGTTCCCTCAAGTTTCTCAATAGTCTTTCCTGCCCAGTTGCCAATGTGCTGATGTAATCCGGTCAGATAGTTGAATACACTCGATTTCCCTGAGTTACCCTGCCCGGCAAGTACTATATTGATCTTTCTATCATCATTCATTTTAAACTTACAATTATTTTTGAAGCAAGGCCCCTTCCAAGTACCAGTTTTGAACCAAAAGCCTCAACCTGCACTGGTCCTGCAAATAAAGTTCTTCTTAATACTTTAATTTCAGTGCCATTGGTGAGTCCCAGGTCAGCCAGTCTTTTTATGAGCATTTTTCCTCCTGTTATTGATACTATTGTTGCCACCTGGCCGTCTTCCAGTTCAATCAGGCTTTTATTTTTTTCTGTTCCGGTCATTATTTATTTTTGTATTGATATATGAACAAATATTCAACTAATAAAAATAAAAAATCATTTTTCTTCAACGTGTCTTAATCCTTCTGCAAAAAGGTTATTTATATGAATATCATCAAGGGAATAGTAAGTTATCTTACCTGACTTATTGTACTTTACAAGCCTCATGTTTCTCAGGGTTCTAAGCTGATGAGATATAGCTGAATTTGTGGTCCCGGTGATAGCAGCTATATCATTTACGCATAATTCATTTTCCAGGCACAAAGCATAGATGATCTTTACTCTTGTCGGGTCGCTCATGGCACTGAATGTCTCAGCCAGATGATGAAAAAAAGTATCTGATTTCATTTTTTTTCTCACCGAAAGGATCTTTTCTTTCTCTATGCCGGGTATCTCTTTAACAGGCTGTTCTTTCTTTTTCATAAATTATAACATATGAACAATTGTTCAATTATGCATCAAAAATATATATTTTATTGATATCTTATTATTTAATTGCAGAAAATATCAAATTCCATTCATAAGTTATCAGGTATGTCTAAAATTCAATACCTTAGTATAACTTAATTAGTCCTGAACCGAATGCAGGAACCGCTGAGCATGAAAAGGATAAGTTCAATTTATAAGAAATATCTTCATATACGGGAGGTTAATGTATTCATTGCACTGATTATACTGATAATTATAATGAGCGCTGCCAGTCCTTATTTTCTTAAACAGGATAATCTTTTCAATGTGCTCAGGGGAATGTCGACAATAGGCATTATGGCTATCGGTCAGACGATGGTAATAATAACCGGGGGCATTGATCTTTCAGTGGGATCCTTGCTGGCAGTATCTTCAATGCTTACGGCAAGGCTTATAACAGTTAATGAGCAGAATGCTTTTTTTGCCGTGTTTGCAGGTTTGATGTTCGGATTGTTTTTAGGGACTTTAAGCGGGCTGACAATAACAAGATTTAAAATCAATCCTTTTATAACAACCCTGGGGATGCTGAGTATTGGCCGTGGGCTTACTTATCTTCTTGCTACGGGAGTAAAGGGCAGTGTCGCTTCCAACATCCCGATGCAGAATGATTTTATTGTATTTCTTGGAAGCGGATATCTGGGACCTGTTCCTTTTTCTGTTGTGCTTTTACTGATTCTGATTATTCTTGCTTCTCTGTTTTTAAGGCATACTGTTCCCGGACGATATATTTATGCGGTGGGGAGCAATGAGAGATCAGCAAGGTTATCGGGTGTTCCAGTTAATAGGATCAGGATTTTTGTATATGCGATATCAGGATTTTTCTGTGCCCTGGCAGGAATAATACTTACGGGCAGGTTGTCAACTGCTGCAACAAATATAGGACTGGGCAATGAGCTTGATGTAATTGCTGCAGTTGTTATTGGCGGAGCAAGTCTGCAGGGAGGCGAAGGTACTGTTGCAGGAGCCATTATTGGTGCCACTATTATGGCAATAGTGCGGAATGCATTTGTTCTTCTTCATATTCCAAATCATTTTCAGACAATAACAATAGGGGTTGTTATTATCCTGGCAGTCGGTCTGGATCAGATGTTAAAAAGAAAAATTAAGAACCAATAAATACGTGCATATGTTTAAAAAGATACTCTTGCCAATATTTTGCTTATTGACTGTAACTTATTCATGTCAGAGATCTTCATCGCAAAGAAATTCAAGAACATTGCCTGAGCCTCCTCAATATTTTTCAGAAGGAAGGGCAGAGGACCAGGGTTCAGTAATGCCTGTTGCAAACAGTAAGAATGAACATATTAAGATAGCTTTTCTGGCGATGGAGACCAATCCCTGGTGGACCCCTGTAAAAGCCGGAGTTATGGAGGCAAAGGAGTTGCTTAAGGATTTTAATACAGAAGTTGATTGGATAGTAGCCGGCGATCGTCATACTGCTGATGTATTTGGGATTGCTATTGAAGCTGCCATGGCACAGAATTATGATGGAATTGCCTGTCTGGCCGGTGATGAGGGGATGCTACCCTTTATTAAGAAGGCCGTCGATGCCGGAGTTGCAGTAGCTACATATAACTCAGAGACAAATAAAGAGTCGGCAAGAGCATTTTTTGTCGGAGCAGACAACTATCAGCAGGGAAGAATCTGTGGTGAAAAGATGGCACAACTGATTGGGGGAAAGGGCAAGGTAGCAATTATCACAGGCTTTTTTGCAGTTGAAGCACACGAATTGAGACGCAACGGATTTAAAGATATACTGGCTGAAAAATTTCCGGAGATAAAGATAATTGGCGAAGTTGAAAATATCGACCTTGCAGATATTGCATATAACCAGGCAACTGATTTTATGAGTTCATTCCCTGACCTCGCTGGAATATATATTACTGCAAGCGGTCAGTTTGGAGCAGGCAATGCTGTGAAGGACTATGGTAAAAAAGGACTTGTAAAGGTTGTTTGTCATGATTTCCTGCCTGAAACAATGGGCCTTGTAAGGGAAGGAGTGATTCAGGCGGTGATAGATCAGAGCACAAAACTGCAGGGACGGGATACGGTTATAAGGCTCTATAACTATATTGCCGCAGGCATTATTCCTCCATTCGGGAAGCTGTTACTTGACACTCCCATAGCGACACCTGAAAATGTTAATCAATATTGGCCTGACTGAACTAAACATTACATAATTTCTGATGTCCCCGCTTACCGAAAATATTCTGGAAGCCAGAAATATCTCAAAAAGCTTTGGTGGTGTAAAGGCCCTGACAGATGTCAGCATATCTGTGCGTAAGGGAGAAGTACTCGCTGTTATAGGAGAGAATGGGGCCGGAAAAACAACCCTCATGAATATAGTCGGTGGTATTATAAGGCAGGACAAGGGAACAGTGCTGTTCAGGGGGAAAAATGCCGTCTTCAATTCTCCCGGAGAGGCATTTAAAGAAGGCATATCAACAATACACCAGGAGCTTACAATGCTGCCTCACCTTAATGTAATGGAAAACATATTCATGGGGCAGATGAAAAAATTTAACATTTCCGGGAGCCTTATTATAAATCGCCGGAGGATGGAAAAATCAGCGGAAGAAGCTTTGAAACTTCTCGATATCCCGTTGGATCTTACTAAAGAAGTCAGGGAGCTGAGCATATCCGAACAGCAGGAAATTGAGATCCTTAAAGCGTTGTCAGGAGACGCACAGCTTATTATAATGGATGAACCCAATTCATCTCTGACTGATATTGAAACACGGCAACTGTTTAAGATCATAGGTATACTTAAAAACAAGGGGATATCAATTATTTATGTGTCCCACAAGATTGATGAAGTTCTGAGGATAGCAGACAGGATAACTGTTTTGAGAGATGGCCGCAATACCGGGACGATAGAAAAAAATGAAGCCACAGCATCAAGGTTGTTCAATCTGATCGCAGGCCGTAATTCAAAGGAAAATCATCCGGGGAGAAATAACTCAGGTCAGGATGTTTTGCTGAGTTTAAAATCAGCAAGCGGCAAAGGATTCTGTAATATAAGCTTCAATCTGTTCAGGGGAGAGGTACTCGGATTTTATGGGTTGATAGGATCAGGGAGGAGTGAGCTGGCAAGAGCATTGTATGGTGAAGACATTCTGACAAGTGGTACGATTGCATTAGACAATGAACCTGTTGAAATTAATTCTCCTGCAGAAGCTTTAAAAAAAGGTATTGCCATGGTACCTGAAGACAGGAAAGGACAGGGTCTTTTTATGAACCAGACTGTATTATCAAATATGACAATATCATATTTAAAAGGCATCAGCCATTATAACTTCTTTATCAGATCATCGCTCGAAAAAAAATTAATCAATGATTACCTTGAGCTGCTTCACATTAAAATTGATGACATTGAGAAACCAATAAGTAACCTGAGCGGAGGAAACCAGCAAAAGGTGATTCTGGCGAGGAATTTGATGGCTTGCCCCCGGATACTGATCCTCGATGAACCAACTCATGGTATAGACGTCGGTGCAAAAGAAGAGATCCATTCACTAATAGAGCAGCTGACATCCAGGGGCATCGGAATAATATTGATTTCATCAGAGATGCCGGAGATCCTTTCAGTTTCCGACAGAATCGCTGTGATGCATGAGGGAAAACAGGCGGGCATACTGAGCCGTGAAGATGCAACGGAAGAAAAATTAATTGCTTTTGCAACAGGCTATGGAAGTGAAAAAAGGGAGCTGAATAATAGAGAGTGTAATGTTTAAATATTAGGCAGGAATATGACAGATTCAGTAATTGGAATTGACAGCAGTACCACTTCTTCAAAAGCAATTGCATGGGATGCTTCTGGGAAAATAATTGCGCAAGGATCCATACCTATACCCATGTCAACTCCCCAGCTAAATCATTATGAACAGGATCCGGATGACTGGTGGCATTCATGTGCAGGATCCCTGAAAAAGATCACAAAGCAGATCAATAATAACAGGATTGAGGCTGTTGCAATTTCAAATCAACGGGAGACATTTGTCGGTCTGGATGATAAGGATAATCCTGTAAGACCGGCAATAATCTGGCTTGATGGAAGATGCAAGTGCATGGTGGACAGATTAGCAGGGCTTATTGGAGATGATCACATTCATCGTATTACAGGAAAACCAAAAGATTATGCACCGGTTGTTTATCGCCTGGCATGGATGAAGGAAAAAGAAAACAAGCTCTTTAAAAAAGTCTCCAGGTTCTGTGATGTACATACTTATCTTGTTTACAAACTGACAGGCGAATTCGGAACAAGCTGGGCAAGCGCTGATCCAATGGGGATATTTGATCTTGAAAGAAAGATCTGGTCAACAGATATTCTTGAACAGCTCAATATTTCTACGGATCAATTGCCTGATACACATTCTCCCGGGACGATTATCGGACGTGTGACTCAATCAGCTGCTGATCAAACCGGGTTGAAAGCAGGAATTCCGGTTATTGCAGGAGGAGGCGATGGACAGGCGGGAGGGCTGGGAGTCAATGCACTGACAGGTGACAGGGCATATTTAAATCTGGGCACAGCTGTTGTTTCAGGAACATACATAAGTAATTACCTGGTCGACAAAGCATTTCGTACAATGGCAAGCTGTTCCGATAAAGGATATTATTGTGAAACAAGCCTGAGAGCAGGAACATTTTTAATAGATTGGTTCATACAGAAGGTACTGGGATTAGATCCCAGGAAGAAGGGTAGAATCTACGATGAACTTAATAATGAAGCTGGCAACTTACCAATTGGAGCTGAAGGACTTATGGTTCTCCCTTACTGGAATGCTGTTATGAACCCATGGTGGGATCCTGATGCCAGAGGTTGCATGATTGGTTTTTCATCAGGTCATCATCGCGGACATATTTACAGGGCTATCCTTGAGGGAATTGCTATGGAGCAGGCTTTTGCAACCTCATTAGTTGAAAGTGTTACAGGAACAACAATAAAAGAATTCGCAATCATCGGAGGCGGAGCAAAGAACAGGTTATGGAGGCAGATTTTTGCTGATGCATGCAACAAGACAATATTGAGTATGGAAACAGACGAAGCTTCCTCACTTGGTGCAGGTATTGCAGCTGCTGTAGGCGCAGGCTGGTTCCAGTCATTTAGTGATGCTGCTGAAATGATGGTTCATGTTAAGGGAATAACAGAACCCCTCCCGGAAAATGTTGAGATTTTCCGGGGGTTATTGCGACAGTACATTAAAATTTACCCTGCGTTCAGGACTATTTAATAAGAGTGTCTTTATCAGCTTCCCTTTAGTTTGGAAATTTAAAATTTAATATTTTTGAATTATTTTCAGATTTATCATGAAAGTACTTGATGAGGACTATTTTGAAAAGCTGTCTCCTTTTTTCAGGGGAGAAAAGGGTCGCAGGCGGGCAAGGCTTTTAATGAAGCTTACGGCTATAGATAAGGTTAATCAGGTTTATTTTAACTCACGTAATTTTAAAGGGCCGGCTTTTGCTTCAAGTTTGCTTAAGGATATCGGCGTCAATTATGTCATTGGTAATTCAGAACGGTTAAATAAGCTGCCGGAAGGAGCTTTTATTACTATTGCAAATCATCCTTACGGAGGGCTTGACGGGATCATACTAATTGACCTTATAGCAGGGCTGCGGCCTGATTATAAACTGATGGTCAACAAGATCATCTCACTGGTGAAAACAATGCAGGATAATTTCATATCAGTTATACCTTCAGTAAATAAGAAAAGCGGAGTCAGCGGGATCAGTCTTCATGGTGTCCGTGAGGCCCTAGTCAATCTTCAGAATGGACATCCAGTAGGATTTTTCCCTTCCGGTGCTGTTTCAGATTTCAGCCTGAAGGAGTGCAGAGTCAGGGATCGAAAATGGCAAACAAGCATAATTCATTTTATTCAACATGCAAAAGTACCAGTGCTTCCGATTAAGTTCTTTGATATAAACTCGGCTTTCTTTTATTTTCTTGGACTGATTCACTGGAAAATAAGGTCTTTGCGATTACCTTCTGAAGTTTTCAATAAGGGCAGCCAGGAGCCAAGAATTGTTATTGGGAACATAATTTCTGTTCAGGAACAGGAGAAATACAGGGATATTGAAGAGCTTAATTTTTTTCTCAGAAAAGCTGTTTATGAAATACCTTCACCAGCTTCATTCATTCAAAGGACAAAGCTGGAACTATTATAAAATGCAGGTAAATTAAACAGGGTCTTCAGAAAACAAACCGAAAAAAAATATTAATATTGACACCCGGATATTGAACCAGTTTCAATATTCCGTCACACAATGGAATTCAGAAATCTGATAGGATTTGATAATGAGAAATATCTTCAGGAGCAAACATCCGCGATTCTGGAGAGAGTGAACCGGTTTAATCATAAATTGTACATCGAGTTCGGCGGGAAGATATTATATGACTATCATGCGGCGCGGGTTTTACCCGGATTTGATCCCAATGTAAAAATGAGATTGCTGCAGATGTTAAAAGATAAGGTCGATGTAATTTTATGTATTCATGCCGGTGATATTGAAAGAAAAAAGATTCGTGCCGATTTTGGGATCACATATGATTCAGATGCTTTAAAGACTATTGACGACTTCAGGGAATGGGGTATAAATATAACTGCAATTGTTATTACCCGTTTTCAGAATCAATCTCCGGCGAGGACTTTTAAAAACAAACTTGAAAGAAGAGGTGTAAAGGTATATCTTCACTATCCAACTAAAGGCTACCCGACAGATGTCGATAAGATAGTCAGTGATGAGGGCTATGGCTCCAATGAGTATATCGCTACAGAAAAACCTATTGTAGTGGTTACGGGCCCCGGACCCGGAAGCGGAAAACTGGCAACCTGTCTTAGTAACCTTTACCATGAGTATAAGAGAGGAGTAAAAGCAGGTTACGCAAAGTTTGAAACATTTCCTATCTGGGATCTGCCTCTCGATCATAAGGTAAATATTGCCTATGAAGCAGCAACAGTTGATCTTGATGATCGGGTAATGATCGACGGGCATCATCTGAAAGCATATAATAAGGAGGTTATTAACTATAACCGTGACATAGAGGCCTTTCATCTTCTTAAAAGAATTATCGAAAAAATTACGGGCGGTGAATCAATGTATCAATCACCCACTGATATGGGAGTAAACAGGGCAAGTGCGGGAATCATTGATGACAGAATTATTTCTGATGCTTCACATCAGGAGATAATTCGCCGCTATTTCAGATGTTCTGTTGAATATGTTATGGGGATTGTAGATAAAGAGACGCTTAACAGGGCCGTTAAAGTGATGAAGAAGATAGGGGCATCAGAAGAAGACAGAAGAGTTGTGAAGCCTGCAAGGGAAGCTGCAAAAGAAGCTGAAAAGAAGGGGAAGGGAAATGCCGGTATCTTTTGCGGAGCAGCAATTGAACTGCATGACGGAACAATTGTCACAGGCAAGAACTCTCCTCTGATGCATGCTTCTTCAAGCCTTATTCTGAATGCTGCCAAAAAATTAGCAGGACTTCCTGACAATCTGTATCTTTTACCTAAAAACATAATTGATTCAGTATCATATCTTAAGAAAGATATTCTTGAAGGAAAAATGGTAAGTCTCGATGTAGATGAGACATTGATCCTTTTAGGAGTCAGTGCCCACTCAAACCCAGCTGCCCAGATGGTTCTGGAAAATCTTAAATGCCTCAGGGACTGCGAAGTGCATCTTACTCACATCCCTACTCCCGGCGACGAAGCCGGCTTAAGAAAGCTTAAGGTAAATGTGACATGCGATCCCGAATATTCAAGCAAAAGCCTTTTTATAAGCGGATAATAATAAACCGGGCTTAATTCTTAAAAATAAAATAAACTGCCAGAATAAGAAAACAGAACCCTATCAGGTGATTCAGGCGGAATGTTTCATTACGGAATACAAACAAAGTAAAGAAAGTGAACACAACAAGGGTGATCACTTCCTGTATCACTTTAAGCTGCCATATGTTAAACGGACCGCCATAGGTCTGATAGCCCATTCTGTTTGCCGGAACCTGGAAAATATATTCAAAAAGTGCAATCCCCCAGCTTATAAGGATTATTGCAGGTAACCCCCATTTGCCTACCCAGCCTCCCGTTTTAAACTTTAAATGACCATACCACGCAAATGTCATGAAGGTGTTCGAAATTATCAACAGACCGATTGTGGACAGACCTCTCATTTTTCAGGATCAATTTAAAAATCTGCAAATATATCATTTTTATATATCCGCGATCAACTGCACAAGGCATAAAAGTGAATTGCCTGAGAAATTTATTAATTTTACCTGCACCTGAAAACTTAAACCAATGAAAACGCTGAAAAAAATCTTAATTGGATTCCTGTTTTTCATCGGGATCCTGCTTGTTGCTTTTATTATACTGGGGATCAATCCTAAGCCGGCAATAATTAAACTAGAGCGCCGGAATCTCAGCATTGAAGAGGTTGATAAAATGGCAAGAGAAGCAGTAGATCAAATGTCTCTTGAAGAGAAGGTGCAAATGATGACACCAAGGCTGAAGAGCATGCTTAAATTCATGCTTGAAATGGCCCGCGACAGGATGAGGTATAATAACAGATCCTACCAGGCGGGAGGCAATTCGAGGTTAAATATCCCGACAATGAGATTTTTTGACGGTCCCCGGGGGCTTGTAAGCGGTGAAGCCACATGCTTTCCTGTAGCAATAAGCCGTGCTGCTTCTTTCGACAGGGAACTGGAATACAGGGTGGGAGAAGTAATCGGTAAAGAGATCAGGGCAAACAAGGGAAATTACTTCGGAGGCGTCTGCATCAATTTAATGCGTCACCCGGCAGGAGGGAGATCTCAGGAAGGATACGGGGAGGATTCTTATCTGACTGGTCAGATGGGGACATCCCTGATGAAGGGAGTTCAAAAACACAATGTAATGGCATGCATAAAACATTATGCAGTAAATAACCAGGAAAACACAAGGTTTGAAGTTAACGTTGAAGCAGAGGAGCGGGTACTCAGAGAGGTCTATCTTGCTCATTTTAAAGAATGTATTGACAACGGAGCAGCAAGCGTAATGGGGTCATATAATAAATTCAGAGGAGATCATGTATGTGAGAGCGAATATCTTATGACCAAAGTCCTGAAAAATGACTGGGGCTTTAAGGGCTTCACCATAAGTGATTTCATCTTTGCTGTTTATGATACTGAAAAAGCTGCAAAAGCCGGCCTTGATATTGAAATGCCCACAACCCGGTTTTACGGTAAAAAACTGATCTCGGCTGTGAAAAACGGTATTGTACCGCCTGATGTTATTGATGAAAGTGCATTCCGGGTAGCAAGGACAGTACTTAAATTTGAAACAGCACCTGATCCCCTCAGTGATTATCCCGCTTCATTAATTGCCAGTAAGGATCATATATTACTCGCGCTTGAAGCTGCAGAAAAATCAATTGTATTGTTAAAGAATAATGGACTACTCCCAATCAAAAG
>JAEAME010000768.1_pt1 | contig 28417 bp, 27 predicted proteins | sample 8958731 | NCBI WGS metagenome assembly JAEAME01 (sample SAMN16933194, study PRJNA681113) | bioreactor sludge metagenome | isolation source: anerobic bioreactor sludge (Control) | place: India:Bengaluru | collected 2018-10-24 | reverse complement strand
AGCACTGTTACTTGTATTGTTTCTTCAGGGGAGAATATTGAACTCGTTCAGTATCAGTTTCACAAACATCAGACTGCTTGCCCCGGAGAACAGGACAGAACTTATGCAGGAACTTTCTCTTCAGACCGGTCATAAAATACAGAAAGTTAAAGTCGAAAAGATTAACCTTGAGAAAGGTAACGCTGAATTAACTGTATTTTTCAGGGAGACCGTTAAATAAGCTGACCAGCGGGACCGATTGTCGTTGAACCTTTTAAAGAGAATCAACAGCCTCCTTGATAATCCCGGCTGACCGCCTGAGCAGTAACATCTCATCATCCGAGAGAGGACCGGTTATTACCTTTGTAACACCAGTATCAGTAACAATCGCGGGTACACTAAGGCAAACATCCCTTAATCCGAACTCCCCTTTAAGCATAACCGAAACAGTCATAACACTGTTCTGCCTGCGTAATACTGCTGCAGTAATACGTACCATAGCCAGTCCGACAGCAAAATGAGTAGCCCCCTTGGCATTTATTATATGGTAAGCGGACTCGCGTACCTGCTGCTCTATCCCGGCCCTTTCGCTTTTCCAGTCTGAGCACTTATTGCAAACCGGGCAATAGGAATCAATTGCCATTCCTGCAACATTCGTCATTGACCAGGCAGCAAACTCACTGTCGCCATGCTCTCCCAGTATATATGCATGCACATTATGAACATCAATCCCGCAATGCCTGGCCAGCAGATAGCGGAAACGGGCACTGTCAAGCACTGTTCCCGATCCTATCACCCTGCCCCTCTCCCATCCTGAACTCTTAAGAGCTACCCATGTCATCACATCGACAGGATTGCTTACAACAAGCATGACTCCTAAGGATCCCTGCCTGCTTACTTCCCCTGCAATGCTTCCAACGATATCTGCATTCTTCTTCAGAAGATGAAGACGCGTCTCCCCGGGCTTCTGCGCACTTCCGGCAGTGATTACAATAAGCTGTGCATCTGCATAATCTGCGTTGCTGCCCTCCCTCAGGATTACTGTAGGTACAAATGCTTCCCCATGCACCAGATCAAGGACCTGCCCCCGGACAAGTTCCTCATTCCTGTCTATAAGTACTATCTCATCAGCCAGACCGCTCTGTGATAATGCATACGCATATGTCGACCCTACAAGACCGGCTCCGACAATAACTACCTTTCGCTTCTGCCGATTTTGAATAAGCTTATCCATATTATGAAAATTGATAATTCCGAACACCATCATAACAACTCATTTTCAATTAAGTTCACTATGAAGAATATGAACTTAAGCTACCCCCTCCGCCTTAGCAGAAATAACTATCTTTGTTTTGAATTTAACAGAGAGATAAGCAATCAAAAAATCATTCGAGGAAAGAGGCTGGTTGAAACTTGACAATGCTGCGAAGCTGTTTCCGGCTGTAATGTCCGATGACCTGACATCCGTGTTCAGGATAATGGTAACGCTGAAAGATCCTGTAAGGTATCCGGCTCTGAGAGAAGCAGTAGAAATAAGCTCCAACAGATTCCCCTATTTCAACGTTTCACTTGGGAGCGGACTTTTCTGGCATTTCCTTGAGTCAAACAATCGTTTGCCCAACATAGTTGCCGACGACGAAATTCCGTGCAAGGCATTCGCCGTAAACAGAAACAATGAACCCTTGTACAGGATCCTGGCAAGAGCAAACCGTATCTCGGTTGAATTCCTGCATGTCCTGACTGACGGTACCGGAGCAGTGGAATATATAAAGTCCTTGCTCTACACTTATCTGACCCTGACGGGTAAAGACCCGGGTCAGCCGGAAAATATTATGCTTCCCGGAACACCTGTATCGGAAGAAGAATTCGAAGACGGGTATAACCGATATTTCAATAAATTGCCTCCGCCAGCAAAACTGATGAAGGCATGGCATATCCCTTTCAGGCTGAATAAGAGACCGCGGCTTAGAGTGATCCGTGCAGAGGCAGGAATCAGGGAACTGCTTGAAACTGCCAGGGCAAATAAAGTTTCATTAACAGAATATTTTGTCTCTGTTTATCTGCTATCTCTATATGAGATATATATTGCCACTGCCGGCAGGTCAGGAAAAAAGCCAGACAGTGCCCTGAGGATTGAAGTACCTGTCAATATGAGAAATAAGCTTCCCAGCCGGACAATGCGCAATTTTTCATTGTTTGTGCTGCCGGAAATTGACCTGCGTCTTGGTGAATATACTTTTGAAGAGATACTCCAGTCAGTCCATCACCAGCTTCAGCTAAGCACAGACCTGAAACAGATATCCCGTTTCCTCTCATCGAATGTCAGCTACGAAAAACTATTTATAGTAAGGATACTTCCCCTTTTCATAAAGAAAATGAGTATTGCTGCAGTATACAGGGGACTGGCATCAAAGCGATGGACAGGGATAGTTTCAAATCTCGGACAGATTATTCTACCTGAAAAGATGGCAGCTCACATTGAAGCTTTTGAGTTAATACCTCCCCCTCCAAATCCAAAAGTGAGGGTAAGCTGCGGACTAACCTCATTCAATGATAAGATTAGGATCTCTTTCTGCAATATAACACAATCTCACGAACTTGAGAGACATATATTCAGGCACCTTGCTGATGCCGGCATACACGTTAAAATCTTAAAATAAAGACATACAAATGGTCATATGTATTAATTGCGGAGTTGAACTGGATGAAAGTTATAAGAAATGTCCTCTTTGCGGAAGAAATCCGCATTCAGGACAGGAAAAGGAAGGGCGAGAATCGGAACAGCTGACAGCTTCATTTCACAATGCAAAAAAAGAGAACCGGAAATATCTCTGGGAGCTTAGCGGGATAATTACATTCTCAGGAATAGTTATTTGCACAATTGTCGATCTGCTTACAGTAAAAGGGCTGTCATGGTCACTCCTTTCAGATGTTTCTTTACTGGCTATATGGACAATCATAACCCTGTTCCATTATTTTTACAGGCGGCCTTTCATACTTGTTCCCGGACTTCTGTTATCCCTGCTTGTATTCCTTTTCCTTACAGATCTCTTTGCTCCAGGCATCAGGTGGTTCTTCCCTGTTGCCTTACCTGTTACAATTGCCCTGGCTATTTCAGTTGCTATTATAATTACCCTCTATAAAGTGTTTAATTTCAAGGGGCTGAACATAATTGCCTCGGGATTTCTTGTGCTGTCGGGGTTCTGTATAATCACTGAGATAGTGCTTGACACATTCTTCTATGGAAATGTCGATCTCCGATGGTCGCTTATAACAGCAGTCTCAACCCTTCCCTTTGCCTCGGTGCTGTTTTTCTACCATTACAGGCTTAAGAAGGGAAAACAGCTTGACAGTTTTTTTCACATCTGAGATAAAAATTGTTACATTTGGGCTCAATTAAAACCCTGTTCCAGATATTTTATATTAGCTATCTGAAACTCAAACAATAAATAAATATTAAAGATCATGAAACTTACATTTACAAAAAGGTTCATTACTGCCGGGCTAACGGTTCTTTTAGCATCAACGCTGCCTCAGTGTACAGATGTACCTGAATGGCAGAAGAAAAACAAGGAACTTATCAGTCAGTACTCGCTGACGGAAAGGCAGCTTACAGGTCTTCCAAAGATTAAGGTGGATTCCAATCTGGATCCGGGAGTTGTTACAAATCTTGATAACATCCCTGTCACCACCCTTCATCAGGGTGTGGATGCCAGAATATACTGGTGGAGCGGTACAATGGTCGCTGTTCTTCAACTTGAACCGGGCGCAAAAATCCCTGAAGAAATACTTCCTTCAGATCGTTTTGTATTTGTAATGGAAGGATCTGTTGATCAGCTTATTGATGGAGAGTTTGTAAACATGATCTCGAAAAAGAGAGAAGAACAGGATGGTACTCACAGTGTTACACCGAGAGTGGATTTTGTATACATTGAAAAAGACAGTAAGAATGCTGTTACAGCCGGACCGGAAGGTGCAAAACTTGTCGAAGTTTATAGTCCTCTGCGCAGCGACTACCTCGTAAAAGCAGGCATTGAAAATGTACCTGCCAGTTTTGTTGATCTTAAAACCCCGGCTGTTCCGAATGTGACTCCAAACAAGGTTTACGATCTGTATGATATCCAGCTTACAGAGCTGGCTCCCGGTTCAAACTCAAGACTTTTAACAGGAAGAAATACCCAGATCAGCTTTATATCCATGGATCCCGGAGCACTTTTCGACCGCCATATCCACCCTGAAGCTCAGACAATGCTTGTACTGCGTGGAGGATGCAACGAAATACTCCTTGACGGTGAACAGAAAATGTCGAAAGAAGACCTGGTCCTTATACCCGGTAATATGATACATGGGGCAAAGGTCAGTGACCTTGGCTGCGATGCGATTGATATTTTCTGGCCTGCAAGAGCTGATTACAGTGAAAAGGAAAAAGCAAGGCTCGAAGCCTACCATGCAATAATTCCGGAGGGTTCAAAGCCTGAACTCCTTGTCGACGGAACAGTTACAAAGCCATCGATTACTTTTGCTGAAGGACCGAAATGGATGAATGGCAAGATCTATTTCTCAAACATGGGATTCGACCAGTCATGGGGCGCTCATCCCGATAAGAGCTCAATCGTTGAAATGAGTCCCGACGGTTCCTACAGAAACATTAGCGAAGGCAGAATGCAGACAAATGGTCTATATCCATATAAGAACGGTAACCTCCTTGTATGCGACATGATCGGTCACAGGGTACTTGAAATGACAACAGAAGGCAGAATTGTAAGAGTTGTAGCCGATAGTTATGAAGGCAAGAAAATCGATGGGCCGAATGATATAATAACCGATGCCAAAGGAGGGATATACTTCACAGATCCGCAGTTTACTATGGAAGCAGTGAAATTTCAGCCCGGACGTGCTGTTTATTATATTTCTCCTGAAGGAAAAATAACAAGGGTAACTGAACCCAACGAGTTTGCAATGCCTAACGGCATACTTCTCTCACCCGATGGTAAAACGCTATACATAAACAACTGCTATGATGATGAATCATGGTATCCGGTAAACAGCGACAAGGAAAACTATGTGTGGGCCTACGATGTCAATGAAGACGGAACGATAAGCAATGGCAGACAGTTTGCTAAATTATTCCTTGTCGACAATGTACTTGACAGAATAGGGAAATCCTCAAGTGCAGATGGTATGGCTATAGACAAGCTGGGGAATATTTACGTCGCAACTTATTATGGCGTTCAGATATTCAACTCCAAAGGTCAGTTCGTTGGCATGATCAACCTGCCAAACTTCCCCGTAAGCCTGTGCTTCGGCGATGAAGACATGAAAACGCTATATATTGTAAGTTACAGCTGGGTCTATAAGATCCGGACAAATATGGAAGGATATGTGAATTATTTGTAACGAATAATCTGCACAATTGAAGCATAAAAAAACCGGGATATAACTCCCGGCTTTTTTGTTTGTGATTATTCGAGCTCTGAGAAGTACAGTAAGTTCTGATTATTTCAACACGTTTTTAACTGCTTCTTCTCCAAGTCGTTCTTTCAACTGGGTAAGATAAAGGCTTTTAGGAGTTACATGACAGTCCATCGATTCAACATGAGCATTGGGTTTTGTAAGATCCTGAAAAAAGGTATTGAATATAGATGCATTTATTCCAATGTGTCCGAACGAATAGTTTGTGGCCGTTGGCGGACTTTGCATCAGGAAATCACCCTCACAGTTCCAGAATACGATATTAGCCCCGGCCCAGCCAATACTTATGTCTTTCCAGTAGCGGGCCGAAAGCGGAGCTTTAACATTATCATACAGCGAACCTGTTATCCAGTTTGCATGTGGTTCGCTTGTTGCAAACGGATTGACTGCCTCGCAATTAAGAAATACATTACCTGTTGCGTTTGTGCCCAAAACAAATGAGTGTCTCCCTTTTTGCGAAAAACACCTTTGAACAAGCGAAAGCTGCCCGCTAAGTTGGTATGTAAATCGTCTTGCCCCGGCCCTTATCGATACAGGTTCCCAGGACTTGCAATCCTGCACTGTAATCCATTTTGTCCCATTACCAGCGCTTACAACACTACTTCCAAAATGAAGGGCGCTGATGTTTCGAACCCAGCTGTTTACTGTGTGCGTTAAACTAATGAAGTTGAAATAATGGTTTTCATCCGAATAATATTCATCTCCTTCGTAATGCGGTCTTGTTTTGTCATCAAAATTACCACGATCCATATTGCCATAAGAAGTCATCCGGACAGTAGGATTATATTCTGAAATTCCCCTTAAGTTTTCAATCCCTACCTGTTCGAGTCGCCCCTGGTCGTCGTATTTCATTATTTCACCGCCGCCCCAGCGTGTTTCAATAGCGCACAATATGGGTGCATCAACCGTAATTGTGTTGCCCTTTACTTCGGTGATTACCCTGTCATAGTTGATGTTAAATGGTCTCCATCTGCTTCTTCCGGCTCCAATGCTATCCTCGCCAATTTCTTTAATCCATGCCTGATTGCCGATTCGTCTGACCATAATCTTATCTCCGGTTTTAAAGGCTTTGGCAGATATTACATTGAAACTTCGGGCACCAACAGGTACATAGTTGTCGGTAATTATCTGTTTGGTTTCTTCCTGTAGTTTCAGTGCTGTACCTTCGATATTTACAAGCGCCGCTCTTCCGAACGACCTGCCTTGTCCTTCCTTCTGAAGTTTGCCAATCAGAATTGTACCAATATCACTCATTCCTTCACCTCTGAGGACAACTCCTGAAGCTTTAATGTAAATTGGTTTTTCGAGCGGGTAAGTTCCCATTTTCAGGAGTACAACTCCTCTAAATCCAGAAGCATCCGGAGTTAATGCCGAAACCCGATCGATTGCAGCCTGAATATTAACAGAGTTATCTCCAAGTATTGGCCAAACGGTTTCTTTAATAGCCACATGCGGAATAGGTACACCTCCGCCTTTATAACCTGCATTTGAGAAATCAGGAATTTTATTACCCAGGCTGTCTGATACATAGACCAGTTTGCCGTCTGTTCCTGGATATACCAAAGTGGTTGTAGGTGGCAAATCCTGAGCCGAAAGAACAAACCTGCTGACAAAAAATATAAAAAAGACAAAAGAACATTTTATAAGTTTTTTCATGATTTAATAGCTTTAAAATTTGTTATAGAACCAGCTAAGCTGCTTCATTTTCAACCTGATTAAAATTAGAGTCGGTCTATTTCCAGGACTGACCTTCAGTAATAACATTCATGACAGCTTCAATGCCTAATCTTTCTTTCAACTGAGTAAGGTAAAGGCTCTTTGGGGTGACATGATAGTCCATCGATTCAACATGTCCGTTGGGCTTTTTGAGATCTTGCAAACCGGCATTAAAAATCACCGCATTTATCCCAATATGTCCGAACGAATAGTTTTTTGCAGTTGGTGGACTCTGGACCAGAAAATCGCCTTCACAATTCCAGAAAACAATATTAGCGCCAGCCCAGCCGATAATGTAATCCCAATACCTTGCTGTAAGCGGAGCTTTTACGTTATCGTATAAAACGCCATTTACCCAATGGTTATGTGGCTCACTTGTGGAATAAGGATTTACAGCCTGGCAATTGAGATATACATTTCCACTTGCTTCGGCATTCTGAAGAACAAATGAATGTCTCCCTTTCTGTGAAAAACACCGCTGTACCAGACAGAGCTGGCCATTCATTTGGTAAATAAACCTTCTTCCACCCCAACGCTGCGAAACCGGCTCCCATGATTCGCAATCCTGCACCGTGATCCACTTCGAGCCTGCGTTACTTTGAATAACACTGGTGGCAAAGTGGAGTGCACTGATGTTCCTGATCCAGACATTTTTTGCGTTGGATATTACAATAAAGTTACTTACATGATTTTCATCCGAGAAATACTCTTCGCCCTGATACTGGAATTTAGGGTCTAACTTGTCACGGTCCATGTTGCCATACGTCTTCTGTCGGACCGAAGGATTATATTCTGAAATACCACGCAGGTTTTCTATCCCTGACTGCTCTATGCGCTCATCGGTGTATTTAAGAATCTCGCCTCCGCCCCAGCGCGCATCAACAGCTGTGAAAATGGTTACGTCAGTGGTAATTGTATTTCCTTTGATATCAACAATAACTCTGTCATAAGTAATGTTAAAAGGCCTCCATTTGTTCCTGCCTGCTGAGATACTATCTTCTCCGATCTCCTTTATCCAGTCCTGGTTACCAATTCTCCTGACCAGAATTTTGTCACCCACTTTAAATCCCTTGGCCGAAACCACATTGAAACTGCGAGCACCAACCGGCACATATTTATCCGTGATAATTTGTTTGGTATCTTCCTGCGGAGCTATCGCTTTGGGGCCGCTTATATTTACAAGTCCACCTCTGCCATAAACTTGTCTGTCTTTTGGTATTTTGCCTATGAGAATGGTACCAATTTCACTCATCCCTTCTCCCCGGAGAACTACGCCGGAAGCCTTTATGCTGATTGGTTTTTCAAGTTCGTAAGTACCAATTTTTAAAAGAACAGCCCCTCTGAAGCCTGAAGCATCTAGCGGAAGGGCTGAAACCTTGTCGATTGCTGCCTGAATATTTGCTGAGTTATCTCCCAAAACAGGCCAAACAGTTACTTTGTTGGCAACATAAGGAATCGGAACGCCTCCGCCTTTATATCCGGCATTCGAGAAATCAGGAATTATATTACCCAGACTGTCGGCAACATATACAAGCCTGCCGTCGGTTCCGGGATATACTAAAGTTGTTGTTGGGGGAATATCCTGAGCTTTTATTAAAGCAACAGCTCCCAGAAACAATATTAAAAAAAGAATCAGTTTAAAAGATTTCATCTTTTTAGATTTTTCAGATTTCTAATGATCATCCGGGCCAATTACATTTTTAACTGCCTGTTCGCCAAGTCTTTCTTTTAACTGAGTAAGATATAAACTTTTTGGTGTAACATGTTTATCCATCGATTCAACATGGCCGTTTGGTTTCGTTAAATCCTGCAATCCGGCGTTAAATGAAACTGCGTTTACACCGATATGTCCAAAGGAATAGTTTGCAGCCGTTGGCGGACTCTGAATCAGGAAATCACCCTCGCAGTTCCAAAAGACAGTGTTCGCTCCTGCCCATCCCATAACAAAGTCCCAATACCGGGCTGTTAATGGTGCCTGCACATTGTCGTAAAGTATACCATTTACCCAGTAGCCATGAGGTTCACTTGTAGAGTAGGGATAGATTGCTTTACAGTCAAAAAACACATTACCACTTGCAGTGGAGCTTTCCCCTGTAAAAGAGTGACGGCCTTTATAGGATAAACATCTTTGAACCAGACTTAACTGGCCATTTAATTTGAATGTGAAACGCCTGCCACCTGCCCGAACCGAAACAGGTTCCAAGGAAATGCAATCCTGAACAGTAATCCATTTAGCTCCGGCACTTGTTATCACAGCGCTATAAGCAAAATGCATAGCAGTTACATTTCGCGCCCAGGCATTTTTAACATTTGTAAAACTGATGAAATTATAGTAATGGTTTTCGTCAGAGTAATATTCGTCTCCCTGGTATTGGTACTCTTTCGCCAATTTGTCGCGATCCATGTTTCCGTAGGTTGTGGTTCTTACCGTTGGATTATAATCAGACATTCCACGCAAATTTTCAATACCCGACTGCTCAATGCGATTATCGTTGTATTTTATCAGTTCGCCTCCTCCCCAGCGTGTATCGATGGCCGTAAAAATGGGTGCATCAACCGTAATGGTGTTTCCATTGATATTAATAATTTCTCTGTCATAATTGATATCAAATTTCCAGGCTCTGTTGTTGGCTATTTCATCCTTCATCTTCAATTCTTTAACCCAGGCTTCATTGCCATAGCGTTTAACAATCACTTTATCCCCTTTTTTAAAGCCCTTGGCCGATTTCACATTAAAACTTACAGCCCCAAAAGCGACATAATTGTCAGTAATTGATTGCTTGCTGTCTTCTATAAGTTCTGTTCCATTTTCTGCTCCAATGTTTATCAAATCTGGTCTTCCCATTCGTTGCCTGCCAGTAGCATTTGGATCCCGGGCAGGCAAAACGCCATAAAGAATGGTTCCGATATCACTCATTCCTTCACCGCGTAGAACGACACCAGAAGCTTTAATGTATAAGGGTTTTTCGAGTCTGTAAAATCCCATTTTAAGCAACACCGCACCTCTGAAACCGAAGGCATCCTGCGGAAGGGCAGATACCTTATCGATCGCTGCCTGGATATTTGCAGAATTATCTCCCACAACTGGCCAAACAGTCTCTTTATTAGCAACGTAAGGAATTGAAATGCCACCACCTTTATATCCGGCATTCGAGAAATCAGGAATCTTGTTTCCAAGGCTGTCTGCAACATAGACAAGTTTTCCGTCTGTTCCAGGATAAACCAGCGATGTTGTAGGCGGAATATCCTCATCAATTGTTGAAAAGGATGATTCAGCTATTACCGGACTGCCCGATCCAGGCGGCTCAGCACCGGAAGCGAATACATTGAAAAAGATCATCAATGACGCAAAAGAAATAACAAGTATTTTCATAGCAGTTTGTGATTTTAATTAAACGTGTATCCTGATTGAGTATTTATAGCTTTTAACATCCCTTCATGTAAAGTAATTATCATCTTGATTTCTGCTTGTGCTGAGATAATACAAAAATAGATATTATAAAAGTACTAAAATCAATATTACAATTAGTGTATTTAATACATTTATTTTGATATGCAGGCATATTGTTTTTGTTTACGACAAAAGAAATACTATTGCAGAATATTTTAATTACTTTTATAGTAGTGGCTCCAGGCTGTATCATGACTGCCCCTGTAATGATGCAAGCCAGGATAAGATCCGCAGGTTATAGAAATGAAACTAAAGCTTAATATAATAGCTGACGGTAGAAGTGAAATAGTTGAAACTGAAGCCGGACCCTCCCTTCTGACAATACTCAGGGAGCACGGCTATTCAATATACGCTCCCTGCGGAGGAAAAGGAAGATGCGGTAAATGCCTTGTGAATGTAAGAGGTGTTGGTACAGTAAGATCCTGTTCCTTCTTTCCTGTTGAAGATGTGTTAGTTAATTTGCCGGAGAGCACTGAAGCAGTAATCCTTGTAAGTCAGACAGAATATCTTGAGGATATTCCTTTTAAGCCCTGGGAAAACCTTACCCCAAAACCTTACGGTATTGCAGTCGACATCGGAACCACAACTGTTGTCATGTATTTTCTCGATCTGCTTTCAGGCAAGGTCGTCAAAACATCTCCCTTTCTTAATCCCCAGAGTGTATATGGAGCTGATGTAATAACAAGAATTGAGCACTGCCAGAGATCAAACGAAGGACTTAAAGATCTCCAATTGTCGCTTGTTAATGAGATAAATAAAACATTGGAAACATTTGCCCGGGAGACAGTATCCGGAGCTGAAAACATTGAAAGACTTGTTTTCGTGGGGAATACGACTATGCTGCATATCCTTCTTGGGGAGGATCCTGTTCCGATAGCCCTTGCTCCTTTTACACCAAAATTCACGGATTTGCAGGCAAGGAAAGGACTCCAGACACCATTAAGAATAAATCCCGACGCTTCAATAGTGACCTTGCCTTGCATATCAGCCTACGTGGGTTCGGATATTGTAGCAGGTCTGGCTGTTCTGAAGGTTCCGAAAGGTAATTATCTCTATGTAGATATCGGTACCAATGGAGAAATGGCACTTGTTAAAGGAGATGAGATCTTCACATGTGCAACAGCTGCAGGCCCTGCTTTTGAGGGTACAAATATTTCATGCGGGATGGGAGCGTTTCCGGGAGCAATATCATCTTTTACAGGGCTGGGATACTATGAGGTTATAGGCAAAAAAGAACCTGCCGGTATATGCGGATCAGGTATTATCGACATTGTTGCCTTCCTGCTTGTTAACGGGTTTGTTGATGAAACGGGCTATCTTAAAGAAACATTTGTTATCCACCGCGGGAACAGTATACAGATAATTCAACAGGATATAAGAGAGATACAGCTTGCTAAATCTGCGATCTATTCGGGAATGCATATCTTAATTAAACAGGCTGGATTGACGTTTGGTGAAATCGATGCTCTTTATTTAGCCGGAGGTTTTGGTAATTTCATTAATACCGGTTCAGCTCTCCAGATAGGATTACTGCCTCAGGAACTTAAGGAGAGGATACATCCTGTGGGTAATAGCGCGGGAATCGGAGCCCTTCAGTACCTGAAATCAGATAGTTTTCAACAGAAGATCGACAACATAACAAGCAATGCAAGACACATAGAATTATCAGCATACGAGGAGTTTGCAACGGAATTTGCCTTAAACATGAATTTCGGAAATTTCAGCTGAACCTTCTTCACATCTTAAATGTTATTGCTATTATTGTATACTTAAACAAACAAATATGGAAGATATCGAAATCTGTCACTGCATGGGCATCATGAAAAGTGAAATTGTCAAGGCTATAAAGGAAAAAGGACTCAAGACTGTTGAAGAAGTCCAGGATGAAACTAATGCAGGAACCGTTTGCGGCGGATGTATCCCTGATATAGAAGAGATACTAAAGGAGATAAACAAATAAAAATAAGATGGGAAATAATGAATTTGAGAAGGGGAAGAAATTCTCCTATGCTGATTCTGTTGGATATGCTGAAAAGGCTGTTGTAAGCAAGCATGTGCTTAAAAAGGAGACAGGGAACATAAGTCTCATGTCATTTGACAAGGGAGAAGGGCTGACTGAGCATACCTCGCCTTTTGATGCTGTGGTGCAGATAGTTGATGGTAAAGCCGACATAATTATAAATGGTGCCTCCAATATCCTTGAAGCTGGAGAAACTATCATTATGCCTGCAAATACTCCTCATGCCCTTAAGGCAGTTGAAAGGTTTAAGATGGTACTTACAATGATCAGGAGCAGCTAGATAGAAGTTCCTTTAGATGTATCACGGAAAGGTATTATAAAAACTAATGCATATATAATCCTGATCCAAATAAGATTTTGTTCTCAAGATCCTGATGTGGTATAAATGAATAGCTATAGGGAGCCCATACTCCTCAATCCTTAGAAGGCCCAGCCAGATTCTTTACGAAAACCCTGTCTTGTAATTTGTGGCAGAAGAAGGAGATCCCTCAGTCGTCAATCCTTCGTATACTCAGGATTGACTCTTTCGGGATGACACTGCCTCTCTATGGAACAAGGGGGAATGAGGAATCTCCCTCTTTTTACGGTATCCTTCTTTTGTAAGGCTTGTATGACAATAGGAAAACATTCCTTGAATATTTCATGGTTAAGGTATTTCTTTTTGTTTGTCTTATGCTAATTTTGTTAGAGACAAAATCAGAAACCATGACGAATAAAGATCATTCTCTTAGCCGCGACGGCATCTCACGCCGCCTTTTCTTGAAGCAGTCCTCAATCATTGGGGCAGCAGCAGCGACCGGCATTCTGTTGCCGGGTAACGGTTATGCAGCGTTATCCGATGGCTTTCCTGTTGTTGAAACAACATACGGTAAAGTCAGAGGCATGAACACTGCAGGAATAAATACTTTCCGTGGAATAAGGTATGGAGCCAGCACCGGTGGTGCAAACCGTTTTATGCCTCCTGTAAAACCTGCCAGATGGAAGGATGTTTATGATGCATTTGCCTATGGACCGGCTGCACCTCAGATGCCGGGAGATCCGACTGATCCCTATGCTCACTCTGTCAACTGGGACATGCATGTAAAGTCAGGGATAAGCGAGGATTGTCTTTTTCTAAACGTATGGACCCCTGGTATAAACGATAATGCTAAACGGCCTGTCTTCTTCTATATCCATGGCGGAGGCTACACAAACGGATCGGGAGGTATCACCTTCGATGGCGATCCGATGGCACGATTGGGTGATGCTGTCGTGGTAACAGTCAATCACAGGCTCGGTCCGATGGGTTATCTTGACCTGGGGAAGGTTACAAATTCTCCGAAATTTGCTTTCTCAGCCGTGGCTGGCATGCTTGATCTTGTTGCAGCACTTGAATGGGTGAGGGATAATATTTCCTTCTTCGGAGGTGACCCGGGAAATGTACTTATATTCGGACAGTCGGGAGGCGGTGCAAAGGTATCAACCCTTATGGTAATGCCTTCAGCAAAAGGATTATTCCATAAAGCTCTTGTCCAGAGCGGCTCCACTCTGACACTCGGTCCCCGGGACCGTAACGCAGGACAGACAGAAAAACTGCTGTCGGAACTGGGTATCAGCAAAACGAAACCGGAAGATCTTCAGAAGATCCCATGGGATGCTATTATCGAAGCTAAATCTAACACCTCATTCAGCCCTGTTGTTGACGGAGCTGTAATTCCAAAAGACCCGTTCGATCCCGAAGCTCCTGAGATCTCAGCGGATGTGCCAATGATAGTCGGCTATACCCGTGAAGACTCAGGCATCAGGAATTTTTCAGGGCCCGAGCTCAATGAGGAAGGATTGATCAAATGGATCAACGAAACATATAAGGAAAATGGAAACCAGGTACTGACTACATACAGGAAGGTATATCCCAATGCAACACCTTTCCAGGTCCAGGCACGTATCAGAACGGATTCTGCCACCCGTGAACGCGCTACTACTATGGTAGAGAGAAAATCAAGACAGAGAAGAGGCAAAGCATATCTTTATGTTGTCGAATGGCCATCACCGGCCTATGAAGGACGCTTTGGCGCAGTTCATGGTGTTGATCTCGGACTGGTGCTCGGCAATCCGCGGAACCTTATTGCAGGGAATACCCTCGAAGCCAGAAAAATGGCTGAAATAGTAGGCTCCTCTGTCCTGGCATTCGGGAAAACAGGCGATCCCAACTGCGATAAGATCCCATACTGGCCGGCTTATGATACGGAATCACGGGCTACAATGATATTCGACCTTGAGAGCAGGGTTGAAAATGATCCTACAAGGGAACTGAGGCTGCTGTGGGAGAAGATGTAGAAGAGTCTTCTGGTCTTCTAGTCTTCTGGTCTTCTAGTCTTCTAGTCTTCTGGTCTTCTAGTCTTCTAGTCTTCTAGTCTTCTGGTCTTGGAGTCTTCTAGTCTTCTGGTCTTAGAGTCTGGGGGGCTTGCCTGATTTATAAAGCATGACATTTGTTTTTTCGGTGGTAACGAGACAGCCGTAACGGATCGTTTCAAGAACCGGTTTGATAGTATCATAGAAAGAGAGTATCTTTTTCTCTTCATCAATGATTTCAATAACTACCGGAAGTTTCTCGGAGACTTCCCAGAATTTGTAGGAATGTATTACCGAGCTGGCTCCATACCCAAGTATCCCCTTGAACACAGTGGCTCCTGAAAGACCATATTTTTTAGCCCTAATAACAATATATTCATAGATCAGACCATCTTTATGCTTATCAGTTGAACTGATGAAAATACGCATAACCAGAGCCGATGAGTTATTTTCCATGTCAGATGATTTTTATTATTAGCCTCCCGAAAAAAACGGCCATTATTCCCAGGATAAAACTTAAGCCGGTGTAAAGTGTAAAACGTAAAAATTCCTTGCTCTGCAAAAGCAGGAAGGCATCGCTCGATAGAGATGAGAAAGTTGTAAATCCTCCACAGAGCCCCACGGTAAAGAACAAACGCCATTCAGGCGAGATAAAATCTCCTTTTTCTGTTATCCCATAGAAGATCCCGATAAGTAAACAACCGGCAATGTTCACAAGAAATGTGCTCCAGGGGAAAACAGACGTATAATATAACTGAAAGTATCTTGAAATGAGAAACCTTGCTACTGTTCCTATAAAACCTCCAAGACCGGCAATAAAAATTGACTTCACCATAAATAAAAGTTACAGTTTTAATGGTAGAAGTCATCAGCCTTCAAAACAAGGCGGTTAATGGCAGACTTCATTGCCGGGTTCAAATGTAATAAATAATCACTCACTTTTTAAATGATATGGGGTGGAGGTGGAGTCTGAGGGTCTTGGAGTCTTCTGGTCTTAGAGTCTTCTGGTCTTCTGGTCTTAGAGTCTTCTGGTCTTCTGGTCTTCTAGTCTTCTAGTCTTAGAGTCTTCTAGTCATAGAGTCTTAGAGTCTTAGAGTCTTAGAGTCTTAGAGTCTTAGAGTCTTAGAGTCNGAGTCTTAGAGTCTTAGAGTCTTAGAGTCTTAGAGTCTTAGAGTCTTAGAGTCTTTTGGTCTTGGAGTCTGGAGTATCAGTGAAGATTTTTTTAAGGGTTGATCTTTCATTCTCGGTGAGGGAATCCATCTCTTCAAGCGCCTGATGGATCTTTGTCTTGAAATTCCAGCATGTCATTTGCCGGAGGGATAACCTTCTTGCCAGTTCATAGCTTGAGATATCCTCTTTCCCCTTGCATACTGTATATGCTATATAAAATGCTTTATGCAAGGGAAATTTGCAGTTATGAAAAATTGTTCCTGCAGCTGCCGATTCCTCAGATTTGCACCTGGTGCAACGACGGGAATATTTCGTTTTGCCGGGACAGTAATTATCATTACCGCATTTCCGGCATTTAAAGCCATGCTCCCATTTTACTTCTGCAAGGAATTCCAGACATTTTTCATCACTGCTGAAAAGTTCCTCAAGCTTTTTTTCTGATAATTCTTTTTTGAAAATCACTCCCATCGCCGGAATTTCTTGCAGCAAAGTTAAAAAAATAGTGATAATAAAAAGATTTATAGTGATACTATTGCGATTTATAAATTTTTTAACTTAACTTTGCATTGAAAATCGAAACAAAAAACAGATGGATACAAACACCTCTCTGAAAGCAAAACCGAAAACAGTAAAGGAATTTCTGAGATCAAAGTATTTCTGGAAACCTTTTATAGGAATAATAGCAGGTGGCATGGTGGGATTCCTTTATTACTATTATATCGGATGCAACTCCGGAACATGCCCGATAACAAGCAGCCCGTACGGAAGTGTCTTCATGGGTTCCCTTCTGGGATTTTTGGTTACAAACTAATTTTAACCAGATAATATTCAGGATCAAATTCAAACAGATGGATCATAAAGAAATTGACAAAAGATACAGTACCCTTGCAGAATCATCATGCTGTCTCTCCTGTGGAGGTGCAATAAATTATTCTGAACCCTCAGTAGGAGAAGTATGCGTCGATCTTGGAAGCGGCCGGGGAACCGATGTGCTCCGACTGGCAGAGAATGTCGGAGAGACCGGATTTGTTTACGGCATTGATATTTCAGATGGTATGCTTCTTAAAGCCAGGTCCACAGCAGAAAGACTTGGCGTGAAAAATGTAAAATTCATCCACAGCCCGCTTGAGAAAATCCCTCTTGAAGACTCTTGTGCTGATCTTGTGATCTCAAATTGTACTATTAACCATTCATCAGATAAACAGATAGTCTGGAAAGAGATCTTCAGGATCCTGAAAAAAGGCGGCAGGTTTATTGTAAGCGACATTTATTCCGTAAACCCTGTGCCGGACAAATACAGGAATGATCCTGTTGCTGTAGCTGAATGCTGGGCCGGTGCCGTAACAAGGGATGATTACCTTCAGCACCTTGAGAAATCCGGATTTGATTCTGTAAGGATATTGGAAGAATCTGCTCCATATGAAAAAGGCAGTATTAAAGTATGCAGCTGGACCGTTGCCGGACACAGACCATCCGGAAAATGCAACTGCGGAGGTCCTCAATCGGAAAGTAATAAATAAAACTATGAATAAATATTTTCTTTTTTCATTAATTATATCTCTTTCTCTTACATTCACAGAATGTAAAGCAGATAACCGGCCGGATAAGGATCCGGGCATATCAGCCAATGCATCTTCAGAGGTAAGCGCCCTGACTGATGAAACTTTCAGGAAGCTCATATTTAACTACGATGCAAATAAAGAATGGAAATATGAAGGCACAAGACCTGCAATAATTGACTTTTATGCCGACTGGTGTCCGCCTTGCAGGGTATTATCGCCCGTTGTCGAAGAGATAGCAAGAGAATATAAAGGAAAGATCGATGTGTTTAAGGTCGATACTGATGATGAAAAACTACTTGCTCAGAAACTTGGGATAAGGAACCTGCCGACCTTATTATTCATTCCGTTAAAAGGTGAACCTCAGGCTGCTATGGGTGCCCTTCCCAAAGAGAGTCTTGTAAAAGCAATAAATGAAGTACTTTTAATCAATTAAATATTACAGAAAATGAAAAGTCTGATAAGGAACAAAGCGAACAAGTTAAAAGCCAAAGTGGCACAGTGCTGCGCAAAGATCTCTAAAACTGTTGCTGGCTGCCACGATTAACTGTCTGATTTCAGCTGATCTGTCAATTATTATAATCCCGCAGGACCCTTTACAGATTCTTTATTGCCAGGATTGAAAAATGATATTTTCAAGATATAATATTTTTTCCAAAATCAGGGATTCAGAGAATTACTTTATTGTAAATCTGCTTTCAGGCAATGCCGACATACTGACACCTGAAGATGCTGAAAAAGTCAGGAACGCAACCGAAGGAAGGGTGATCGATAATGCGTTACAAAAAGATCTGATCGATAAAGGCTACCTTGTTAACGAAACTGCGGAAGCAAGGGACTACAGGCGTAAATATCTTGACTTCCTGGATACCCGGGATAGAGATGAAATCCAGATTTTCTTCGTTACAAACTACAGTTGCAATTTTTCCTGCAAGTATTGTTATCAGGATCAATATGATTATCCGGCAATTGCACTGAGCCGAGAAGTTGTTGATGCATTTTTTAACTACATTAACAAGGAATTTGCCGGCCGTAAAAAATACGTAACTATCTTCGGAGGAGAGCCGCTGCTGAACACTCCGGTGCAGAAAGATATAATCGGATATATCATTCAGAAATCAAATGAAGCCGGTCTGTCTCTCTGCTTCGTTACAAACGGTTATTTTCTTGAAGAATATATTCCTTTATTGAAGATGGGAGAAATAAGAGAGATCCAGGTCACTCTCGATGGAACTGAAGCAGTGCATAACGGACGACGGTCCCTGAGAGGAGGAGACGGAACATTTGAAAAAATAATTAAAGGCATCGATAAAGGTCTGGAAAACGGGATCAATATAAATCTTCGAATGGTGGTTGATAAAGAGAATATCGATAACCTTGCAGATATCTCCCGTTTTGCCGTGGAAAAAGGATGGACAGTCAGTCCTCTTTTCAAAACCCAGCTCGGAAGGAATTATGAATTGCATCATTGTCAGTCATCGCCTGATAAGCTTTTTGACAGGATATCCCTTTATGAAAAGATCTATGAAATGATAGAAATTCATCCTCATATCCTTGATTTTCATAAACCTGCATACTCAGTTTCAAAATACCTGGAAGAGAATGGCGAACTTCCCGGGCCTCTTTTTGATTCCTGTCCGGCATGCAAGACTGAATGGGCATTCGATTATACGGGGAATATCTACTCTTGCACGGCGACTGTCGGAAAAGCCGATGAATCCCTCGGCACTTTTTATCCGTCAGTTACAAGGAAAGAAGAAATTATAGCAACCTGGGAATCAAGGGACGTAACTTCAATTGCTGAATGCAGGGATTGCTCCGTTCAGCTCGCCTGTGGCGGAGGCTGCGGATCAGTTGCAAAAAACAGGACAGGCAGTATCTGTTCTGCTGATTGCCGGCCGGTTAAAGAGCTTATTGAACTTGGTTTTTCACAGTATTTCAGATCAATATAACAATAATAAAATGAAGGAAATAACCGCATCAGAATTTGACAATGAAGTCCTGAAAGGTGGCAAAGTAGTAGTTGATTTCTATTCAACTGAATGCCCTCCCTGCGAAGCACTGGCATCAAAATTCAATAATCTTTCGGAATTATACGGGGATGACATAAAATTTATGAAGATATTCCGCCAGGGAAACAGGAATCTTGCTGAATCCCTGGGCGTGAAATCCTCACCCACACTACTTTTCTTTGAAGATGGTAAAGAAAGCGGAAGCAGACTGACCGGCGGAATTAAAAAAAGCGAAATAATCAGGAACCTCGATTCGTTGATCTCTCCTGAAAGAGTCAGAGATATTAAATCCCTGATTAAACCGACAATATCAGAATTTGATGTTATTATTCTTGGTGCCGGACCCGGAGGATTAACTGCAGGACTGTATCTGTGCCAGTCTAAAATAAATACTGTGCTTGTCGACCTTGCTTTGCCTGGAGGGAATGTGGCCAACACTCATCAGGTCTCTAACTACCCGGGTTTTATTGAACCGCTACCGGGATACCTGCTGTCACATAATATGAGTGAACAGACAAAACTGTGCGGTACTGTTTATAAGGTAGCAGTTGATGTAACAAGCATCGATATGGGGAAAAAAGAAGTAGTTATAGATGAATATGAAACCCTGAAAGCCAAAAGGATAATAATAGCTACCGGGACAACACCCAACAGTACGGGGGCAAAAGGTGAAAAAGAACTCAGGGGCAAGGGCATTTCATATTGTGCAACCTGCGATGCAAAATATTACGATAATAAGGAAGTCCTTGTGATTGGCGGAGGTAATTCAGCTGTTGAAGAATCTGAATTCATTTCAAGGTTTGCAAGTAAGGTAACCATCGTGCATCAGTTTGATAAGCTCACAGCAAACAAACAGGCCCAGGAAAAGATATTCAGAAATCCGAAAGTGACTTTCCTGTACGATAATGAACCAAGAGAATTCAGAAAAGAGGGCGACAGGATAGTTACCCTGACAGAGAATATCAAAACAGGAGTAAGATCGTCTCTTGAAAGTGACGGCGTTTTCATTTTTATAGGAATGAAACCAAATACCGGGTTACTTGGAAAAACCCTTGAAATGGATAAATGGGGTTTCATTAAAGCTGACGAAGATATGAGGACGAACATCCCCGGTGTATATGCAGTCGGAGATGTAATAAGTAAAAAATACAGACAAATAACAACTGCAGTCGCTGACGGAACAATAGCTGCCATGGCTATAGCCAAGGAGCTTGAGTAAGTAGATTCGACAGGGAAAAATATTTTAGAATTCAACATATATTATATAACTTCCACAGCATATTCGATCATCCACTATAAAATTTCATAATGACGGATATAGAGATTATCCGGCTCATCCTTCAGGGAGAAAAAGAAAAGTACAGGCTGCTGATGGAAAAATATCAGCCTCTGGTTTTCCGTACATGCCTGGGGTTTGTTCATAACAAAGACGATGCTGATGACCTTACCCAGGAGGTCTTCATTCAGGCATATAAGTCGCTATCTTCATTTAAAGGCGAAGCAGCATTTTCAACCTGGCTATACAGGATCGCTGTTAATGCATCGCTTAACAGGATAAGGCAGAGCAGAATTAAATCAATTTTACAATACTTTAAAAGTTTTTCCGGTGGAGAGAAAGATCCTGAGGATAAGTTTTTACATGATGCTCCTGAGAATCCAGAAGAGATACTGATCAGGCAAGAATATTCCGGCTGGCTTGGTAAAGCACTTGACAGCCTCCCGGAAAATCAAAGGACAGCTATTGTTCTCAGCAAGTATGATGACCTGCCTCAGAAAGAGATAGCTGAGATAATGGGTATTTCTGAGGGTGCTGTTGAAGCTCTATTGCAAAGGGCAAAAAAGAATCTCCGGGAGAAATTATCCGCAGGAAGTAAAAAAAAATAAATATCGCCGTAGGAAAATATTAAGTTTTGTTTCTAACCATAAAACCAGTTAAAATGAATTGTCAGTTATGTCAGGAAAATTTGGAAGCATTTCTGGAGGGTACACTGCCCTCAGATATGAAAACTCAGGTTGAGTCTCACCTTAAGGGATGTGAGGCCTGTAATCATCTTTACAGTATTCAGGTTCTTGCCGACAGGTTAATAGGTTCCGAGAAGAAACTGGAACCTGATCCATTCCTTATTACAAGGGTCATGGAAAAGATCGAAGATAAGGAAACCTCAGTATCCGAAAACTTGTTCATAAAGATACTAAGGCCTGTTCTGATAACTTCATCCCTGGCTGCAGCTGTTCTGTTTGGCGTCATGCTTGGCAATCTGTCACTGCCTGGAAATAAGACAAGGGCTATCCCTGCTGAACTTGCAATGATAGATGATGCTTCCCTTGAATCAATCGATAATCTTTCACAGGAGTAGGAGGCGGCTATGAAAACTGAGAATAAACAGAGATTAATGACCTGGGCAATAGTTATTCTTGCAGCAATGATTATTGCCATGGTTGCTACAGTTATTTACAACCGTCGTCAGGCAGTCCCAGAGATACCGGTACAGCAAAACCTGGAAAATGAGATTATTGATCCATCATTGAGGTACAGCGGACAATACTTTCGCGATCAGCTGGGGCTCAGCCGAGATCAGATGTCGGAGTTTTCCCGCTTCAATCCCGAATTCAGGCAAGAGGCCCGGGAGATAAATATCAGGTTAGCTGAATTAAGGCAACAGATGCTGGATGAGTTATCTTCCGATGGCAGCAACACATCAAGATTGAATATGCTGGCTGATTCCTTAGGATCCCTGCATGCCGATCTGAAAAAACTGACATATGGTTATTATCTTGATTTCAAGAGTATCTGTGATAAGCAGCAACAGGAAAAACTTGAACAGATGTTCAGGGAAATATTTGTTAAGGATATCCCCGCAGGACCAGCTGGAAACAGAGGTCCTCACGGGCGGGGACGAGGAGGAAGGTTTAGAAATTAATTATTTAATATTTTATGTTTATGAAAACAAAACTTTTTATTACAGGATTAGCTTTAATAGCTATAACAGCAATGGCTTCTGCACAGCAGAACAATAAATCACAGGTTCAGAAACCCGCCGCTCAACCGGAAAGGGGAGCTTACATTGATGCCGATAAGAACGGGATCTGTGATTACTATGAGACAAATGGCCGCTTTTACAGGGCTGGACGGAGAGGTGCTAATGCTGCAGCAACACCCGGAAGAAGAGGCATGGCTGCCGGCCAGGGCAGAGGAATGAGACCGGCTCAGGGACGCGGCATGGGACCAGGACAAGGTCGTGGACTGGCTCCAGGAGGCAGATTCTATGTTGATGAAAATAAGAACGGCATCTGCGATCTGAGAGAAAATGTTCAGAAATAAACATTCCTATCAAATCGCTCTAATTATCTTGCGGTTTTTTCCCGAACTGCATCTTTAATGAAACACCGGCGTACCTCACTCTGAGGTCAAGACTGGTAAGGTCACTGACAGGCACCTGCACAAATGGTTCAATAAGCAGAGTGCCTGTCTTGCTGTAAGGAAATGTGTAGCCGGCAGAGAAGTTTGCCAGTCCGAAGAAGTCTGCACGGCTTAATGCCCCGTAATCGTTTTCTACTTCAACAGTCGAATAGCGGGTCTCGGAAGAATACTCTCCGGTCATTGTATCGTAGCTTGTTTTTTTGTATTCGCTGATAAATCCGGCTGTGAACTGCTGGCTGAGATAGATCATTGTTGAAGTTCCTGCGGAAATAAAAACCGCTGAATTCTTTTTATCTACAATCCTTAAGACAATGTTCAGAGGGATCTCCATAGCCAGCATGTTTAGCTTTCCTTCCGAAGAGAAGTAACTGGCATTTGTGCCATCATACATTGACATGGCTTCAGCTATTCCGGCAGGAATGCCGCTGTTATTGAGCCCTAATGACTGCATTGCAAGAACAAGACCCGGCCTCACCGAGATCTTTTTTGTAAGCTTCTGATCGAGATATAATCCCACAGACAAGCCGGAAGCCGGAGTGGCTCTGCCACTGCTTTGGGCAGATAATCCTGACAGACCTGCCATGAGTGTTCTTCCTTTGAGCCGCTTATCCCCTTTCTCTTCAGCAGTCAGACCGCCGGAAATAATATCAGTTGTTGTTATTTCTTCCGGTATCAGTTGTTTTTGCAGCTCATCTGAAACCCGGGGTGTATAATGACTCCTGACTTTTTCAGGAACCAGAACCCTGTTTTCGGGTGACAGCTGAGTCAGTATGTTTTCATTGTCAATAGCTAAAGGCTCCGGTAAAGGAATACTTTCTGTACTGACTGGCCCGGTTACTGCGGCTTTATTCTCATTAACAGGCAGAGATTCTGATGAGGGTTCAATAACCGGTGTCAGTGTTCTTGCTGTTTCGCTCTGAACCTTAGGTTGTTCAACCTTTATTACCGGAAGTTCGTTACCTGAAATTAATTCCCGGGAACTTTGCCTTGTGAAGATCCTGTATGAAAGGTAAGCCCCAAGACCGACTATCAACAGGACTGAAGCTGCACGAGCCCAGAGTGGTACAAATAATGAGCGCCTTTCCCTGCCTTTTCCTGCCCTGACAAAAGAATTCCATCCTTCATCAGCAAGATGTTCGGCATTGTAGCTGCTGAAAGCCTTCTTTATATTTTCACTTAATATGTCGTCAAACTGCTCCATTCCTGCTTCTTTCAGAATTGAAATTTCTTCTGTAAAGATCCCTCAGCAATTTTTTTGCCCTGGCAAGGTTCGATCTTGAAGTTGATGCGCTAATGTCAAGCATCTGCCCGATTTCTTCATGAGAATAACCCTCTATCTCAAACAGGTTGAAAGTAACCCTGTAGTTATCAGGCAGCTTTTTGAACAGAGAGAGTATCTCATTTGCCGATAATTCTGCACTTATTGAAGGCTCCTCCAATTCAGTTAAATCAACATCGCTTATCTGCAGATGCGACACATGCTTTGAGTTCCTCCTGTAATTATCAATAGCCGAATTGACAAGTATTTTTCCATACCACGACCTGAAAGACTTCGAACCGTCGAATTCTGCAATGCCGGCCAGCACCTTCATATAACTGTCGTTAACTATCTCCATGGCCTCATACTGGTCTCTGGTATACCTTATACATACCGACATCGCGAATGAGAAATAGCGTCTGTAGAGAAGTTCCTGCGCGCGGGACTCCCCTTCCGAACAACGCCTGATAAGATCAAGGTCCGATAGTGTTCTGTCATCTTCCTTACTCCCTCTCATTCCTGCCATCCATTTTAAGCTTCATCAAAATAACTTAATTTGGATGGTCTTATTACTGATTTATTCATATTTCTTATTACCTGAATATAAAACCGAGTTGCACTTCAATCCGGTTAAAATGGGTAATAATTTCATTCGTGCTTTCTTCTCCCCATTGATAATCTTGTTTATATGCTATCTTCTGATAGCGATACCCCACGCCTATATTAACAGCACCCCTCCGCCATGAGGCGAGTTCCAAGCCTGCTCCAGCATTAAACATAAATCCCCCCTTCGCCCAGGGAAAATAACCATAGTAATAATATTGTCCGTCATCAAGCTTACCAAACGCAAATGACCACCCGCTCTTCAACCATGCAAAAGGCGACAGACGTGTTTTGAGAAAATTATATCTCAGATCAGCATATATAGGCATAACGGCAACATCAAGCACCTCCAGCCCGGTTCCGATACCGGCACTTATGCCGTTCCTGAAACGGTACCCGTTTGAGAAGTGGAAGCTCATATTGCCAACATTTCCTCCATCGTTACGGCCTGTAAGTGCCGATGCCGAAACCCTTATCCAGTAGCCATGCCTGTCGATAAAAGGTTTTTCAATGCCACTTTCCGGTACTGTGTATGATATCTCTGATTTTTTAAGTGTTACAATCTGAGGAGAAGTTATCCTTAGTTTCAGAAAGTCGGAAGAATCTACAAGTATAGTGCCCGTCAACCGGGAACCTCCGTCAAATACTACTGTCTGTCTGTCCCGCTTCTGCGCAGAAAGAGTGACGGTTAATAGAATCAGGACAACTGATGTTGAAATCCGGTTTGGGTTCATATTCTAATCTTCGTCATCAGTTATCGGAATGTGGCTTATCTGAACAATGTTACCCGGATCGGAGTAATCGTACTGGTAAATTCCATCTTCACCGATAAGCATGAGTATGCCATCCATTGGTATGACATCAAAGGCAAAGAAATCGGGATAATGCGCCAGTTTATTATTTATGATATCAAGCGGATCAGATCTGTCATAGATTTTCAGTCCTGCCGAACCATCACATATGAAAAGAAGATTACCGTCTATTCCGAGTCCGTGAGGGTTGTACATTGGATATGACTTCACCAGGAAAGGAGCTGTAATTGAGGATATATCAATAACCTCCAGCAGGTTTTGTCCATTGGCGCATCTGTTCCCTGTACGCAGGGTTACATAAGCGTAATTACCGTCAGCAACAACCGGATCACATGCAGCTATATGGTCATAATGTGATATCAGTTTTGGTTTGGTTGCAGTCGTAACATCGTAAATCAGCATGCCGGTAGTGGTGCCAATAAACATTTTCTCTCCAAGCATGAACAGTGTTTCCATATTCCTTGAAACATCAAGGCTGTCTGCAATAATCATCTTTTCAGCATCTTCAACATCAACAGTCTTAAGCATCCATGGATGAGAAATCACATGAAGATATTTATCATTGAGCATGAATCTTGCCATTGAGCCTGCAACTCCGGCTCCGGCTGACCAGTTGGCTCCGCCATCCTTGGTTGACATTAATAACATCTCACCCCTGTATAACCATCCGCCCCAGGTGCTTCCGGGTTCACGCTCCTCTGTAACCGTCTCCACTTTCCAGTCTACTATAACACCTTCCGACTTATCAACCATTGCATAGGGATACCATTTGTCGCCTTCCGGCATAACCTCGGGAAAGACATTCTCTATCCTGCTGATCTCAACAGGATTATTGACATCAGAGATATCTATTGCAACAAGATCGATAAAGCTGTCTGCAAAAAGTATGTTTCCCTTTATAGCCATATCGACATTCCCCATGATCTCATAAAAACCAAGCTTTTCAGGGTCAGCGGGATCAGAGTTATCAATGACATGTATGCCTTTCCCAACCTCGTTCACAAAAAGGTAATTATCCTTGAAATAGATCTTGCCCGGATTGGTGATCTCAGTTGCCTCTCCCTTGCTGAAGCTGTTCCGGAACTCACTGAATGGCATGTATACAGGCACGTTTGCCTTATATGTAACCCTTTCGACAGTCTTGTCAGTACAAGCGCTTAACGAAGCAGCCAGTACAATAAGGACAACGGATGTTTTAATGATAGTCTTCATATTCATTTACATTATTTTATTGTTTCTGTGTTTTAAGTATTCATTAATCAGGCTTAAATTATATATAGTCCGCCTTTTTTTCTTTCCCGCAGATCCCGCAGATTAGCGCAGATCTCTCCTTCGCCTAATAGCCCGCTTCCGCTGTCGCGGAACTTCGTCGCTTTGCTCCTTGTCTCCCCCTCTTTCTTCCCGTCTCCGGTCTCGGGTTCCGCTATCGCGGAATTTCGTCTCCACCAGTCGGCGGATCCTCAATCTCCGCCTAATCCTCCGGGTTCACCACCTGCCCAATGAACATCAGTGTATTCGTTGTTCTTTCGCGTATTGCAAAAACGAATGACTTATCAATAACGAACTGAGGCGGCTCTGATGGCATACTTGTTAATACAATACCAATAGTCGTTACTGCTGCGGCCTCAGTTCCTTCTTCATCAACCTCAACGAAAGTGTTCTGCTTAACAAAACTGACATATATTGATGCATCCGAGATACCTGAGAGATCAGCCTGGAACGGGATGAATGCATCAACCATACCCATGCTCTGCAGCTGATCGTTAAGGTATTTCTCATACGAGAATTTGAACTTAGGCATGAATACTGTTCTTTCTCCGAACTCAGGGATTTGATCAAGAATGCTTGTGAGCTGATCCCAGGAAGCATGTGTAAAAGAAGTGTAAAAGTTGCTAAGGGTTTCATCCGGAACTATGACAATCATTGTGAAATTTGTCCGTCCATAGGGCATCTCAATGGCTTTGAAACCATTGCCGGTAAATGCTTTCGAACCCACTTCCCCGTTCATAGTGCTGACATTAACTGTGCTGCCACCGTCGTGATGAAAAGGACGTTCCTGTGTCAGTGATTTATCAAACTGATAGCTCCAGTCTCCATTAAAATAAAGGGCGTTCATAATGAACATAACAGCCTGGTCTGAAATTTCCTGCAGTACTTCTGGTATCTTTCCATTTGTATTGTCACTGGCCCATTTATTAATTGTTGTAAGTGCTGATGGCAAGCTGAAATCGAGTCCTTTTATATAAGCCTTGTAATCATTGTTCATGACATTCAGGAAGGGATCCTTGACTACAAAACCGTTACGGTAAAAAATCGCATTTGCGAGAGCAAGCTTAACCTTTGGATCGGCATTGAGCAGCTGTTCAACAAGGCTCTTATAAGCTTCGTTGATATCGCTTATAGTCATTCCGGCCGGGTATTTAAGGGTTCCCTGCAACTGTGAATAGGTATCCCCGCCACATCCGTTAAGAAGCATTGTAAGGGCGGTGCTTGCGCTGAGCGGAGAAAGCATAAGGTTTTTATTTTCTGTCTCAGTCACCTTAGTGAAAAGTTCGATGCCGAATTCATTGCTGCTCTCAATGGCCTGAGGCGCCATTTCTGTCAGAGTAATGT